>Ga0209804_1001098_pt1 | contig 18209 bp, 10 predicted proteins | sample GraSoiAngelo_139_FD_185896 | JGI IMG/M metagenome (GOLD analysis project Ga0209804, IMG submission 185896) | Grasslands soil microbial communities from the Angelo Coastal Reserve, California, USA - 14_0929_12_20cm (SPAdes) (version 2) | ecosystem: Environmental > Terrestrial > Soil > Grasslands ... | reverse complement strand
TGTTCATCTGGTCTTGGTAACCAAATACCGCCGCTGTGTCCTCGACGGCGGGGCTCTTGAGAAATTGCAGCCTATCTTTTCCAAGGTCTGCTCCGACTTTGAGGCGGGGTTGGTCGAGATCGACGGTGAGAGCAATCACGTACACTGGCTGGTGAACTACCCGCCCACAGTGTCTGTCTCATCGCTGGTGAACTCCTCAAAAGGCGCTTCCAGCTATGTTTTAAGACGCCAGTTGCCTCGTATCGCCAACTGCTACTGGAAGAATGTACTATGGTCTCTTCTTACTTAGCCGCATCCTGTGGCGGCGCAGTGCTCGACGTCCAATTCAACGCTACATCGAGCAGCAAGCGACACTGCTATAGTCGTGGCTTACCCCGGCCTGAATTCCGGGGCTTGCGCCACACACTGGTCAGGCAAACGGCCACGAACTGATATGCCGCCCACCTTCGGTGAAACGATCGGCGCCTACGACAACCAGCTGAGACCATAGGTCAGGACGCAGAACAGGATGACATGGCGCATGGGTACGCGTTGGTCAGGAGTTAGCGCTTCTGCTTTTTCGGCGGTCGATGCGGCTTTCCAGGGTGCGTGTCATTGAGAGTACCGCAAGTGCTACCTAGTTGCTCGCCGCGGCTGGCTAACTCTGGCCTGCACGGCCGGGTTAGCGGTTTCCAGCTGTGTCCCTCCCCGTCAGGCTTGTCGTCTTTGCGATTATTTGGGAGGAATTGTCTTGGTGAAGCCGTAGCGGCCGGAATCGGAGCCGACGCTCTCCGCCAGGCGCTCCAGGATGTGATATTGGCCGTGCACGTCCCAGAACATGCCTGTGAACTTGAGTGCGACCGGCATCGCGAGGTTCGCCGCCAAGCCTATTATTTCCGACTTCAGGTCGGAGCCAGTCGTGCTGCCGATCGAATTGAGTTTGCGCTCAAGCACCGAACGGCAGAATGTTCCGCGCTCTCCCGGCGGCGCATCGCCGTCCCATTTGCCGGCGGCGCAGGAAAGCACCATCTCCGTGATAACTCCCGCTTGCAGTTCCTTGGCTAGATGAGGATCGTGGATTTTCAGATTCCAGCCCTTAGCCGACTCGATAGCCTTCTTAGCATCGGGATTTTCTTCGACTTTCCTGACCCACTCGATGCCCGCCGCCAGGGCAGTTCTCACCGCCAGTTGCTGGTGAGCTTGATCGGAACCCTCGTCGCCGTGCGCGGGCAGGGGCCCGGCATTGTGGTACTCCGCCTGCAACTTCAAAGGCTGGCCAGGAGTTTCGTATTCCGTGTACAGCAGGCGCGAGTTATCGTGGTTCATGTGAGTGTGGGTATTGAGCGCGCCACCTACAGGCGGGTAAATGCCGGATTTCACCTGGAAAGTCCACTTGTCGGGATCGTTGTGCTTGTCGCGGAATTCGAACCAGGTGGGCGCGCGAAGATCTCCGGAAGAGGTCTTGACCATCTTGACGTCGGTTTTGTCAAAGTCATTGTGAATCCAGTCGGAGTGGCTGTAAAAATCCTGGATGGCGTGAAGCGACGCGCCCAGGGTGATGAGGGTCAGGACCTTGCGAGTGCGATCATCGGCCTTAAGCCCATGGTAGCTGGCCAGCAGTTGCTGCGTGCTTTCGAGCAGGTTGGTGAAAAGGAAATCGAAGTTGGAATTACTCTGGAAATCGCCATTGAGGTTGTCAAAGTGGAGGAAAATGGCGGCGCCGCGGACCTGGGAGTTCTTGGCTCCATATTGATTCACCACCTCGAGTTCCTTGCCTTTGAGATTCCTGGAGGCGTATTCGGAGACCGGGCCGAAGAGATCAGGCGAAAAATTGCCGAGCTGCATGATCCTCCAGGCGTCGTCAGTGAAACCGAACTCCCTGCCAACCGCCTGGCTGCATTCGGAATGCCAGTAGGTGTCAAAGCCGGCCGCCGGAGAGACCAACCAAGCCGCCAGCGCCACGAGAGCCGAAAGTTTTCGCGCCATTCTGCCTCCGCAGAAGCAACGCCTGTAGGGGAGCAAACCAAGCTACGCTCAATCACTGTGGAGCGCAATGTTACATCGGATGGTTCTGAAGGTCGGTTCTGTTGCTTGGTGGTGTGGGTTGCCGTTCAACCGTCCAATGCGTGAGCGCAAGAAAGCAATCCGAGCGCACCGGTGGTAGGATTCCCGGATGCGTGGCTTGATTTTCATTTTTGCCCTCATGGTTCCCGCCGGGCAAAGATCGCCGGCGGATCCGCTCGAACATTTGCCTCCCCGTATCGAGATCCTGACCCATTTTGGGGAGCGGGCGGACATCTCTCCGGATAACCAGCGGGTCGCGTTCATGGCAAAGAGTTTCGGAGACGGGATGGTCGTCGATCTCAAGTCGCGAGTGATTCAGTGCCTGACCTGCAATGTGCCGGCAGCGGCTTTCCTGAGGGTGATGCACCTGGTTACGGGAGACTATATCCTCATCGGCCCCGATCACTTCGAGAATATTCATATCAGCCGCACGCGTGATAACGAGCTTTGGTTCTTAAGCAAAGAACGTGGAGCCAAGCCAGTCAAGCTGCATCAGAAGCTGAGTGAAGGTGCGGCCATTTCCAAAAAGAGCCTGAAGATCGCGTTTTCGCAAACCGCAGCGCAGGCTCCGGATCTTCAGTCAGAGGCTTCTCGTCTGAGAGTGGCCGACCTCGACCTTTCCGGCACACCGAAGCTGATCAACGAGAAAACTGTGTACGAGAGTAAAGATCGAACCTGCGTGCTCGAAGCCCAGGATTTCTACGACAACGACAACAAGATGACTTTCACATGTTATGAGCCCCGGGGACACTCATCGGCGATGGGGATTGATCTCGAAACGGGCCAGGTGACGAACTTTTCCCAAGCTCCGGGCACGTATAACGAGGTTGAAGGAATCTTTCCGGATGGGCTTTACACAGCGGTCGAGGCGGATCGGCAGTGCGAACAGCTTGGCGGACAGCGGGGGTCGGGAAATATTGATATCTGGAAGCTGCGGCTCGATGGCACGGGAAAGGATTTCACGCGACTGACGCACTTCAATGACTACGAGGGCGGCAAGGCGTCGAATCCTGTGATTTCGACCGACGGGCGGTTCATGGCATTTCAGAGTGCGCGGACGACCGATCCGGCCGGCGTCGGGTATGGGATCTTGCTGTACTGGTTCAAGAAATAAGGCTTCTATTGCCCAAGTCACTCAGAGCGGCCTGGGGAGGTGTTTCCAGCAGGCTACTACGAAGCGGAAGACCTGATCTGGCACACAAATACTGGAAGGTAGTACTTTGGTCACCTTCCTACTTGGCTGCAACCTGTGGAGGAGCGCCAATCAGCATCCTCAAGCAGTACATAGAATCTCAGAAGACACCGACTTAACCGAGTCGCTTATATCCCCACCCTACTGTAAAAGGGCGAGGTTTTACGCTCCATCGGATAACCATGTCGGCTCCCAGGCTCTAGTCGACTTTGGTGATGCCGTAGCAACTAAGGACCGGGAGAAAGGAGCAAGGCCCCGTTGGGGTGGTTGTATGACCAGGGATTATCCTAGGCTAGCTGCTTGCTTTCCCGAATCCCTAGCTCGCTTACCCCGCCTTGAAGGGCGAGGCTTGTGCTCGCTAAGCCCGTCATGCTAAAAATGCCTTTCGCCCCAACAGAGCCTATGGGCGGAAAGCCCAAAAGTAAAGCCTCTGCGCTTGCCTCCGCTGAAGTAAGGCGGTTGTGGGAGGAACCCGCCGAAGAGACTTCGCAAAACCAGCGAAGCTCTGTAGGAATCCTCTCCCTTCAGGGAGAGGAGGATGTCAATGAGAAACTGGGAGAGCAAAAGCAAAGTGTGGGATGAATGGCAAGGAGCGTGGTACAAATTAAAATCTCACGCACAACGAGGCTTGGCAGCCAAGGCCGCGTAACGTCTCTGAATCGTTCCTGCTCGATAAAAGAGCAAGACTTCGGTACTGGCGATTGTGTAGTTGGTGTCGGCGTTGTTCTGAAAAGAACGGCGGCCCGACCCCGATGGAACGACTGCGAAACAGTCGCCGACCGGGCCGAACCGAGTTGAATTCGCCGTGGAAAGATGAGCATGAAACCCAAGCAACTGGAGAAAAACAAGAAAGCAATCTGCCGCCTAACGCTGAAAGCGCTGGGCTAGAGGTCTAGGTAGACTAGAACGTTGTGTGGAATTTCCCGTCGATGGCAAAGCCGCCATTCTCGTTGCGCGTCACGGTGGCGGACCATCGCTTGTTGAACTGATACTCGCCTTGAATGATCTCGCGCTGGGCGGAGGTCACGTCGGTCGAAAAGGTGAAGAGGAAGCTCTTGCTCAATCGTTTCTGGAGAGCGACGCGGGCTCCGGGATTGGGATCGTTGCCGCCCAGGGTGGGGTCGATCGAGAAGCTGGAGAATCCCGCTAGTTTTTGAATTCCACTGCTGACCCCGCTGGCCGCACCTTGAGCCAGGAGTGAGCTGGCGCCAAAATTGGACGGCACGGCTTCGGCCTGCTCGACGGTTTGTCCCCGGACCAGCAGATTGATGACGTCGGCGGTGGCCAGAGGCGGGTCAGAGATGTAGCTGGTGCGCATCTTATCGAGCGGGCCCAAGAACTGCAGGGTCAAATCGTACTGGTTTACAGTCGTCCTCAGCCTCACGTTGAGCAGCGGGTCGGTCCGGTTCGGGTTGTCAAACTCGATGACGCTGCCGGGCTGAATTTGGAAGCGTTTGCTCATCAGGAAAACCTCGCCACTGTCAAGGCTGGTGCGGCCGACGATTACCGGGTCAGCGGCCGTGCCAACCACCTTCAAGTTGACTCTGCCTTCCAGACTCACGGCGGTGCTCGCCACGCTGAGGTTCTGGGAAGATTCAACCGAGATGTTCAGCCTCAGGTTGTTCGCTAGGCCTTGGGATGGCGCGGTTTCCGAGCCGGTCGGAAAGGAGCTGGCCAGCTGGGTGAGATCGAGATTGGACTGGGTGAAGCCCAGGTTCTCGATGATGACTCGTCCGCTTAGAGTCGAGGCATTGGCGGTGCCTTGCAGGGTAAAATCGCTGTCCAGCAAGGTGCGGATCGCGTCTTGATAGCGCACCCGGACGCCGGCGGCTTTTATAGCGACATTCATTTCGAGTTGCGGGCGATAACCCATGATTCCGGTCACCGAAATTTGCCCTCCACCCGATTGGCCGGTGAGCCGGGTGATGGTTACCCGGTCGTTCGTCACCTCCAGCACACCATTCAGGTGCTCTACGCCAACGGGAGCATCGGGGGGAATGACCGTGACATTCTGGACGCGAATCTGTCCCTGGAGCGTGGGATGCCCGATTGCGCCCGCCGCGCGGACATCCAGCGCCAGCTTCCCGGAGCTCTGAAGATCGGATTGGAAGAAGCGGAGCAGCTTCATGTCGAAGGCACCCACGGCGGTGAGCGTCGCGGGAGCATTGGCGCGCAACGGCATCTCGCCCTGGAGGCGCAGATTGGTGTCGGTGCCGGCGATCTCGGTGGGCTCAACCACAACCAGCGAATTGGCGTAACGGACTCGAATTGGATTTTTGTTTCCGATCCGCAAGTCCTGGTAGCTGGCGTTCAGAGTTGGAATTACCAGTTCTGCCTGCATGTGTTCCCGGTTCTTGAGGGGCCCGTTCAATGAGGCGTGCATTTCCAGCTGGCCAGTTGGGCCGTTAACCTTTACCGGCTGAAAAAGTGCAATCAGTCCCTGCATCGGAACAGCTTTCGTGTCGAAGGTCGCGCGAGTGTAGTAGCCGTCGGTGAGGTCAACCGTGCCGCGTGCCTGGACCAAAGATTGCGCAATCTCCGAATCAAGCGCGAGCTGGGCCTTGCGATTGGCGACATCCAGCTGTGCCTTGATGCCCGACAGCGAGGCCTGGCGCACTTTGAGTTGCGGTATCTCGAGCGTGGCGGTCAGTTGCGGATTGTCGAAGGTTCCGCGTCCCGTGGCGGAAGCCGTGAGCACTCCCTGGAGCTGAAGATTCTTCTTCTCGACCGCTTGCAGTTGTGCCAGCCTGATGCCTGGCACATTCAGCCGCACTTCGTAGCCCTTGGTCATGGGATAGAGGACCAGGTCCGCCTTGGCCGAGCCGGCTGCCGTATTGGCGGTGAGGGATGAATTTACGGTGTTCCCGTTACCCGTGAATTCGAGGGAGACGGTTTCGATCGACTGTCCGTAAATCTTTGCTTGAAGCAGCCGGATCGAACCGTTGCCCACGGGACTTAATTCCGAGCCGTGCAGGGAAATGTCGGTTGCCAGGTTGCCGGTCACCGGGTAATTCAAGTTGGCGAGCTGCAAAAATTGGTTGATGGCGAGACCGCGAGACGTCGCTTCGAGGTTGAGGGCATTGGCGGGCTCGTACTTCCAGTTTGTCAGCTGGGCGCTGCCGTCGAAATTCAGGTATCCTTGCCGCGCGTTGAGCAGGGAAGCATGCTGAATGGTGATTCCTGATTTGCTAGCTTCGACCGCCAATTGCAAGCTGCGCCATTGACTGTTCTTAACCTGCAGGTTGCTGCCCTTGATCTGTCCGTGGATCCGGGGATCGCTGCTAGTGCCTTCGACGTCGATCTGCGCGTCTAGGGCCCCGGCCAGGTTAATTGAGCTGGCGGGAGCGGAGTTGCCGGCAGCCTGGGGCTTAGCCTTTTCGAGAGCGGTGGCCAGGGTGTCGAGCTCGCCAAGATCGGCCGCATGCGCTACGACGCGCAGGTTAAGCCGCTGCCCGGCGGTTCCGTTCAATGCGATGCGCGTGTGCGGCGTGCGAAGGAAGCTGTTGGTCAGGGTGGCCAGATTGGACGCTTTGGCATAAGTGAGGTGAATCGCTCCGTCGAGAGGCACAGGAGTAGAACCTGCTTGCCCGCCGGCCAAGGCAGCTTTCAGAGCAACATCGGATCGGGCCTTCAGGTGCGCCATGCTTCCTATCCAGGACGCATCAGCCGTGCCCTTGACGTGTCCGATGACGGGGACCTGCCGCAAGTTCCCACGGTTCATGGCTGCGCGGGCTTCGGCAAGTGACACCGCTTGCCAGGTGGCATGCAGCCTGGAAACGACTCTGGTGCGATCCAGGTTCTCGATGGTAGCGTCGGCGATCAAATGTCCACCGAGCACGTCTGCCGCAAAACCTCTTGCCTCGAGATTGCCGTTCGCTAAGCGGAATTTGCCCTCGAGATTTCGAATCATGGTGCGGAGATCGGGAGAATTGACTGCCAGCTCGCGGCTGTTGAGCTGTCCATTCATAAGCAGCGTACGCAGAAGGGGCCGGTTGGCGTCGTACTGATATCGCATGGTCCCGGCCACTGTGATCTGGCCGGTGGGGATATCCGGCTTCTTGAGGGCTGAGCGGAAGTCTTGCGGGTAGAGGGTGATCTTGTAACGTCCGTTTGCAATAGGGTTGGAGAAATTCTGGACGTTGCCGTCCAGTTCAATGGCCGAGGACGAAACGCGCAGCACCAGCGGCTGCAAATTAAATTGCGATGGGTTCGCCGTAAACCGGGCATTCAGGGCATGAGGCAACGGCTTAAACGTTCCATATTGAACGTGGCCATCGAGATAAGACAGCGTGCCGCTGTAGTTGTGTGTCCAACCTTGGGAACTGACTTCGAATTCGAGGTCGTGGAGGTCGGCATCGAGTGGGGTCTTCACATCGTTGTAAGAGACCTCGCCATTGCTCACGAGCACGTGCTGGATCCCGAGATCCCAAATATTGGTTGGGCGGTTGCTCTTTTGCGGGGTGGGCGGCAGGTTGAGGGTGCCGTCTTTTCTGGCGAAGAGATTGACCACGGGATGTCGAACGATAATTTGTTTCAGGTCTACTTTCTTGTGCAGGGGAGAGACAATCTTTAGCGTGATCTGGAGTTGATCGGCCTGGAGCAGGGGCTTGGCAGATTGGGCCTCCGTGCCGTGAACGGTGATGCCGTAGGCATCGGCGGTCAAAGTTGCGAAGCTGAAAGAGTAGTTCTGGATCTCAACCCGCCCGCCAATCGATTCCGTGGCCGTCCGCTCGATCTTTGCCAGCACCCACTTGTGGAATCCACGGCTCGGAAGCAGGAGGATTCCCGCGACTCCGATCAGAACCAGAAAACAAACTATGATGAATGCCGTCCAACCGAGTTTTCTCCGCCATGACATAAATAGTCCTTAGGTAATGAATCCCGTCAGAATGCCTGCCCTAAGGTGATGAAAAACTGAGTGGCCTTAACGCCGGAGATGGGATTCAGATTGCGTCCAACATCAAAGCGAACCGGCCCGACTGGCGTGGCATACCTGAACCCGATACCAACCGTGTTGGTGTAGTTGCGAATCAGCTGGCGGATATTGATCGGACCATAGATATTGCCGCCGTCGTAAAAGAGGGCGCCGCCTAATTCCTGTCCCAACAGGTTTAAGCCCAAGGGGAAGCGGACCTCGGAGTTAACCATAAATAGCTGGTTGCCCCCGATGGGCACCCGAATGTTGGTGCAGGTGCTGGGGTCATTAGGTTTCGAGCAGGCCAGGACGGTGCGTTGCGGGCCGGCGCCGTTGATGGGGAAGCCGCGAAGAGTGGTTTCCCCACCGGAAAAGAAGCGCTCGCTGGTGGGAATGTGGCTGGAGGCGAACGACTTGGCTAACCCGAGGGTCAGGCGATTGGCCCACACCAGATTTTTCTTAGCGAGAAGCGGCTGGTAATAGGCGCTCTGGCCCATAAAGCGGACGAAATTTGTATTCGAACCGAGAAACTTGGGGGTAATAGCGAAATCCAGCGTCTGGTAGAAGCCCTGATGTGCATCGAGAGGCTGGTCGCGAGTGTCGCGAATCCAGGTGGACGACAGAGTGGAGAGCCGCAGCCTTTGGTCCTCCGGCAGCACCAGCCCGGGGATTATCAGATTGGAGAGAACGGTGCGGCGAAAACGATAGCGCAGTTGAAGGCGGCGGCTGCCGTCCCGGTTGAGCGGTTTCTCCAGCTGCCAGGAGCCCTCGCCGAGACGGGCTTCAAATATCGGGTTCTCGGTGGTTCGTTCGATCGACGTGCTGATGAGAGATTTCCAGCCCGACAAGCGGAAGTGGGGGACCGTGTAAGTTGTGACTGCACGCTGATCGAGGCGTGACGCGAGCAGCGAGAGCGAGAGCGACTCGGCAAGCCCGCGGACGTTGTCGCGCTTGTATTCGATTGAACCGCGTGGGCTCACGAACGTCCTCTCCGAAAAAGTGAAGTTCTTGTTGCCTACGCCCACAGTGGGCAGTCCGGGCAGGGCAATCGATCCGGTGGGCAAATTGCCGCCCCGGCGTGCGAGCTCAAGGCCAAAGCCATAGTTCAAGGAATTCCTTTTGCCTTCATGCATCTTGATCAAAACGTCTTCGTTGTCCTGGTTGGTGATGGGGCGGCGCGGTTCCACATTGGCCCAGTCGAATACCCCCAGGTCATACAACTTGCTCTCCGACTCCAGGAGATCTTTTTGGCTGAGCCGGGCCTCAGGGTGCAGGCCGGCAATTCTGTTGATTAAAGAGGTGCGGGTAACGTTCTGACCGAGGAGCACCACCTGGTCTACCTGTACCTGCTGTTTTTCCTGGATGCTGTAGGTAACGTCGACTCGGGTAGGGTCGTCGGGGTGAGGCGAGACACGCGAATTGAATTCCGCATTGGGGAAACCGCGGTCCAGATACGCAGCCAGGATTTCAGAACGGTCGGCGGCCAGGGCCTTGGGTGAAAAAGGTCTGCCGGGTCGCAGCTGAAAGCCTCCCTTGCCCTGAAGCTCATGTCCGGAAACGCGGTAGTTACCCTGGAGCGACAGGTTGTCCACCCGGGTTTGCGGGCCCTCAGCGATCACGAAACGGGCATAGAGTTTCGGTTCGCGATCAACGATCTCCTGGTCCACCTTGACCTGTTCGTAGCCACGATCTTTGTAAAAGGTCTCGAGGTTTTTGACACTCTGTTTGGCCAGCTTGTCGCTGAACTTGCCGCGCCAAAAAAACAAGTGGTGCGGTTTGACCAGGACGTGTTTGGTGAGTTCGTCCTCATCGGCGTGCTGATTGCCGCGAAAGGTGATTTCCTGCACCTTATGTCGGCGACCCTTGTCGATATTGTAGAGCAGGCTGGCCTGGCCGTCTTGTTTTTGAAAATTCGGCGTGACGTGCGCGTCGAAGAAGCCCTTGCTTTGGAAGAAGTCGGCGAGGTTGCGGCGTCCTTCTTCGACCAGATCGGCGTCGATCGCGCCCTCGGAGAATAGGGGAATGAGTCTTTTTTCCCGGCGGCCGCTCAGCAAGGGAATCAAGGAGAGCCGCGCGCCTGTGAGTTTGATATCTACGATGGGACCTATCGTGACCTTAACCAGGATGTCGGCGCGGTTGGTTTCTGGATGATATTGGGCCTGAGAGAAGTCAACTCTGCTGGCGAGGCGATGCTGGCTGGCCAGATCCTTCTTCATCAGTACCAAGCCGTTGTTGATCCGCTTCGGCGTGTACTTCTTGCCCGGTTTGAGCGAAGCCCGCGTGGCTAACGCCCGCAGCGTTTGAGTGTCGTCGACCAGCCGCCTGGCCTCCCCAGGCGTCGGCCCGCGTACTTCCAGGGTGCCGATTTTCGCCCGCTCGCCGAGGTTTACGTGGAACACGACATTGGCGAGCATGTGTTCTTCGTCGAATCGCGGCTCGGTGCGCACCTGCGCCTGAAAGAATCCGCTGGCTATGAGAAATTTCAGTAGCGCCCCTCCAGCAGCATAAGCAGTCTCGTGCTTGTAAGGAGTTTGGTTGGGGATATTGGCCACCTGCAACAGGCGGGCGTAAGGAAAGTGCTTGGTGGCTCCAGGAAAATCCAGGACTCCGAAGTAGAAAGCGGGCTCCAGCGTGAAGGTCACATGCAGCCCCGCGGGATCAGGTTTCGCGTCCAGTTTCACCTGGCTGAATCGTCCGGTTTGTTTCAGGGCGTAGATCGTGTTCTGAATGCTGCGGTTCGAGTAGAGGTCGCCAGACTTGAGCTGGATTAGGGGGCGATACGGGTCTACCGAGATCTTTGGATTCGCCACAACCTCGACGACGCCGACTTTCTGTCCTTCGTAGGAAACCTTGCCGCTTTCCTGGGATTGAAGTTGGGCGGGACAGGCTAGAACCAAAAGGGCTGCGACAATCCAGAAGCGCATAAGGCATCACGTAGGTCGGACCTGTCGTCATCCTCCTGGACAGCCTTGAGGCTGCGGCGGGAGGGACTTCGCGTGCCCGCCAATCATTTGCGCTGCACGCCAGATCCTTCACCGGCTGACGCCGGTTCAGGATGACGACATAAGAAGAAAACGATCGCCACAAAATGGCATTGTGGCTCGCCCTTCCGGCGGCCGAACAGGGACTGCCTTGTGATGCCCTTGTTTTTCCTGAAGATGCCCGCCGTCGTAGAAGTCGAAAGAGCAGCTCCGCCCAGAGCTGCAGCTGGTTACGCACGGCTGTTTGCCGGCAGATGGAGAGCAACGGTCGCGGTTCTCGACCCGAGACCCGATCCCTCGACTCGCTCCCTTCGCTCCGGGCAGGCTCTTGGCGGACTTAGGTCCGGCTTGACAGGATGACAACATCGAGGGCGCGAATTTCATTCGACAGCAACCGTACAGGCGCGTTCGCATGGAAGTACGAGATGGTCTGTATTGTCTCTGTTGTAGTTGATCTTCTACTTTTGCTTTGAGGGGGCAGTACCCCTGTATCCCAAGTGCGACGGGTCAAAGCTCATGGGTTTCCACCGCGCCAGCACGAGGATAATTTCTTTCGGGCCAGCTGCCGCCCTGCTGATCGCCTCGGTTCCGCTGGCCGGAACCGAGACCGCTTCCGACCCAACCAAAATTCCTCCCAAACAATTGGTGCGCGAGGTCGTCAACCAGGAAGTCGACTCCTCGGAGGCGGACCACAGCCGCTGGATGTATCGACAACAGCATACGGATCCCCGCAGCAATGAGTTGAAAGAGTGTATTGACACCAGCGAGGGGACAATTTGTCGTGTCCTGGCTCGCAATGGTCATCCGCTCACACCGCAGGAAGAACAGCAAGAGATTCAGCAAATACAAGAATTGGCCAGGAATCCGGCAAGATTGCGGGAACAACAGAAAGCGCGTCGTCAGGATGCGGATCGGGCGCTGAAAATGGAGCAGCTGCTGCCAGACGCGTTCGATTACGAGTACGACGGCCGGGAGGGAAGATACGTTCGCCTTCGGTTTCGACCCGCTCTTAACTTCAGGCCTCCCGACCGGGAAAGCCGTGTGTTCCATGGCATGGTGGGCAGCCTGCTCGTTGATCCCGAGTCCAAGCGACTGGTGGCAATCAAAGGTCAACTAGTCAAGGATGTCGATTTCGGTCTGGGATTGCTCGGACGTTTGAGAAGAGGCGGCAGTTTCCAAGTGAGACGCGAAGAGGTTGGGAAAGGGGTCTGGCAGACTACTTTGCTGGATGTGAATATTCACGGCCGGGCTATATTCTTCAGGACGATCAATGCGCGGCAGCACGAAGTAACCGACAATTTCAAACGGGTGCCGTCCAATCTCACCGTGGCACAAGCGGCTTCCATGCTGGAAGGGCCGCTGTTCGAGGCGCGGTCAGAACACGCCCGCTGACCTATAAGCAGAGATTTCACAACATATTCTCTACGTGATGTTCCAGCTCTGATTACACGGTTTTCCGAATTCTGGCAGCCGCGGTGGCTGAAGTAAATTCTTGGGTTGGGGATAACTTCGCAATTCTTTCCTTAGGCGCTGCCTGCAGAGAAACCGACGATGAGGCTGGTCATATTCGGATTGACCGTGAGCTCTTCCTGGGGAAATGGACACGCCACCATCTGGCGTGGTCTCTGCAGCGCGCTTGCTCGCCAGAATCATCAGATTACGTTTTTTGAGCGCGACGTTCCCTATTACGCGAATCATCGCGATCTTTCGAATGCCGAGGATTACAAACTGGTCCTGTACCGGGACTGGGCGGATATCAAGGCGGCAGCGCGCGAGGTGGTTGCCAGCGCCGATTCGGCGATCGTGACCTCCTACTGCCCGGATGCTCGCGCGGCGTCGGATCTGATTCTGGATTCACGGGAGCCGATGCGAATTTTCTATGATCTCGATACACCGGTCACATTAGAGAGACTCAGTGCGGGCGAAGAAGTGGATTATGTACCTTCCTATGGCCTGGAACCCTTCGACCTGGTGTTGAGTTATACGGGTGGGAGGTCGCTTGTCGAATTACGTGATCGGTTGGGCGCGCGGCGGGTGGCTCCGCTGTATGGAAGTGCGGACCCCACATTGCATCGCCCGGTTGCGCCCTGCCCACGGTATGACGCAGATTTGTCGTATCTCGGAACCTACGCTCCCGACCGCCAGGCCATGCTGGAAGAATTATTTATTGAGCCGGCGCGGCGCTGTCCCCAAAAGCGATTTGTGATCGGGGGAGCGCAGTATCCCACCGAATTTCCCTGGACCGAGAACATCTGGTTCGTCCGCCATGTGCCGCCGCCAGAGCATCCCGCTTTCTATTGTTCTTCTGCGCTGACTCTTAGTGTGACGCGCGCTGCCATGGCCGAGACGGGATATTGTCCCTCAGGACGGTTATTTGAAGCGGCGGCCTGTGGGACGCCGGTTATCAGCGATGCCTGGGATGGGCTGGAAGAGTTCTTCGAACCGGGGCGAGACATCCTGGTGGCCTCAAGTGCCAGCGATGTACAGGAGAGTTTGAAGTTCGATCGCGAACAATTGCGGCAAATGGGGAAGCGGGCGCGAGAGCGCGTGCTGGCAGAGCACACCTCGGAACATCGCTGCACCGAGTTGCTCAGTTTGCTGGAGGTTACAGCGTGAGCACCTGGGGCGTGGTACCGGCGGCGGGGTTGGGAACTCGCATTCAACCGCTCGCTTTCTCTAAAGAACTCTTGCCGATCGGCACGCGGCGCGATGGCGAAACCGAAAGGCCCCGCGCCGTCTGCGAATACCTCGTGGAACGCATGCTGGAGGGAGGCGCAACTCGAATCTGCTTCGTGATTTCCCCGGCCAAGACCGACATCATGAATTACTTTGGCGGGCAGATCGGGAATGCTTCCATCTGTTACGCCATTCAGCCCGACCCCAGTGGACTGTGTGATGCCATTTTCACGGCCCTGCCTTTCATTTCCCCCGAGGATGAAGTGCTGGTTGGGCTGCCGGATACGGTCTGGTTTCCAGAGAACGGTTTTGCCCATCTGCCCCCGAGAACTTTTTCCTTCTTGCTGTTTCCGGTTGAGCGCCCTGAGCTGTTCGACGCGGTTTTAGATAACCAAGAAGGGCGGGTGTACGAAGTTCAAGTAAAGGCAGCTCGTCCTTCGACGCATTGGATCTGGGGCGCTTTCAAGTTACCCGGCCAGGAACTTGCTGCTCTCCATGATTTGTGGCAACAGCGCGAGCGGAAGGATCAGTATCTCGGGACTCTGGTAAACGCGCATATTGCGAACGGAGGCTATGTGCGGGCCGTACGACACGGTGAAACGTACGTTGACGTGGGAACGCTGCATGGCTACCGCGAGGCAGTTCGACTTCTGTCGGAGGAGGGCAAGCACCGGCGTGGGATCCGTATCGCAGCCTAAACAGAGCGTGCTGTCCCTGCTGGCCACTCAGGATCGAGATCAAGAACAAGCTGAACCTCTGCGGGTACTCTTCTTGGCTGCGCATCCTGACGATGAAACCATCGGGGCCTCGGCGCTGTTGGGCCGGTTGCAGGATCGCATGGTTGTCTTTCTCACGGACGGTGCTCCACGTGATTCGCGCCTCTGGGCTCCGCATATAAGGGGATCGCGTGATGCCTATGCTTGTGCTCGCGCGGAGGAGGCCGCTTCCGCGTTGGCTTGTGCCGGAGTTCGGAGGGAACGAATCACTTTCCTCGGTGGAGTCGATCAAGAAGCCGTCCACGAGTTGCCCGTTCTGCTGAAGGCTTTCCGGGAAGTGGTGAGCGAGTTTCAGCCCGCTGCGATCATCACGCACCCGTACGAGGGCGGACATCCCGATCATGATGCCGCTGCCCTTGTCGCACATCTTGCAGCGCGGGCTCTTGAGCAGCCGGACAGGCGAGTCCCCAAGATTCTGGAGATGACGTCTTATCATGCCCGCAATGGTGGCAGAGTGAGTGGAGAGTTTCTTCCGCATATTGCGGCTGGAAATATTGCGGCTGGAAGTGAAGCTGAGATCAAGCTTACGCCGGAGGAGCGAGCCCGCAAGGCGCGAATGCTGGGCTGCTATCTTTCCCAGTGGCACGTCATTTCGGACTTTCCGCTGGAACCTGAGCGACTGCGAGTCGCGCCCGCGCACGACTTCACGGCCCCACCGCATGCAGGGAGTCTGTGGTACGAGACGCTGGGATGGCCTCTAACCGGGGTTAAGTGGCGCGAGATCGTGGCCCGGGCGCTGCCCCAAGTCAGCGAACTCACATGCCATTGACGGTTCTCAGTGTCAGCTATCCGTTAGCACCCGTCAGCGAGAGCACGGCGGGCGGAGCGGAGCAGGTTCTCGCCATGCTGGACGAAGGCCTGACGGGAGCAGGCCATCGCTCGCTTGTGATTGCTCAGGGAGGCTCGCAGTGTCGAGGAACCCTGCTGCCGGTTAAAGCACCCGGCTTCCGCCTGGATGAAGATGTGCATGCGCTCGCGTGTATCGACCATCGAGCCGCCATCAAGTGGGCGCTCACACGGTTTGCAATCGACATTGTTCACCTGCATGGTCTCGACTTCGTAGACTACTTGCCGGAAGCGGGACCGCCCGTCGTAGTGACCGTGCATCTGCCAATTTCCTTTTATCCGCGTCAGGCTTTCCAACTCAGCCGGCCGGACACTCACTTGGTATGCGTCTCCGAATCGCAAGCCTGGACCTGTCCGGCGGGAGCAAAGATCTGGGGGGTGATTCGAAACGGCGTCCGCCTCGACCCGTATCAACCGCCGAGAGTCAAGGGGAACTACGTATTCGCTTTAGGGCGCATCTGTCCGGAGAAGGGATTCGATATCGCCCTCGATGCCGCAACCGAGTGTGGCATCCCTTTGGTTTTGGCGGGAACGGTCTTCGGCTACGCAAGCCACCAGCAATATTTCGAAGACGTGATCCGGCCGAGGCTGACCGGCGACCACCGCTTCATCGGAGCGATTGGTCTGAAAGCAAAGCGGGAACTCTTGGCTGGCGCGCGATGCGTAGTGATACCCAGCCTTGTCGAGGAGACCAGCTCTCTGGTGGCCATGGAAGCCATGGCGTGCGGCACACCGGTAGTGGCATTCAAGCGCGGCGCGTTAACGGAACTGGTGGAGCACGGCCGCACCGGTTTGCTGGTCGACAGCCGGTCAGAGATGGCTGCTGCCATGGAAGCGGCCGGCAATCTGAGTTCGAGCCTCTGTCGAGAATACGCCGAGAAACACTTCGCGTCGGACGAGATGGTTCGCCAGTATCTGGCGCTTTACTCCCGGCTGGCTGCGAGTTCCCGCGTGCACATCGATTCAGACATAGAAAAGGTGGCATGATGAACATGCGCGACCAATTCAGTGTTCGCGAGAACACGGATATCGAGTCCCTGAAGCTGCTTCGACCCGAGTGGGATGCGCTATGGCAGCGTTGCCCGAATGCGACGCCTTTCCAGCGGCCGGAGTGGCTGCTGCCCTGGGTCGAAGTTTTTCAGCCGCCTGAAATTTGGGCTCTCGAAGTTCGACGAGACAAGCAGTTGGTGGGACTTGCGCCCCTGTTCATTAATCACTGGGCGCCTGAGCCGGTTGTGAGTACGTTGGGCGCTTACACTTCAGATTATCTGGACTGGCTTATCGAGCCGGGCTCGCCTAGCCGCATTGTGCAGAGCATCCTGGACTACATGCACGCCGACGCTCTGGCTGCCGACGGTCTGGAACTCTCAAACGTGCCGAGAGGGTCTCACTTGTTGAGGTCGGAATTCCTGAGCCGCTGGGAGTTCGAAGTTACGCCGGACGAAGCGTGCCCCGTCTTGCGACTTCCCAAGACAACGGAAGATCTCAAGACGATCGTACAGAACGGGCAATTCAGAAATTTACAGAAGGCACGCCGCCGCGCGGAACGAGTCGGGCAAGTACAGGTTGAAGTCGCGACCCACCATACCCTGGACGAGCTGCTGGAAGGCTTGATGAGGCTGCACCAGGCTCGCTGGACGCAGGTACGGATGCCGGGGGTTCTGGCCAACGACGCAGCCCAGGAGTTCCACTACCGGGCCGCTCGCGGGCTTCTCGATCGCGGCGTGCTGCGCTTGTACGGACTGCGCCTGGGCGGTGTTCTGATTGGGGTGATGTACACCTTGGCAGAACGAAATGTGCTCTATTGCTACCTGCAGGGGTTCGATCCCGACTATGCAGAATTCAGTCCCGGCGTACAGATGATCGGTGCAGTCGTAGAAGACGGGGTCAGGGAAGCGAAGCAAGCTGTGGATTTTCTGCGCGGGCGCGAACCTTACAAATATGCTTGGGGCGCCCAGGATGAACCGAGTTTTCGCTTGCGGGCGCGCGAGGATATGTGCTGCTCGGTTCCCTAGACCATTCCCGCAACCTGGCAAGGGGCCTGGCTCCTGCAATCGGATTCCTGGTTCTGAGGCCAGGCATATCCCTCCTACCCCTCCTACATACCAACCTGCAGAGGGCTTCTACACATCCAAGGGTCAACTAGGTGCGGTGGACCGTCCCCAGGCTGTGCCTCCGGGTGGCGAACCTTAGGGTTTAGCTTGGGGACGGGATCCCTTGATCCCATAACCTTCTGAGGAAACGCATTGCGGCGCGTCTGAGAATCGGTACTTCCGGATGGCATTACCGGCATTGCAAAGGCAACTTCTACCCTACTGATCTGCTACCCTACTGATCTTCCTTCGGCCCAGTACCTGTCCTGGTATGTTCGGTATTTCAAGACGGTAGAGATCAACAATTGTTTTTACCGGCTGCCCACAGAAGCCGCCGTGGAGCGTTGGCACGAGGAGACGCCCGCCGATTTTTGCTTTGCTGTGAAGGGGAGCCGCTTCATTACCCACATCAAGCGTCTGCGGGACCCTGAGGCAGCGCTCGCGACGTATCTCTCTCGCATGGAATCTCTCGAACCCAGGCTGGGCCCGATGCTGTTCCAATTACCGCCCAACTGGCGTGTCAATCGGGACCGGCTGCGAAGGTTCCTCGAGGTATTGCCGCAGACCCGGCATCAGCACGTCTTTGAATTTCGCGATCCTACCTGGTACACCCCGGAAATCTATCGGTTACTCCGGCAACATAACGTAGCGCTGTGCTGGCATGACTGGCGGGGCGAACAGTCTCCC
>Ga0209804_1001097_pt1 | contig 18219 bp, 15 predicted proteins | sample GraSoiAngelo_139_FD_185896 | JGI IMG/M metagenome (GOLD analysis project Ga0209804, IMG submission 185896) | Grasslands soil microbial communities from the Angelo Coastal Reserve, California, USA - 14_0929_12_20cm (SPAdes) (version 2) | ecosystem: Environmental > Terrestrial > Soil > Grasslands ... | reverse complement strand
CCCGGCATAGAGTTTCCCTTGCGCAAGGAGCGCATAGATTCGCAGGTCGAGAGCCGTGTCTACCAGTTCCTGACCGGTTGCGGCCACGCGTGGGTCTTCGCTGCGGCGCGCCGCCTCCCCGACTCGCAGTAGCACCGCCGCATTTGCGGCAACGCATTGAACGTAGTCGAGGGCGGCCCGCAGCCGCTCTCTCTGAAGGGCACGGAACTCCCCGCGAGGAAGACGCTCGCGCAAGTAATTCTCCTCGTCCGGATCGACCAGGTTTCGAAACGCAAGCAAATCGAGGGAGCGCGTTCGACCCCGCAGCTTGGAAGCGTCAGCTACCGCGGAGGCTCGCCCGCGCAGCGTCCCCAGGAAGAAAGCCAGCGCTAAGACGGCGATTGCAATGAGGACGAAAGTGGTAATCATCGTTGTAAAAGCCTACGCAGCTCGTCGTTCCAGGATTCCAGGTCCTGAACCGGCGCCAACCGGATCGTTGGGTAAATAGGTTCCGACACCAGAAAGTAAAAGAGCCAGACCAGCACGGAGCAGTGATACATCCCCATCACAACGAAATCGATCAGATAATCGGATGGATACGGACCTAGATAAGCCTTGACCGCCGCGGTCGCCAATTGTGTAGCAGAAAAGATCCCCAATCCCGTGGCAATTCCGAACACGTAACTGCGCCAGGACAGCCCAAAGTAGGAGGAGAACAGAAACAGGAGTAACAGAATGCCGCATTGCATGATGGCAATTGCACGGTCCAATAGCGCCAGCCCTGCGAATAGATGGGGAAGGTAATCAACGCCGGGGTTATGGGCCGCCACTGCGACGGCGATCAAACCGAGTATGGCCAGCGCCCAGCGAAACGCCACAATCCCCAAATTCTTGAGTCCCGGAAAGGAACGGAAGATCACCGAAAAGATTTCTTGAATGACGGCAAAGCGAAGACCAATGCTGAGAATTTCCCCTACCCACTCAGCCCATCGGTACTGATACCAGCTGACCGAGGCGTTATGGTCAAGAAAAAAGAGAACTGCATTGAGAATGACCTGGAAGACAGTGTAAATGAAGAAGCTGGGAAACTCCCGATGCAAGCGCCGCGTCACCATCAGCGCGGCAACGGTTGTTAGCAAGACCTGAGGCGCAATCCAAAGATAATGCCAAAAAAAAGAGTGGGGATACATAGCCGTCGCAGCCCACTATACTCCTTTACGCGACCACGACAACCTAGGCACCCCCCGGGACGATCTCAGCGCCTACGGTTTGCAGGTTATGCTGCCGCATCCGGTCGGACCGCCATCGGCCAGTGCGATGGTCGGCGTTAATGTCGCTAATATCAAGAAAACGACCAGCAGACGAACTGTCTTTTTCATAAGTAAAACTCCTTTTTTCGCAGTTCTTGTCGTGATAATGTGCTGGCAGAAAAAGGGGAGGGAAAATTCTGTCTTTTTGTTACGATTTCCGAAACTGGAACAAGGATCGATGACTCTATTGGGCGCGCTTGACGATTTTCTGGAGACCACGCTGGCCGCATTGCCCGGCCTGCTGATGAAGCTCGATTATCTTTCTGGGTTACGAGAAGCGGGCGAGTATTCTCACTGGGGCATGGTTCGGGTACACGGAGAGAAAGCGGCAAAAGAAGCCCTGGCCGAGGCGCACGGCATGGTCATCTCGGAGATCCTGCGTACGCCCCTGCGCAAGCTGATGGAAGACGCCGAAACTTCCTCACGGGCCGAGGACAAGGAGCCTTTGGCGTATCTGGAGAATTTGTGCAGGCAACCTGCGGTTTTGTTGCCGGATCGGGTCGGAGGCGGGTCAACCCGTCATTTCAGTTCAGTGCTGCACGCTCTTTCGGCTCTGGCACGGAATCAGCAGCGCGCCATTCGCCCAACCTCATAGCCACCCCCACTACCTGGCCGATGACTTCGGCATCCTGGGGGTGCCGCAGCACGCGTATTTGCAGTGGCGACAAGGGATGGGGCTGCAATACGATGTGATCTCCTCGAATCGTGCACCAGCAGCAGGTATGGCCGGCGCGCGTTTCCACGAAATAAATGGGCCGCTCGTACTCCGAGTGCCAGACGCCCTGCACGACCTTGTTCTTGGTCTCGTCGATCTGGATGAAGGAGCCGGGCGGCAGCAAGGGGTACATCGAGAAATCTTCCGTACCGATATATCCGTAGGTAAAGCTGGCGTGCGCGAACTCTGCCAAGTAAGCCAATGGCACCAGCCCCCACTGCTCCACCATGCGGCCCAGATTGGCGGTTTTGCGCGCGTCAAACCCGGGGTCCAACCGCACGGGGATGCGCACATTCGTAGCACTCTGCAACGTGTCGGCGCGGTGCGACTTGGGCGGGGACGCCACGTTCAGGTCGGAGGCCACCTCGTTCAGGTCGATGCCATACCACGACAAGAGATCGCGCAAATCGCAACGGTAGATCACAGCCAGGGAATACAGCCGGAAAATACTGGGAACGATTCCCTTAGTTTCAATATCTGAGAGCCGGCTGAGCGGCACCGAGAAGTCATCATTGCCGTGCTTGGCAGCGAGGGCGGCGCTGGCTATTTCGACGTCCCTCATCGTTAAGCCTAGTTGCTCGCGCAGGGTGCGCAAGTGCTGGCCCGGAGACACCATCACTTTCTCCTATGCAAGGTGAGGAAACCACATCGTCTGATTGGACAAAAGCCTTCCCCCCGAGCGTACCTGGGCACGTAAACCCTGTTTTTGTTCCAAAGAGATGTCACTGGCAAATGGACCAGACACAACAACCCTTTATTATGACGCTGTTCTGAATTTGGAACAAGGGTTTTCCAGCGTACCAAACGCCGTTCAGGCGCGCCGGTCTACCCGGTTCCGTTTTTCCGAACTTTTCCACTGCCCGTTTCTTTCCAACCCGGCCCGCTTCGCTTAGAATACTCCCAAGTAGCGGGATCTTCGCCGCAGTTCCCGCCTACCTGCCCTACGTTGCCGGCCTTTCCTGGGTTTTAGGTGGCTGGTATCTCTGGGCGTTACTGACGTCACTTGGCCGCACCCAGATTATCTTCGTAACATATGCCTAAATCTAGGGACAGAACTGAGGAACGGGCCATGCAGAGCATAGCCGTCGCCCTGCTATCGGAAGACCGAGACCGCCTAGTAATGCTGCAGCATCGTGTGGAAGGCACGACGCTGGGCCGCACCGTTTTCAGCCACGCCGGTTTCGCTGCCACCTCGACTGACCCAGTCTTGCGCCAGATCCAGGACCTGCGGGCCGAAGTCGTCCTGGTGGACCTCGATCCGCAACGCACTCAACGGGGCGTCGGTTTTATTGAACTGCTCAAAGCCAATACCAATGACCTGGGCATCTTCGCGGTCGGAGAACTGAACGACCCGCAGACGATTGTCGCGGTGATGCGCTCCGGCGCCTGCGAATACCTAGAAAGAGTCGGCGATTCGACTTCCCTGCAAGATGCGTTAATGCGTTTCGCCTCCTCTCGCACACGCCGCGTGAATGCCGCCGGTCGCGCCCGGGTGTTCACGTTCATGAACGCCAAGGGCGGGTCGGGGGCGACCACAATCGCCGTCAACACCGCCATTGCACTGCAGGAGAATCATGGCGCAGCCGTGCTGGCGGACTTTGCTTCACTCGGACACGCTGCTCTTCATCTGAATGTTCGTCCTGCATTCGGCCTGGGCGATGCTTTGCAGAATATGCATCGCATGGATGCCGCTCTGCTGAAGGGGTTCATGACGGTTTGCAAGCGGGACCTGCATTTGCTTGCCGGAGTGACGCAAGTGGCCGCCTTGGCACCAACCGGCGCGGAATTGGCGCGCTTGTTCGACCTGCTGGTGACTCACTACCGCTATGTCGTCGTGGATTGCTCCAGCCGCGTCGATGAGATCAGTCGAATGCTGGGTGAGTTGTCTCACCAGGTTATGCTGATAGCGCAAACCGATGTGGTGGCGCTGTGGAGCGCGAGCCGCATGCATGCCTGGCTTGAGGAAGCAGGCAGCCGGGATAAAGTCAGCCTCGTGCTGAATCGCTTCAAGAAGATTCCCGGCTTTAGTGACGACGACATGCAGAAAGCCACCAACTGCAAGGTTCTATGGAAAGTTCCCAATCATTACCATTCGGTCGCGGCGGGCATCGATCGTGGCGAGCCGGTGATGTTTCAGGACAGCGAACTCAGCCGCTCCATCCGAGGCTTGGCGGCCGCGTTAGCGGATGCAGAGTCGTCGATTCATGATGGCGGCTTTGCCATCGAAGACAAATCGGAAGCCCGTAGCAAGACCGCTGCCCGCCTGCTTATTTCTCCCGTCCGCGCCGGCCAGTGAGACCTGCCACCCACGCCTCCTGTATTTTCGCTTGATCGCGCACAGATCGCTCGGAAACAAAAGCCCACTAATCGTTGCGCGGCGTGCGTCAGTCTCCCGGCATGCGCGAGCGACGCTCGGGGGGGGACAGCCTGGTTGCCCGCAAGGCGGCCGGCCCTGGGTTCCCGGTGCGAGAACCGAAGAATAGCGCCGGCTCGTCTTGTATTTGCCTTTGCCGATGTCGGCCCCCTATAATCGGGCACGTTGATGACAACCGAGAGCAGCGCCCAGATAGCGCCGGACCTTGCTCGGACGCAGCTAACGACACGCTCCTTGAGCCCACAAAACAGTTGGAAACTGTTCCTTGCGAGTTTTCTTGCCCTGTACTTCGAGTTGGTGATCATCCGGTATCTCTCTACCGAGGTGCGGGCCTTCGCCTATCTGAAGAATCTGCCGCTGATCGCGAGTTTCTTCGGCATTGGACTGGGTATGATCTTGGGGGCTCCCCACAAGTCCCTGAGGTCGGCTTTCCCGGCAGTCGGGCTAGTCCTGTTTGTGGTCACCGCCTTTGCCGGCGTCTTCCATCTGCGGCACATTCCGTTGCCTCGCGCCGATTATTATGTGTGGGGAAGTTTCCCGGATGTCTCAAAAGTCGTAATTCCCCTGCGATTCCTCTCGGAAATTCTGGGTATCCTCGCGTTGGTCGTCGTTTTTTTCCTGGTGCTGGGTGGAATTGTTGGCGAGTACTTGGCGCAGCTTGAGCCACTCCGCGGATACGGAATTAATCTTCTCGGAAGCCTGGCTGGAGTTGGGGTCTTCACCGGTCTTGCTTACCTCAGCCTGCCCCCGCTGGCGTGGACTTTTCTTGGCTTTCTTTGTCTTGTTCCGTTCTTCCGGCAGAGCCGGCTGGCACTGGCGCTTTTTATGCTCACGGTGGCTGCGACTTCGCGTATTGAACCGACTACTTTCTGGTCGCCTTACTACCGAATTGACTTGCATCCCTACCCGCAGCCAGCGGGATGGTCCACAACACCGGCGTACGAACTGGAGGTCAATCACGACTTTCATCAGCACATTCTGAATCTGTCGCCTGACTTCCTGTCGCGTTATGCCGATTTCGAACCCAACCATTCTGCCCAGACCAACTACCAGATCCCCTATCACGTGATGCCGCATCCGCGGCAGGTGCTGGTTGTGGGAGCGGGCACGGGGAATGACGTTGCGGGCGCTTTGCGACACGGCGCCGAGCACGTGGATGCCGTCGAAATTGACCCCGTGATCCTGAAACTGGGCAAGCGATTTCATCCCGAGCATCCTTACGCCTCTCCCCGAGTCACGATTTACAACGATGATGCTCGGGCCTTCTTTAAGAAAACCCACAACACCTACGACCTGATCGTTTTCGGTTTTCTTGACTCCCACACCCTGTTATCGAGTCTCTCGTCGCTACGGTTGGACAATTTCGTCTATACGCGGGAAAGTTTCCAGGAAGCTGCGCGCCTGCTGCGCCCAGAAGGGGCAATCGTCGTATCCTTCAGTTCCGGCAGATCGTTCGTGAATCAACGCATGTACGCAACTCTAAAGCGCGCGTTTGGCGAATCGCCGCAGGTCTTTGAGGCAGGATATGTGCAAGGTCTGTCGTTCGTTGTAAGGAAGATTCATCCCGCCCCTCCGGTGGAAGGGCTGACTGAAATCAGCTCGCAAATCGCCAACAAGAATTCCGGGAATCTGATCGCTACCGACCAGTGGCCGTTTCTCTATTTGGCCAATCGGCGTATTCCTATGTCCATTCTTTGGATTGTGGTGCTGTTTCTGATGGGAGCATTTTACCTGGTCCGGAAAACCGTAACCCTGCCCCGGCTGGCTAGCCGCGAGTCCCTGCACCTCTTTTTTTTGGGAGCAGGTTTTCTTCTCCTCGAGACCAAAGGCGTGATGGAGCTTTCTCTGCTCTTCGGTTCCACCTGGACCGTGAACGCTGTGGTCATCGCATCCTTCCTGTGCATGGGACTGCTGGCGAATGCCCTGGTTAAGTTCCATCCGTTTCCTCGGTCGATCGCCTATGCGGTTCTGTTTCTTCTTTTGCTGTTTAGCGTGTTGCTGCCGTATTCGCTGCTTGGCGGGCTGTCCGGGCCGCTGAAAGTGCTGGCGGCAGCAGTGATCGTCGGACTCCCCGTGTTCTTTTCTGGCATGATCTTTTCGCGCAGCTTCCGCGACGTGACTTCGCCTGCGCAAGGGCTGGGAGTGAATCTGCTTGGTGCAGTGGTTGGAGGAACGCTTGAGAACGGCGTCATGATCGGCGGTACTCTCAGTTTGGGTATTCTGGCTGTTCTGGTGTACGCTTTTTCAGCAGTCTTCGTGCCCCGGACGAAGGCCCTGGGTCTTTAGTTATTCGGCCAGTCGGAAGACGGCGTGGACCGAGTTCATCGGGCTCTCGCCAGTCCCCTGTCGCTGGCAAAAGTATTCACGGTGCGGCCGCCATCGGTGTTCTGTTCACGTTGCTGACGGGAAACTGATCGACGAGGGGGCTGAATTCCTCTGTTTAGGCTTGGTTCTTTTAGACAAACCCATCCGACTTGGATCCATGTGAGATGGGTTCACCGGTTTCAGTTTTGAAAATGTTGGTTCGATGGAACCTGGAAGACCCAGAGCGAATGATCAAGAATGTCCCGCCGAGGGTATTTCAGGACCCACCGATAGCTAGCAGGATCTTTGAGGTACTCGCCTGACAAGTTGGTAGCACCTACAATAACGGTGCCTGTCGCTCTCTCCTGTTCGCGTAACACAGGTGCATGGATCCCGTAAATCTGCGGCTCAACGCTGCCGAAGTAGGCCAGGGAAATTGTCTCGCCGGGATGGGTGTTCTCGTAATCACGGACAGCCAGCAGCCCTTGTCCCCAATCAAGATTGCTGCCCGAAAGGAGGTTGAAGTTCTCCGACGGCTGGATAAAAAAATTGAAGTAAGCCAGATCGTCGGGCGCATAGCGAAGCTCGTCTGCCGCTTGCAGCAAGACGACCGCAAGGACAAACAGTTTGGCCCAGCGTCGGACGTGAAGGGTCTCCCAAACCGCCGCCACAAAGAGCAGCATAAAGGGGTAAACTGGCAGCACATGCCGCTCGCCCAGATTCAAACGGGCAAATAGCGCGAGCCCAAAATACAAGGCAGGAAACGTGCTCGCTATCCATAAACCGCTGGGCGCGGGAAGCGCACGAACAACCACCAGAGCCAGTCCCGCTGCGAACAGTACCAGTGCGATCGCGGGCCACTTGAGCAACACGGTTACAGGATAGTAGAGCCTCAAGCTCCCACGTTGCGAAACCTGCCCCAGGAAGAAGACCGGGTGTCCTCTCTTGTTGTGCTGGAAGACTCGATTAAGTCCTTCGAAATACTCCCCGGCTGGAAGAGGAAACGCGACGTTCAAGTTGCTGGCACGCACTTTGTGAACGTAGGGGGCGCGGTTCGGAAAAGTGACGCTCAACTCTCCATGGTTGATGGATACATGGGAAATATGAAAGAAATAACCCGCCCACAAAATCAGGACGGCAGTCAGAACCGCAGCGCAGGTTTTGCCCCAATTCCATCTCCGTGGATTGATGCACAAACCTTCCGGACGCAGGACCAGCATCCAGCCCAGCGCGAGTACGAAGATCGGCGGGGTTGAAAACTTGGCCAGCAGCAGCAATCCAAGCAGCATCCCGAACAAAGCCGTGTGTAACATTGAGGGTTGCTTTCTCCACCAGATCAGTCCCACAGCGACAGCAAAGACGAAGAGCGCGGCGGCACCATCGGTAGTTGCAAGGGAGAAGTGCGCGATTAACGGCGGCGAGAAAACAAAAAGCGCCAGCGTTAGATTGGCCGCTCCCCACGAGAACATTCCTCGTGCCGTTGACCAGACCAGGATTGCCAGGATTATTCCCAGCAAGACATTCATGCTGCGTGCACGATGTGCCAGGGACTCCGGATCCGGCGCAACCCGACGAACGTGCCAGCCCCCGTTTGCTGCAGACTCGACGTCAATCTGCCATCGACGGTCAATCACGAGCAGGGTGCATAAGAAACGCGCCAATGGCGGATGATCGTTCCAGACTTCGAAGCGGTGATCGCGCCAAGCCTCCAATCCCGCCCGAATATGTGGTGGCTCGTCGTAGGTCAGCGACTGCGTGTGGATGAACCACACACACTCGAGGATGTAAACCAGCAGGAGAATGCCGGGCACAAGCCATCTCCTGACGTGGCCCTCTATCGCAGGTGACTCCGTTTTCTCATTGCCAACTTTCCCCGCCATCTTGTGTGCTGGAGCTCTCTCGGATTTAGCCCAACTCTACCAGTCAAATGCGGCTTGCGACGACCGTGTCCATGCTGAATCCGGTTGAGACCTGTAAAATGATTCGTCGCCACTGAGGGAGTCGGACGCTTGGCCTTGTCGCAAATAAGTTGTGAAGACAAATCGGCAGACTGCGCACCCTCCCGCAGCCCTGGGAGCACGGTGCGTTCCCGAACGGCAGCCCGGTTGGATCGGGCGATTTTTGTTTGCTTCTGCGTGATTGCCTTTTCCGCACTGCAATATATCAATTTGACCGCGTTTGCGTTTGCCACTGCCCTTCTGCTATGGCTGGCCAAGCTGCTCATCAGCGGCCGAGAGTATCGACCGCAGCCCCTCGTGTTGCCGTCTTTGCTTTTCCTAATCACCGCCGGTATCGCCTCGGCGTTGTCCTTCGCGCCTCTCCTGAGCTGGGAGCGAATTGGCTCTTACGCGCTCCTGCCGCTTGCTTTCGTCGTGGCTCAGAATGTAAAGACGTCGTGGCAGCTCAAAATCCTGGTCTTCCTCGTTCTGCTCTCCGGAACCGTGAGTGCCTTGCGCACCGGCTGGCAGTACGCGTACGGCATAGGCTCGCGACTCGTTGACGTCCCGGCTGATTCTCTCCTGTTCCGAGACGGGATTCGCTCCGGCGATCTCATACAACTGGTCAACGGGCATAGAACCCGCTCCCTTCAACAATGGAAAGCTGCTCTTGAATCCACGCGTGCCGACCCGACCCTAAGACTGCATGTCGCCCGACAGGCCCCAATCGCTCCCCTAACAAGCTATTTTGATTTTGGGATTGACCGCAAGGATCTCGACCAATGGCTGAACCTGCCAGGAACGAAGGTGCAGCGCGGCCGGCCCCAGCGGGCAACCGGGCATTTAGACCATTTTGTGCGATACGCCGGAGTCATGACGCTACTGGCGTCATTGGCCTTTGGCCTGCTGATAACGACTCCCGGAAACACCGCACGTCTCATCCTGGGGGCAGTTCTTGTCGCTCTGGTGGCTGCACTGTTTGCGACCGTAACGCGGGCTTACATTATCGGGCTGTTTCTCGGATGCGCATTCCAGCTTTGGCTGATCCATCGTCGGCTCCGGACCGCCGCCATTATCGGGCTGGCGGTTTGCGTCCTGGCAACCATCCTTTGGGTGAGAAAGGAGCGAGGATCGGTGTGGCTGTCGGCGGGAGACCGATTTCGGGTTGAGATGTGGAAAGACGCTCTCAAGCTCATTCCGCATCATCCATGGTTTGGCGTCGGACCGGATAGCGTGGACCAATACGGTGAACATTGGCACATACGAGCCTTCAAAGAGTTCGACTTCCGGGCTCATTTTCATTCCACTTACGTGCAACTGGCAGTCGACTGCGGTTTGCCCTGTCTGGCCGCATGGCTTTGGCTTCTGGGCGGATATCTTTCTTTTCTAAACCGCTCCTGGAAGGATTCCGCGAGCTGGGATCCATTCGCTCGTGGCACGTTGCTGGGAGTTTTCGCGGGTGCCGTGATATTTGTCGTCGCTTCAGCGGTGAATTACACCTTGGCTGACAGCGAAGTGGTGGCAGTGGCCTGGCTGTTCATGGGATTGGCGACCGCGCTGGTGAGAATCGAGAAGGAGGCTCAAGCTCAGCGCCATCGAACTCAGCTGGTGGTCAGCGCTGCATGAGCTTCTTTTTGATGCGCCTGGCTCATCCTCATCCACCCATATGCGGATGCGCACCAGATTGCCAGCAGTGGCAATAAGCTGGCCAGACCGTGCAATCCGACCAGCTGTCCCAAATTAAAAGAACCGCCGGCAGCACGGCTGCTTTCCTCTGCTGTCAGCATCGATACCTGATTAATAGCCAACTGCCCCGACCAGAATGCCGGCCCGATCAGTTGCACGACAGGGATTCGGAGGTTCTCGGGCGGCTGCGCAGTCGTTGCCACGGCCATCAGCGACAAGGCCGTTCCCCAGATCGCAAGCCCGCCCAGCAGCCACCGCAGGCGCTTCGATGCCCGCGTCCATACCAGTGCCAGGCCCACGCACGCGAGCGGGACTCCTGCCCCCATGTAACGCGGGCCATAAGTCCAGCCGGCGTGCCAGCCGGAAAACGACGCATTAAACAGCCAGTAGTAGATAGTGATGCTCGCGGCCGCGGCCGCAAGATTTCGTGTGTTTCCCTGCTTCCAAAGCTGTCGAAGCCCAAACACTCCGCTAACGGTAACGGGAGCGAGGACGAATAGCCCGATCCGTGGACCCAGTAGCAGTTTGAACATCACATCAAGTCTGGGAAAGGTGAGTCCCAGAATGCCCTTTCTCATCCATGGGAACGCGCCCGATTCGTAGTGGGTGTAGCCAAGCTGGAAGGGCGAGCCAAAGGCCGCGTCTTGGTAGATCATGAGGACGAGCAGGCATGCGCCAACCCCGATGGCTAGGGCAGCAGCCACGCGCCAGCGGGTGGGCCACCCATGAGGCCACGCCTGCGCCAGCGCCAAAATTGCCAAAATAACCGAAGCAGGTGCTGCCGGATATTCCGATACTGTGGCCCATCCTGCGGCGAGCCCGACGAGCAGGCCCCAAAACAGTTCTTTGGTGGGCACCGGGTTGTGGCCCACCTCGATGGCGGCAGCAAAGGAAAAGAGAAGACATGCACCCACGAGTGCATGGGCGAAGAAAATAGTTGCCCATGCCCAGATGGGCGTCGCCAATCCCAGGGAGAGGGCTGCGAAAGCGGCACCTCCGGTGGTTGATCCCAGTCGCAACGCCAGCAGAAACATACACGCTGCTGAAAGTGCGGCCGGCAGGCTGACCGCCATCATGGTCGCAAAATACGACTCGGCTACTAGACCTTGAGGCGACCGAGGATCCACGCCTGCCCAGCGTAGAAGCGGTCTCAGGGCCGCGACCGCCGGTATGGCCAGCAGAACCACGCCGGGAGCCTTGTCGGAATAATAGTGCCCCTGGAACAGCGCCTTGTCTTTCGTGTTGGAATGATAAGCGTCGATCCTTAGTGTGTGCTGGTCCAAGATGGCGCGGAGCAGATCGAATCGTGAGTTTTGGTTCCAGCCACCCGCCTGATAGAAGTACGCGTAAGAAATGAACACCACCAGAGCGATCAGGGCAGAACGCTTATAGTTTCCTGTTTCCTTGCGCGGGGTATCGTTCATTCCGAGGACTCCGGCGCCGGACAGCCCAAGGCCGTTGCCGGCTCGGGCGCCCGTACGGTGACGAATACGAGGAAGAGCACGCTGGGCCAGAGTTGCATAAACAGCCGGTCAAGCGACCACATCAGATGCCAGCGCAAGTCGTAAGGAGTAATCACATAGACGGCAAAGTATCCGGTCGCAGTCAAAACTAGTGCCCAAGCGCAAGTCGCCGCACCGGTACGAGATGATGCTTCGCCGTGCTTGCCCAGAATTGTCGCGTAAGCAATGATCAACAGAGTCCCGGGCATGAGAAACCAGCCGCCAAACCCCAGAAAATCTTTTAGAAACCATCGCGCGATCATCCAGTATCGGGAAGGATCGATCGCTTTCTGCAGCATGATCTGGGAGTTAGAGAACAGTTCTCCAGGACCAGCGACCGCAAGCTTGAAATACGCGATCAGCAGGAGGATGGGAATGATCGTGGCCGCCAGCGGCGTCATTTGCCGCAACCAGATCGCCCAGTTCTCCCAGGGCGCCGGAATCACCAGCCGCGCCACAGCGAAAGCCGCCAAGAAGAGCAATCCCTCATTTTTTGTCCAGGCTGCGCATGCCGCCATGAAACCTGAAAGTACCAGCAGCGAAAAATTGGATTGCGGAACCCGGCCGGCGAGAATCAGGAGCACGATGGCCGCGAGAAGGAAAAAGCTGAGCGGTACGTCGGCGTACTCGGACAATCCCTGCCGCAAGAAAGAAGGCGTTCCCAGCAGCATCACTCCGGCGAGCAAGCCCTGGTTTCGCCCTCTCAGAACAGAAACAGCAGAGAACAGAAGCGCTACCGTACTAAAGGTGAAAGCGAAGGCGAGTGCGGCGGGGACGGCCGCCGTCTCCCGCCCCAGGTAAGTCCAGAAATGGGCGATGCTGGCGGGAAGGAGCAGCGGATAATCCGGATGAAACCAGGGGATCAGGCCGGAAAAGGCATCTCTCCAGTGCTCTCCGCCGCGAAACAGGAAACGGGCGTGCAGGTTCCAGATGGCAAACGCGTCCCAACCAGTGCCCTGGGGGTTCGCTGCCAGTTCCTTCCCACACCTATACAGCGCGCCGATCAAACTCAACGTGAAGCCGGCCGCCAAGATCTGTCCCAAGAAACCGGTTGACGTATTCGCGCGGTTTCGTAGAAAACTTTGATTGTGACCGTTATGATTGCGAGTCCACAGCAGAACTGAGAGCAGCACGAAAATCACGACTTCCAACCCTGCCAGTGTTTTCGCAGGAACAGAGAACATTAGAGAGAGAAAGTATAGAAAAGAGAAAAGCCCCAGCCCGCACCCTACGCAAAACGAGACCTTCAGGAGAAGGTCCGATCTGAGGCCAGATCCCTTCGGCCAAGCCAACGAAATCAGGACAAAGCCCGTTGCCGCACAGAGGATCGCCGAGGCCAGCCCGGCCATCTAGTTGCGCCTTTTGGCCAACAGCACCACGCCATCGCCGAAACTCTGGACGGGAAAGAGGTTGGCTGGCCAGGTGGTTGTGGTCGGATCCAACGGAGCAGCGAAATTTCCGACAACAAGTTCAGGCTCCAAAGAATTTTCTACCACGACGGGGGCCAGAGCATATTGGGTCGCGTAGTAGGCGGGGAGCCTATACCTGCTGTCCCAGCCGACGCCCAGATATCCCACTACCCCCCGTTGGGGCAGGCGTTTGCGCAGTTTCTCAAACCTCTTTTCATACTGCGGGAGGGGCAATCCTGCGGGGCGAAATGGCTTCACTGGAGCGAAGACAAACCTACCCGCCGAAAGGAGACTGAACAGGACGATAGCCGCGACGGCGATCCTGGTCGGCACACCCGTCCGCGGCCCGCGTTTCACCTGTATTCGTGTATTCAAGAACGATCATTATGCTCAAATTCGGCCCGAGGTATCAATCTGAGCCAGATGAGAGGAAGGAAAAGGCTGGGCTGCAGCCATAGCTGAGCTGTGAGTCGGCCCGACCGCAGGCAAGGAGGGTGAACCTATTCCGCGGCGACTGGTTTTCCAGCCTAATTGTCGCTTCCACCGAAGTCGCGCAAGATAAGGAACGCGAGATCAGGCATGCGCGCTCGGCGCCGTTTCGATGAGCTTCTGAGTACCTGGCGATCCTCTTCCCGCTTCGATCGTGAAGCACCGGGCGCAGGATGCGGGTGAAGCGGAACCCGCCTTCCTGTTTCTCGGTGAGACAGGTCACAGCGCTGGGGTTGTTGATCTCAGACGATAGGCTTGCTGGGTTGGACGGCGGGGATAAGGCTATCCACCCATACGGAAACCAGTCTGGAGGTGCCTATGTCGGACAACAAACGTGACATCCTGGATGTCCTGAAGTTCGAACTCAGTTTTCTTGAGCAGGGTGGCTAGGGACGCTCGGTACGCACCCCTGGAAACTTACCTCCGTTTTCCAGGACTCGCTGACCTGCCTGAATTTCTACGACCCACAACGTCCGCACCCCTGCAGCGAGTGTTATTTGACCGATTTTGTCCCGAGCGAGGGCCGAGGCCGTTCCCTACCGCCCTATCCCGTTGAATGATGACGGCAAGACCGTGGACACGATGGAGCGCACCTGTAACCAACTGGAACTGGAAGGAGCCGTAAGAAACTGGCTACGTTCCACCATCGAACGCATCGATCGCCAATCCAGCCGACTTTTGCGCTTCCCCGGGCTCCAATTCGGGAATTTCTGCCTCCGGTCGCCTCCGGTGCATATAAAAATCGTCCATAAACAGGTATCCTGAATTCACCGTTGTGGTCCGCCTAGGAGCCACGAAATGAAACGCGACTTCGCCTCGCTCACGCCGCAGGAAGCGCTTCACGTAGCCATCTTCATCGAGGAGCGTAACGCCCAGATCTATCACCAGTTCGCCGAGATGTTTGCCGAGTTCCACGACCCGGAGTCGCTCGAGATCGCCAGCACCTTCTGGGATATGGCCCATGAAGAGCGCCAGCACGGAACCGAGCTCCAGAAGCGCTATTTCGAACGATTCGGCACGCGCCCGTGTGCGGTGACCGAAGACGATATTCGGGATTTCATCGAAGTGCCGCGCCTCGAAAACGGCGAGATATTCACCATTAGCAAGCTGAAGGTAGGCCGTTCGCCGCGGGAAATGGCGCTGGAAATCGCTGTCACCGCCGAGCAGGGAGCCCTTCGCTACTACACCCGCTTACGTGAAATCACGAACGACGCGGTATTGAAGGCCCTTTACCGCGAATTTGTGGATTTTGAAAGTGGCCACACCGATTGGCTGCAAAAGAAAATGGCCGATGCCCGCCGCACCTCCGGCGGCACCAAGCTGGCCTAACTAAAGCGGAGATCGCGTTTCGTTTGACCGGATGACGCCAGGTAAGGGCACTTTCGAAAGTTAGTCTCTCTTCTCGGGAGCCGGGGTCATGTCCTGAGGGAACTGCTTGAAGGAAACCTCGCGCGATTTCGAAGAGACTTTCTTGCTCGCGTCCGTGGCGTATTCCGTCAGGGTGCCATTCAAAACGTAGTACGCCTCATCCCCCGGATTCTTACCCGGGCCACGATCGATGGTTCCCCTGAATTCAAACCGGACCCCGTGCACGGTTTCAGTCATGAAATTCAGCTTGTGTCCGTCGAGCTTTCCGGTTTTGAAGAAATGGTCGAGAAAGGCACCTTTGTCGCTATCGAGGTCGCCATAGCGGGACACAAATCCGGTGACCTTTCCCTGATCCTCGACGGTCACCTGCACAAACTCGCCGTCTCGAAGGAAACTGTACATGCCGGAGTAGTCATCTGCCGCCTTAACCGGCTCGCCAGGCTTGGGGCTGTCCTGGGAACTCTGTGCGGCTGTCCAGGTCGAGACAAGGAAAAACGCAAGGACGGTTGCGATAAGAATTCTGCGCATCCCATCGACTCCGATTCACTTCATGGTACTACATGTGGCGCCAGACTGGTGTCCGTGCAAAGGGGAATGCGGCACCCGGCTGCAACTCTGGGCTATAATCAACCATCAAGCGTTGCCGTCCTTCCTAGTGAATGTCGATGAATAACCGTTCCGGGGTGTTACGTTCTGCGGTAAACCCGTACCTTCGACCCGTGGCTCCGCCTCGCCTCCTGGTCGAATTAGATCCGGCGCACCGGGTCTTTCTGGGCAACCTCGGCGATCTGCTGTCTTTTCGTCGTCCGCCGCGCGTGGCGGTTAGTTCGCGTCCTGCGCCGTTCTGGCCCGACGTGTTCGTTCCCTCTCGCTCGCTGTGGTGGCCATTCCTGGAGTCGATGCTTTGGCACGTGTTGGCAGGAGCGGCGATATGGGCCTTGGCACAGGGATTGGCTTTGCAGACTCACGCTCTGCCGCGCACAGTTTTCAACCGCTCCGACGTGATCTACTACACCCCGTCCGAATATCTTCCACCTCTCGATACGGGCAGGTCTCCGGCGCGTGTGCCGAAGAAAGGCAAGCCCGAATTAGCTCGCCAGCCCATCATCTCGGTCCCGCCCGAGGCAGACAACCGCACACAGACCATCGTGACGCCACCTAAGATCAAGCTAAATCAGGATATTCCGCTGCCGAACATCGTGGCCTGGCATTCGGCGAGTCCGGCCGTGCCCCTTTCAGCTACGAACCGGACTCGCTTGGTCAGCCCGACGATTGCAACCCCGGTGGTGGCGCCACCTCCGGATATCAATCAAATGAGCGATCGCCGCGCCCGAACCGACCTGCCTCAGTCAGCGATTGCGCCGCCACCGGATATGGCCAGCGCAATCTCGCGTCGATCAGCCGCGCCTTTGGCGGCTGTCATTGAACCACCGCCGGCTGTGCAAGGGACTATTCGCCGACTCGGCGACATCAGCATTGGACGCAGCGAGGTGGTTGCCCCCTCGCCTGAACTGCCAATGGACGCGCGGCGTGCACTGTCCACCCTCGCACAGACTTTGACACAGGTTGCACTCGGCAGTACGGCAAAACAGGTTGTCCCACCGCCGCCGTCGGTCGAGGGCACACAAGCAGGAGGTCTGCGCGCCGCCAGTCGTTTGACACCGGAGCCTGCGCAGGTTGTGCCGCCTCCGCCTTCCATACCCGGAGCGGCCGGCACTTCTGGCGCTGGGCGTTTGATCGCCTTGGGCATTCATCCCGCCAGCGGTCCTCCGCCGATGGCGGTTGTGGGCAACCGCCGCGGAGCTTTTTCAGCCACTCCCCAAGGCAAACGCGGCGCTCCAGGTACGCCGGACATCGCCGCTGATGGGCTCGGGCTGGGGCACAGCGGTCACGGAAACGCAAATGGTGGCGCGGGCAGCAGCGGCAACACCAGCCTACCACCGGGTATCGTTGTCGGGCCCGGTCCGAAGAATCGCCCGGCCTCGACAACAGTTGCAGGCAACAGCGGAGATCCTTCTGATGGCACAGGGTCCGGGAGGGCCTCGGCGAGCGCGCTGAACACGCTCATCGCCGACGCTCTCCCCGTGCGGGTTACCCCACGGCGAACGCTGAGCACAACCAGTCCGCCGACCGAACTGGAGCGCCAAGTTTTCGGGGCGCGCAAGTTTTACTCCATGATTCTGAATATGCCCAATCTGAATTCTGCGGGCGGAAGTTGGATCATTCGCTTTGCAGAGCTTAGGGGAGACGATACGGAAGGTGATCTCACCGCTCCCGAAGCCACCCACAAAGTCGACCCGGGTTACCCTCTGGAACTGATGCGGCAGAACGTGCAGGGTACTGTCACGTTGTACGCTGTGATTCGCAGCGACGGCACAGTAGGCAGTGTCCGCGTGCTTAATAGCCCTGACCAGCGTCTCGATTCCTACGCGCGCACCGCGCTCACCGGCTGGCACTTTCGTCCCGCCACCAAGAACGGAACTCCGGTTGACCTGGAAGCCGTAGTGATAATTCCTTTTCGCGCGGCACGCAACTTCTAAGGGAAGGTCGATCCTCGGGGAGAAGCATCGAAACGAGTCATTTGTCTGCCCTGATTTCGCCGGGGTTAGCCTGCCCGAAGCACGAATTCCGGGCCCTGAAACCAACCCGGGTGGTTGCCGGTCATCAAAAGTGACATCGTGAGTGAGGATGGGATAACCAGTTGGCGAGAGCTCTGCATAAGAGCGGCTCTTGAGGAGAATCCCGAGAATCTGTCCGAGATCGTGGCCAAAGTTAACCGGGAGCTCCCCGCCCGCCAGGAACAACTGACGGAGGCAATCTTCGAGCAGCTCGGCAGCAATCCACCCGCCAGCCCCGGCCGCAGGTAGTGGCTTCAGTCGAGCCGGAAGGAGTTGGTCTGGAGGAGAATTCCTCAAAAAACTACGGCACTCGCCAACCGAGGCCCTTGCGCCCTGCGCTGCGGCCCAGCTCGAGCGACTGGGTCCTTGGCTTACCGAGAAGCGCCGTAAAGCCCCGCCCTTTAGGGCTGGGGATATAAGGCGTGATTTTGCCTTGTCTTAGATTGCTTCATTAGGTATAAACATCAGTATGGCCCTGGAAGGGTACAAATCAAACCACAACGTGGTCTATTCAAGCAAGTACCATTG
>Ga0209804_1001091_pt1 | contig 18244 bp, 16 predicted proteins | sample GraSoiAngelo_139_FD_185896 | JGI IMG/M metagenome (GOLD analysis project Ga0209804, IMG submission 185896) | Grasslands soil microbial communities from the Angelo Coastal Reserve, California, USA - 14_0929_12_20cm (SPAdes) (version 2) | ecosystem: Environmental > Terrestrial > Soil > Grasslands ... | reverse complement strand
CTGGGCCTCAAACTCAAGCAACTTCACATCATCCCCCAACTCTCACCCACTGCCGTAAATTGAGATTTGCTGCCAAATTTGGCAATGATTCGTTTATATAGGTACTAATAACCTACAGCGACCGCACAGGGAAAAGAACAGACGGACTTCGACGGTCGGCTTTTTCTTAAGAATTAGGTGAAGATAGTACCGCCGACCACAGCAGAAAAGGATTGGCCGTAATCTCGCCAACGGCTGGCTGTAGCGAAAGTTGAGTGCGGCATCAAGTTTCAAAACCGCCGATTTTGGGCGAAATTTCCCTCGCTATACCAAGCCCCGACGCTTTCGCGCCTTCTTGGACAACAGACCTGTTTTGGACTTGGTGGTCTGTTCCCAAACGCTCCCCCGGATGTGCGCGTAATATTTCTTGTCCATTTGGCTGCCTGCGTCCGAGAGCCACCACAGGGCACTGGCCGACATCGCACGTCCGATCCATTGGTCGCGTGCCCTCGCCTCCTTACAGAATCTCATCCGCCAGACTAATCATTCGTGGTACGCCGGGGGCGGGGTTCACAGCCCATCCGACCTCCCGCTGATGCCTTGGCGATGGATCAGTGACGTCTATGTTCAGCGAACCGCTGCGGAACTCATGCGTGGGCTCCAGATTATGGAGCGGCGAGGGGAACGATAGGGCCTCGCTGTAGCCCAGCCGGGCGGCGATCTCGGGGTAGCGACGGACGAGGTGGCGGTAGTTCCTGCGAGCCTTCCACGTTGGGACTCTGGTGTTCATGATCGGGCACCGGACGATGTCCAACCATCGCTGCATGCGGTGGGCGATCAGGTACGGGGCGATCTCGGGGCGGGCTCTCATGTGGCTTAAAACGCCCAAAACTTCTGGGCGACGGGGGGAGACCTCACTCTCCTAGGTTTCTCCAGAAATCGCAGGATGCGTTTACTGAAAATAAAACATTTAGCGAAAAACATGTTGCGGATTCGGCTCCTCTACCAATTGACTTTGAAGTTGGAACGTCACTGAAATGTCGCTGAAACCTATTTGCCATTGTTCGCAGCGCCGCGTACTGCGCTCCCACCTACTTGCTTCAGCACCTCAGGCAGATACTTCTCATAGGTAGCTCGCAAGTGTGCAAGTCCAGACGCTTGGGTTGCAAAAGAATCCCCTCCGGTGACCTCCCGACGTTCCGCGCGTCGGCACCGACGAGGAAGAGCCGCAGCCCGATTCCGCTCCGGCTTGTATCCGGCTGCGTGGTTAGACAAGGTGTCGGTGCGTGGGCAGGGGGACGGGAGTGTGCGCATCACGAAGATCGGGGAGTGGTCAAGCGTGCGGGTCTAAGGCGCGTGGCGCAGGTTCCAATGCAAAGCAGTCGCGACTCAACGCCGGAAATATCGGCTGAACAAGAATCGACATAGCTTACTGCACTTGCTGCTTCTTAGAGTTCCCGTTCTCGTCTAGGCCCATCTTCAACCACGCTTCACGCTGTACTTCGTCCAAGCGGTCCTCGGCTTCTTTAATCCAGTGTCGGTATGTCTTGCGGATTTCCTTGGACGACGTGCCCACCATGTCCGCAACATCGTCAACATGCACTCCAGCCGAAAGCCACTCAGTGATTGTGTAGTGCCTAAAGCCATGCGGCGTCGTCTTGACGCCTGCATCCTTGATGACTTTGTTGACCCGCTCACGCCACTGGGTATATGTGCCGGGGAACGCAGGTTCGCCGAGAGCCTCAAGCTGCGTCGCTAATGATTCGCTGATGCGCACCCGGTAGCGTTCGTTGGTCTTGGTGCGGTTGCCACGAATGACCCTGTCCTGAATCACCGGACGGCGCTCCGGCTTCGACAGCCCGTATTTCTCGGCGTCCTCAAGCGACATCCCGTACTTTGTTGCATCGACCAGCGCCATTGCTGTCTCACGCATCAACTGGCACAAAAGCCGGACTTGCCCCGTGGCGGTCGCCAGAATCTTCTCGACCTGCTTCTTGGTTGGCGGCTTAACTTCCGCCTTGTCGTAGCGGATGCGAAACTGTGGATTCGTCTTGGGGTTCGGGATTGGAGACTTCTCCATGTAGCCCATCACCGCAGCCCACGAAAAGAACCCAGTAATCACAGACCAGTGGACGCTCAGGCTACTGCTGTTCCCGCTGCGGAACGGCAGCGTCAGACGCCATTTGATGGCCTTGTCGGTGGTGAGAGCGGTCAGGAGCAGAATGTTGTTTTTCTCGCACCACTCCACTAGCTTGCCACCCATCAGTTTCGCCTTGGTATTGTCCAATTCGTTCTGGTCACGGAACTCGTACCACTCCTGCACTGCGGCCTCGATGGTCATCCCTTTGGGCACGATTTTGCCCTCGGCAAAGTCCTTCAGTCGCTTCTCCAAGTCCTTGACCTTGGATTGCGCTTCAGACCAGCTACGGGTCTCCAAAGACCATTTGTTCTGGTAGGTGAGCTTCTTGCCCTCGAATACGCCGGGTGCCCCCTTCCAGACGAATTGAACATGCAACGGGCAGCCACACCGGGGGTCGTAGCGGTTGGTGTGGTCGCAAACGTCCCTGTTGTGACGCCTCCAAACGGTGAATGTCATTAGGGCTCCTCCCCTGCCGAATCTTGGGTTCTGGGGAACCCCCCACCGGGGAGTTAGTTAGGACAATCGTAGGGACAATTCGGAGGCGAAGTCAAGGTTACGCAGGTTTTATGCTGGAAAAAGAATGGCTCCTCAGGTAGGACTCGAACCTACAACCCTCCGGTTAACAGCCGGATGCTCTGCCATTGAGCTACTGAGGAGTGTCGTGATGCGCGCGGAGAGCGCGCCTGAATTTTTCCTTTTCATAATATCATTCCCCCCGGTCGCGCGGAAGCCTGCACTTATGGCACGAAAGGGCGGTTTGCATCCGGATGTAACCTTTTCTTATCTGGCCGGTCCAATACTCGGTCTTTCATTTTTGTTACCCTAGTAAATATTTCCAGCCATTCTGGCGAGGTGCTTTATGACGGGAGGTTTCCGCTTGCTCTGGGTTCTCCTTTGCTCGCTCTTTCTGGTCGCAGTGCTTTGGGCCGAGGACGGCTCCCCGACCGCCACCACCACCCTGGGTCCGCCCAAAGCCAAGCCTGAGCCGGTCGAAGATACTCTTCATGGGCACAAAATCGTCGATCCCTATCGCTACCTGGAGAACGCCGGCAATCCTGTGACGCAGGAATACGTGCGCGACGAGATGGCCTACACGCGCAGTCTTCTTGATCCCCTGCCCGGGCGCGACAAGATACATGCGCGCCTCGAACAGCTGCTCACGATTGGCAACATCACGACACCCCAGATCGGCGGTAACTATTACTTCTATACCCGCCGTGACGGCTCGCAGAACCAGCCCGTTCTCTACGTGCGCGAGGGGCTGGCCGGCAAAGATCGCGTGCTGGTAGACGCCAATCAACTCGCCGCCGACGGTACTATCGCGCTGGATTGGTGGGCAACCACCCACGACGGCAAGTACGTCACCTACGGAACGTCGCCCAGCGGCTCGGAGATGAGCACGCTGCACGTCATTGAGACTGCCACCGGCAAACTCTTGCCCGACACGATCGAGCGTACCCGGGCGTGCAGTATTGCCTGGAAGCTCGATGACTCCGGCTTCTACTACACCCGTTATCCCCGTAAGAGCGAGGTTCCGGAGGGCCAGGAAGTCTACAACCGGCATGTTTTTTATCATGCGCTGGGCACTGAGCCGGCCAAGGACCCGCTGGTTTTCGGCGAAGGCCGCAATCCGGAAGACTGGCCTAACGTAGCTCTCTCCAATGACGGCCGCTGGCTGCTGCTAACAGTGGAGCAGGGTTGGACAAAGAGCGAACTCTACCTGACGGACCTGAAGGCAGGCAGTCCGGCGGTCCGCATCACTACCGGCAAGGAGTTCCTCTATGGCGGCGACGTCTTTAACGGCAAGATCTACATTACGACCAATGAGGATGCCCCGCGCTATCGTGTTCTCGTAGCTGACGCGGCCAAGCCTGCACGCGAGAATTGGAAAGAGATCATTCCGGAAACTGATGCGGTACTGCAAGGCACCGGCGTCTTTGGCGGCAAGCTCATGGCCATCTACGAGAAGAACGTGACTTCGCAGCTGAAGCTGTTCGACCTTGAAGGAAAACTGCTAACTGATGTTCCCCTGCCGGCGATCGGATCCATAGCGGGGCTCGGCGGGACTTGGGACCGTGAGGAAAGCTTCTTCGGATTCCAGTCGTTCACGGTGCCGCCTTCCATCTATCGCTATGACCTGAAATCCCGGGAACGATCGCCGTGGGCCAAGGTCGACGCTCCGTCCATCGACTCATCGGCTTATGAGGTCAACCAGGTCTGGTATCAATCCAAAGACGGCACCCGCGTGCCCATGTTCGTGGTGCACAAGAAAGGCCTGGAGAAAAACGGAAAGAACCCCACGCTGCTCACCGGCTATGGCGGATTCAACATCAGCATGACGCCAGCCTTCAGCCGCAGTCCTTATGTATGGCTGGAGCATGGCGGAATTTATGCGGTGGCGAACCTGCGCGGCGGCGCCGAGTTCGGCGAAGACTGGCACCGTGCCGGCATGCGCGACAAAAAGCAGAATGTTTTCGATGATTTTATTGGCGCAGCCGAGTATCTGATCAATGAGAAATATACCGACCGCGATCACCTCGCCATCCAGGGCGGATCGAATGGCGGCCTGCTGATGGGCGCCATGATGACACAGCGTCCCGACCTGTTCCGCGCCATTGTGTGCCAGGTCCCGCTGCTCGACATGCTACGCTACCAGAATTTCCAGATCGCCAAGCTCTGGATCCCGGAGTATGGCTCCGCCGAGGACCCCAAGCAGTTCGAGTGGCTTTATGCCTACTCCCCGTACCATCACGTGAAGCCGGGGGTGGAGTATCCGGCCGTCCTCTTTATGACCGCCGACACCGATACCCGAGTCGATCCCATGCACGCCAAGAAGATGGCGGCCCTGATGCAGGCCGAGGCGAAGAATGGTTCAAGCCGCGAGCGCCCAATTCTGCTGCGTATCGAGACCAAGGCTGGTCATGGTGCGGGCAAACCCGTCACCAAGCTGATCGAAGAAGGAACCGACGTCTACTCCTTTCTGTTCTGGCAACTGGGAGTAAAGCCGTAGGCTAGCGCCGGCATCTTGCCGGCAGATGACAATTGTCCGGAGGCGGGTCGCAGACCCACCTTGCCTGTTCTGGCAACTGGGAGTAAAGCCGTGGGGTAGCGCCGGCATCTTGCCGGCAGATGACAATTGTCCGGAGGCGGGTCGCAGATCCACCTTGCCGGGGTCACAAACCCGGGCCCACCCATCAAGTTGTCCTTCCCAAAATGGGAACAAGACTGCCGCTCTAAGGTTTGACCCTGTCCCCCTATCGTGTTATAAAAACTCGTTTTGTGTCGTGTCCATCGCGGAGAATCCGGTTCCGAGGGGCCGGCGCGAAACCTTTATCCGACGCGGCCAAACCCAGCACTCCTGTCAAGTCTTGCAAGTGGAAGCGTGCTCGGAATTCCGACAATGCGCTCTCCCGTCTTTTGCATCTGAGAATCGTCGGGACGAGTTGTGTTCCGGAGATTAGTGCCTTAGACACGTAATTATCCTGATCAAAGATCTGTTGGAGGGTTTCCTATGCGCACCTGGCTCGCAACAACTGCGTCCCTGGGCTGCCGTTTCGCGAAAGCCGGCGCCGCAGCTTCTCTGATGCTAATCGCTGCCGCGGCTATGGGCCAACCGTCCACCGAAACGGCCGGTGGCGAGGCCAGCCTGAAAGTTCCTGATCTCTCGTCGGTTCAATTCCTGGGAGTGAATGGACACCGCTTGTTGCTGGTTGGAATTCTGTTCTGCCTCTTCGGCCTGCTGTTCGGACTGGCTATTTACAAGAGACTGAAGAAGCTCCCGGTGCATCGCGCCATGCGCGAGATCTCCGAGTTAATTTACGAGACCTGCAAGACCTATCTCGTCACCCAGGGCAAGTTCCTGATGCTCCTCTGGGTCTTTATCGCGGTCGCGATTATCCTGTATTTTGGGGTGCTGGCCCCGGTTCCAGGTAAGCCTCTCGCCGTCACTCTGCCGATCATCCTGGCGTTCAGCATTGTCGGAATTGCGGGCAGCTATGGTGTGGCGTGGTTTGGCATTCGGGTGAACACGTTCGCCAACTCCCGCACCGCATTTGCCTCTTTGGGTGGCAAGCCATTTCCCTGCTATCAAATTCCGCTGCAAGCCGGAATGAGCATCGGCATGATGCTGATCAGCGTCGAGTTGCTGATGATGCTGATCATCCTGCTCTTTATTCCCGGAGACTACGCCGGACCCTGCTTTATTGGCTTCGCAATCGGCGAGTCGCTGGGTGCCGCAGCGTTGCGTATTGCGGGCGGCATCTTCACCAAGATTGCCGACATCGGCTCCGATCTGATGAAAATTGTCTTCAAGATCAAGGAAGACGATGCCCGCAACCCGGGCGTAATCGCCGACTGCACTGGCGACAACGCGGGCGACTCGGTGGGTCCCAGCGCCGATGGCTTTGAAACCTATGGCGTAACAGGAGTCGCGCTGATCACCTTTATTCTGCTCGCGGTGAAGAATCCCACCGTACAGGTGCAATTGCTGGTGTGGATCTTCGTGATGCGCGTGGTCATGCTGATTGCCAGCGCCGCCGCGTACTTCATCAATGCCGCGATCGCCAAGGAGCGCTATGGCAACGCCGACGAATTCAATTACGAAGCGCCACTGACCTCTCTGGTGTGGATCACTTCGATCGTTTCCATCATCCTGACCTACATCATCTCGGCTCTAATCATTCCCACCCTGGGCGGCGACACAACCCAGTGGTGGAAGCTGGCAACGATTATTTCTTGCGGAACTCTGGCCGGGGCGGTCATCCCGGAACTGGTCAAGGTCTTCACCTCAACCGAATCGCGTCACGTCAGAGAGGTTGTGATCTCCGCGCAAGAAGGCGGAGCCTCCCTCGACATCCTGTCTGGTTTTGTCGCCGGTAATTTCTCCGGCTACTACCTGGGACTCACCATGGTCCTTTTGATGTCGATCGGTTATTACATGAGCACCATGGGTCTTGCGGCGCTGATGGTGGCTGCTCCTGTCTTCGCTTTCGGCCTGGTAGCGTTTGGCTTTCTGGGCATGGGCCCGGTGACAATCGCGGTGGACTCGTATGGGCCGGTCACCGACAATGCGCAGTCTGTCTATGAACTCTCGCTCATCGAGCAAGTGCCCAATGTGCAACAGGAGATCAAGAAGGACTTCAACATCGATGTGAAATTTGATCGCGCCAAGGACTTGCTGGAAGCCAACGACGGCGCCGGAAACACCTTCAAGGCAACCGCGAAACCGGTATTGATTGGCACTGCCGTAGTCGGCGCCACGACCATGATCTTCTCCATTATCATGGCGCTCACCAACGGGCTTTCCACTAATGTGGACAAGTTGTCGCTCCTTCATGCGCCCTTCGTGCTCGGCCTGATCACTGGCGGGGCCATCATTTACTGGTTCACTGGTGCATCGACGCAAGCGGTTACGACGGGAGCCTACCGTGCGGTCGAGTTCATCAAAGCCAACATCAAACTGGAAGGCGTGGAGAAGGCCTCGGTCGCCGACAGCAAGAAGGTAGTCGAGATCTGCACCCAATATGCGCAAAAGGGCATGCTGAACATCTTTATCGCGGTGTTCTTTGCGACCTTGGCCTTCGCCTTTGTCGAACCGTTCTTCTTCATCGGCTACCTGATGTCGATCGCTTCTTTCGGCTTGTATCAGGCGCTTTTTATGGCCAATGCTGGCGCCGCCTGGGACAACGCTAAGAAAATTGTGGAGGTCGAACTGAAGCAGAAAGGCACTGAGCTGCACGCCGCAACAGTGGTTGGAGATACGGTAGGCGATCCCTTCAAGGACACCTCCTCGGTCGCGCTTAATCCAATTATCAAGTTCACCACGCTATTTGGATTGCTGGCGGTGGAACTGGCGGTTTCGCTCACTCACGAAAAAGGATCAGGCCTGAGCCACATTCTGGCCCTGGCATTCTTTCTGGTATCGCTGTTCTTCGTACACAGGTCGTTCTACGGGATGCGAATTGCAAGTGCTCAGGAGGAAGACACAGTCCAGCGCGCAGCCGCTGACTGATAAGTAAGAAAGCGAAGCAACCGGCCGTCGAGTCACCCACAATACCGGCAATAATCTAGCTGCTAGCTTCTGCGGCCGGCTGCTTCTTCAAAATTCGGGCCTCCAATTCCCTGCCGTTAGGCCGCTTGACGTAAATCTTGTCAGCGTCCAACCGGACCGCCACGGGCGCGCCTTTTCTCAACTCCCCGGGCCGGTAGTCCCCGCAGTTTTCCGGATCATAAGCGGCCGTATAGATCGAACCGGAAAACTTCACCACGATAAAAGCCGTCTTGGGCGCCGCGTGAGTCTGCCGTGACATCATCACATCGGCCTCCGCCTGCAGCCAATCCTCATCTGCATGTCCGTCCACTCGGCCACGTTGCTCCCACAATTCGCGCGCACGACGTGTGATCGCTTCCTGAACATCGGTGTCGTATCGGGTTTGGCTGGTCTTTGCCGCGGCTGGGGGTTCAGCGCAGAATTGCATGACGAAGTGCTCCTTAGCGAGCGTACTCATCGGCAAGAGTATAACTTTTTCTTAGCCATACCGCGTTGTCAACGATATGCGATGAATGATCGTTTTCCGAAAAAGGCTGCCGTCCTGTCCCCGTTATCCCAACTTCGCCGGAGGACGCACCGTCCGAAGGCAGAGGAAGCCACTGTATTAGGAAATTAGTGTTGCTCAACAGTTGGAGACGCAGCAAGCCACGTCTCTACCACAATCTCGGTTCGTTCTAGAATGCAGGGCTAAAGGCCCTGCGCCACCCAACGCTATGCATTTTGTCTTCGAGCAGATACACCCCTAATTGACCAATCTGAGATCATACTGCCTACATGTTCATCGGCCACTTCGGTGTCGCGTTAGCCGCCAAGCGGGTTGCTCCCAGAACTTCCCTAGGTACACTCATCCTGGGAGCCCAGTTCCTGGACTTGCTGTGGCCCATCCTTCTCTTGCTGGGCATGGAGCACGTGCGTATTGCGCCCGGGATCACCAAAGTTTCACCGTTCGACTTCTACGATTATCCGATTTCACACAGTCTTGCCACTGCGACCGGCTGGTCCGTGCCGGTCGGCGGAATCTATTTTCTGGTGCGGCGCTATGCCCGCGGATCATGGAATGTTGGCCTGGCTGTGCTCAGTCACTGGGTGCTTGACTTCCTCGTGCATCGTCCCGATCTGCCCCTGTGGCCGCGAGGTCCGTGCGTAGGGCTTGAATTGTGGGATTCCTGGGCGGCGTCCAGCGCACTGGAAGTCTTGTTCTTCGGAGCCGGACTGGCGATTTATCTGGCCACGACGGCGCCCAGGGATGCTATCGGTCGCTACGTCTTCGGGCTCCTGATGGCCTTACTCTTCTTGGGATGGATAAGCACGCTACTCAGCGGACCTCCGCCCAGCGTGAACGCCCTGGCCTGGGGGGCTTTGACAATGTGGATTACCGTCCCTTGGGGCTGCTGGGCGGATTCCCACCGGACGGTGAAGCTTCCTTTGCCGGCTTGAGGGTGCGCAGAAAAGAAACAATTTGCCAGCGCTGCGTCTCGGGCAAACGGGCGAACGGCGGCATACCTTTCTTCACATTGCCGTTGGTGATCTTCCAGAAGAGCGCGCCATCGCTTTGCTTTTGCACTTCCGGTGTTTGCAGGTTGGCGGCGTCTTCGATCCCAGTACCATCCTCCCCATGACACTCACCGCAGCTCCGCAGGAATAATTTCTTTCCTCCGGCTGCTGCCTGGGCGTTTCCTGCCAGCGGGTTCTCCTTGGTCGCGGCCTCCGGAGGCGCAACAAACTTTGGGTCAGTTTTGGAGTGCGAGTTCTGTCCAACGGCCAATGCGGCCGCCCCGGCAAGAACCAGCAGAACGAAAAGCTTCACGGTCTTCCTCTCAAGAATCGTGCCAGCCTGCGACCGAAGCCGCGCACTTCGTAACTATATCCGAAGCGAAGCAGGACGGGGTTGCTCTCGCGAGTGAGGCCGACCGCCGGGGAAAAATGCAGCCAGGCGTTGTCGCTCACCTGCCATGAGATGACGGGGCCCAAGTAGTGCGTTGTATTGTGCAGCCCAAAACCTTCCGTGCTGCCCAGTCCGCCATACAACTCCAGGCCCGCGGTAAAGTTCTCGCGGCAAAAGCGGCACTGCCGGTCAGAAGCCATGGTACTCAGAGGCCGGGAAACACCGAGTGCATATCCGAATTCAAAGCCTTCGCTTGCGGAAAGGTTTTTCTCGACAATGAAGTTTTCTGACACGTTCCAGCTATGCGTGTTACTGGATAGAATCAATTTGGCTTCGAGTTCATGGGAACGCTCTCTGACCAGCTCCGCGTTGGGTGCGCCGAAATCTGGAGTGTTCCCCACGATTTCCTTCTGAATGCGCGTTGCCTCGTTCACATTTTCATACTCGACATAAAGCACCGGATTGATCCAATGCTCCCGCATCAGAGGCCGGAAACGGTTCTCCAGCCGCCAGCCAGTAAAAACCGCGCTGTCCCCGCGCGTGGATTGGCCCTCCAGGTAGAACTCTGTCGTCCACCAAGCTTTTGCTCCGTATTCCAGCTCCAGGTAGGGCGCGAAGTAGGCCTTCTGGCCAGCACGGGGCACGCCGATGGTGCTGCTGGTCGCAATCTCCAGGTTCCGGGGTTCTTCCAGATGATGATCGTAGGTGACAAAGTACGGAGCTTCCTGGGCCAAAAGGAATGATGAGAGCAGGATCGTGAGTACAAGGATGAATCGGCGAAGAAGGCGCATAAACGAGCTCTCAGTTGCAACTGAGTTGCATTAGTAGCTTTGGCACTAACTTTAGATCACTGTGACGAGCCGGTCAACAGAGACCGTGAATTTTTTGTTGCAATTCGCTTGCAACTACTTGCAACTACGCAGGTAAGTCTCGCGCCGCGGCTGAGGTCCGGCATTGGGCGCAATAACCACCCACCTCCAGACGGGTCACAACGATGTGGAAATGACATTCCCTCTGGATCTGCCCCTTTAAGCGGTCGAACAGGTCGCTTTCAAACTCGGTAATTTTGCCGCAACGCAGGCAGGCCATGTGGATGTGATCGCGCTGAGGACGGCGTTCGTAAAAGTGCTTCTCCCCTTCCAAGTGCATCAGGTCGAGCTCATCAATCAAGCCGTGACGCTTGAGCAATTTCAACGTCCGATAAACCGTGACTCGATCGACGCCCGGATCGAGCTTGCGTGCGTGACGCAGGATTTGCGCGGCGTCCAGGTGTTGCTTGGCCGTCTCTACGACGCTGAGGATAATGCGGCGCTGGTGAGTCATACGCAGACCGCGTGACATCAGCTCAGTCTGCAGCCTTCCGGGTGTTTCAGTTTGCGGCAAGGGCATGGTAGGAGCCTCGAGTTATTGCAACTGACTTGCAGCTAATCTTAGCCTCCACTCTAGCTTCAGCCAATGACTAAGACAGATACTCGAATCGGTTCAATAGCCCTTCATCTTATCCCGTACGCTGTGGGCCAGCTTCTCGATCTGTTCGGCTTTCTTGATGACCTGCAAGGAAAGGACGTTCTCGTTGGACTTGTCGACGTATTCTTTCAACTCGGTGGACAGCCTCAGCAGGTTCTCCGTGTCTCGTTTCAGGGCTTCCTGACGGTCTTTGTTCAACCTCTTGGCTTGTTCCCGCTGAAGCTTTGCCTCTTGCTCATCCGGATGTTCTGACGGATGTTGCCCGGGTACAGGGTCCCCCTGCGACCCGGCTAATGAGTAACCTGGGCAAGCAGCGAGAACAGCCACTACCAGCAGGAGAGAAAAGTATTTTTGCAGCACGATGACCTCGAAGCGTTCCGAATAATACTAATTATAGGGACCTCTCCACAGGCCCGGAATCTGCTGTGCAGTTGCTATAATCGCGCCTCAATGCTTGTGGCCCTTACCAACAGGATCGCTATGCCGCTGGAGGAGCGCCTGCGCTCCCTGCTCGTGGACTGGGGACAGGACTGGGCCAACTTCCTGCGACACGAGGTGCCCAAGATCGTTCTCGTCATCGCAGGCGCAGTTGTGCTCACTCGCATCGTGCGTGTGCTTACACGCGGGATGACCGCCTTACAATCGCGCAGACTCCCACCCGGCTTTCGCGCCCAACAACTTCAGACCTTGGCCGCAGTCATCAACAGCATAGGGACATTTGTCATCCTGTTCGTGGCCACCTTGCAAATCCTTCCCCTGCTGGGCCTCAACCTGGGACCCGTGCTGGCCAGCGCCGGGATTGCGGGACTGGCCATTGGTTTCGGCGCGCAAACCCTGGTCAGGGATTTCATCAACGGCTTCTTTGTGCTGCTGGAGGACCAATACAACATCGGCGACACGGTTCGCCTCGCCGGCGTGAAAGGTACCGTCGAGAACATGACCCTGCGCCGAACCGAGCTGCGTGATGATGATGGCACGGTCCACATCATCCCCAACAGTCAAGTACAGATCGTTTCCAACATGACTCGTGACTGGACGCAGGTTGCACTCCATGTTTCTGTGGCCTACAGCGAACCAACCGACAAAATCATCACTCTGCTGAAACAGGCCGGCGACGACATCGGTCATGATCCGGCGTGCGAACAAGACATCCTCGCTGACGTGCAGGTGCCGGGCATCGAGCGGGTGGCCAACGGCGAGGCCGAGTACCTGGTCCTGGTCAAAACCAAACCGAATCGGCAATATGCCGTAAGCCGCGAGTTGCGCCGAAGGATCAAGGAGATCTTCGAGAAGAACAATGTCCAGGCTGGAATCCCGGGTCGCGTGTATGTCAAAGAAGTGACCGCCGACGGCAAGCCGCACCCAACGTCAAGCCACTGACCCGAATTGGGAAGCATCTATCGCCTACGTACTTTTATGCTGTTGCAGCCGCAACCCCCATGTGCTACCTTGCGGGTTATAACGTAGAAGGTAATCCGCTGCTGCGGTTTGCAGCCTTCCCCAAAACCTGCTGGAGCAGCGGGCAGAGCAGTCGGGTCTGTTGTGTGTCTTTGGAGGAATAGGAAATGCTGCAACCACGACACTGGCCAATCGATCTGATCTGCTCCATGGTGATGATGCTGTTCCTGCTCGGCCTCGCCGGCTATGCGCTGGTTCAGCATTTCCTCCATTGACGCTGCGCGTTGCAGTGCCACTCCGGTCCACCCGCATCCCTGTGCTAAGCTCACCTCTTAACCCATGCAGGGGCGGAGGTTGGTTGTCGAATCCCAAGACAATCGGGACGATGTATGGGCTGTTGGGCATGTTGTCTTTCAGCCTCACCTTGCCGGCCACCCGCGCTGCCGTTCTCTACCTTGATCCTTCCGTAGTGGCGTTCGGACGGCCGCTGCTGGCGGGATTGCTCGCGGCGATTCTTCTGCTCGTCACCGGTCAGCGTAGTTTTCCGCGCCGTTACTGGAAGAATTTCGCGCTGGTGGTTCTGGGCGCGGGAATCGGTGTGCCGCTGACCTTCGCCTGGGGAATGCACAGCCTGCCTTCCTCTCACGGTGCCATCACGCTAGCGCTTTTACCCTTGGGAACGGCACTGGTGGCGACTTTACGCGCCGGAGAACGGCCGTCGCCACGGTTCTGGGCGGCGAGCGTCGTGGGGAGTACGGCGGTACTGGCCTTTGCCGAGCTCAACGGCGCGGGACACATCCAGCTCGGCGACCTTATCCTGCTGCTCTCGGTAGCCGCGTCGGCTTTAGGCTATGCCGAAGGAGCGCGGCTGACGCGTGTTATGCCAGGTTGGCAGGTGATGAGCTGGACGCTGGCAATCGCTGTGCCGTTGCACGTGGTTCCCTTCTTGCTCGCCGTTCGAGCTCACGGCCTGTCGGCACCGGCGAGCGCGTGGTGCGGGTTCATCTACATCACGGTCGTCAGTCAATGGACCGGCATGTTTGCCTGGCTGCGGGGTCTCTCGACCGGAGGCATCGCGCGCATCGGACAGCTCCAACTGGCGCAGCCTTTCTGCACACTTCTGTTCTCGTCGTTGCTGTTGCGAGAATCGATTACTCCTGCGATGCTGATCGCTGCCGCGATCGTCGTGGGCGCAGTCGCGGTCGGCAGAAACGCCAGCATCGAAACCCGGCAGGAATCTTTGCTGGAGAGCTCCGACGAACTGAAATCAGAAACCTAGCGAGGTGAGTCGTGGCCAAAGCAAAAGCTGCTGCTCCCCCGCACGCGAAAGTTGGGCGGCCACACGTTCCGCCCATGTACGGATTAAAGAAAGACAAGAAATATCTTCCCTGGAGTCATGCGGAAGAACGTCTGGCGAAGTCCCGCAATTACTGGATTTGCAAGGCGCGGCACGACGGGCGTCCGCATTCGATCCCGGTATGGGGCTTGTGGCTCGAAGGCGCATTGTACTTCGGCACAGCGCGCGCGTCGCGGAAGGCAGGAACCTTGCGCACAAGCCAGCAGTATCGGTGCACCTGGAATCGGGGGACGATGTGGTGATTCTCGAGGGCGGTGGTCGAAGTCAGCGACCAGTCAATGTTCAAGAAGCTGGATGCGGCCTCGCGCGCGAAGTACAAGATGCCTCTCCTAGTCGGGCCGGAGAACGTGATTGATTCCGTGCGGCCGAGAATCGCGCTGGCCTGGACGGAAAAGAATTTTCCTTCTGACGCCACGCGCTGGGAATTCAGTCCAAACTGATGTAATTCCATTTCTGCTTTTGTGGGGACGGGTGACCCGTCCCGGCGGGTCGAAGACCCGCCTCCGCACCATCATTGCCTGCAGACCATGCACACCGGTGCACACCGCCGCTGGTTTGACTTTGCCAAACTTTCAGAGTAGGGTTCGTCTGTCGGGTACAGTTTGTTTCCACACCTAGAAACCCTTCCCGTCTGATCGACGCGTAAATCATAAGGAGGTTTATGCAAAGACTTACTAGCTTCGTGTTGGGCCTTTTTCTCTTTATTGGAGGATTGGCCACGGCTCTAGCGCAAGAAAAAACTGATGGCCTGCACCAGCCGCCGAAAGTCCTGGTCATCGCCCGCGAATTCCTGAAGCCGGGCAAAGCCGGGATGACCCATCAGAAATCCGAAGCAGCCTTCGTCCAGGCATTTGCCACGGCGAAATGGCCGACTTATTATCTGGCAATCAATTCGATGTCCGGCAAACCGCGTTCGCTGTTCTTGACCGGCTACGATTCTTTCGAGGCAGTTGAAAAGGACAACAAAGCGGTGGAAAAAAATGGCACTCTCACCACTGCGCTCGATCGCGCCTCGCTCAATGATGGCGAACTGCTGAGCGATTTCGATCAGGGCGTATTCGTCTATCGCGAGGACCTCAGCCTGCACGCGGCGACGGATATCCCGCACATGCGCTACTTCGAAATTATGAACTTCCGCGTGAAACCCGGGCACGAGAAGGAGTTCGAAGCGCTCGCCAAAATCTACATCAACTCCTACGACAAGGTTCCTGACACACACTGGGCCGCGTACGAAGTCGCGTACGGCTCACTAGGCAACACCATCCTGCTGTTCTCGCCGCTGAAGACAGCGTCGGAAATCGACCACAACTTCGTCGCCGGCAAGCAGATTGAAGAGGAGATGGGCGAAGATACGATGAAGAAGGCCCGCGAATTGGCGGCCGCCTCCATCGAGTCCAGCCAGACCAACCTGTTCAGCTTCGAGCCCAAGATGAGCTACGTCTCTCCCGAATGGGCCAAAGCTGATCCGACGTTCTGGCATGCCAAGACGGTTGTCGCTGCTGGCCCCAAAAAGGCTGCTGAAACCGCCAAAAAACAGTAAGCAGAGTTGCTGTGCGGCGCGGACACCGAGTCCGCGCTTTTTTTTGTGCGGCTTCTGTTCTGTGTGGCGCGGGCGCCCCCGCCCGCGGACTTTTGGACTCCAGGAAATGCTGCCACGGATCTCACGGATCAGATCCGTGCGTATCCGCGCAAATCCGTGGCGCCTCTTTCTCCAAATCAACAATCATCCGATGAATGGTCGCGACGGCAGGCGAGACCAAATCCACAGCGACGAGAGTTTCCCGGAAACACGCGGGCGGGGGCGCCGGCGCCACACCAAAAACAAAGCGCGGACAGGAGTGTGCGCACCACACGGGGTTGGGAGAATTCTGGGACTGCCGCTAGTTCTTGTCCTGGGCCTTAGCCTGCTTATCGTCCTCGGATTGCGAGTAGCGCGCGCGGGCTTTCACCCCGCTCCAATTGCGCGTGATGATCTCACAGGCGTCCTTGACCGCGCTGCCCAGAGTGCGGGTGGACTTGCTCATGATGGCGTCACCGTCGCGGTTGAAGACCACTACCTTGTTATCGTGCAAAAACACCTCTTTACCACCCTCATGGTCCATTAGAACGATATAGTCGGCTTTCTCCTTATTGTTGTTGATCGTCACCTGCGGACAGCGTTGATTAAAAGTCTTAATGATTTCCGCGGTCTGCGGGCGGTCACCTCCACCTGCGGCACCGCCAAAACCGCCTGCGGTTCCGCCAGTTCCGCCTTTCAATTCCCAGGACTTACTATCGGTGACGTAGACGCGCGGGTTATCCCCGGCAAAGCTGGTGGACAGAACAGCCAGAAGGAAACAACTGAGAAAGAGAGATTTCACGGTATCGCCTCCGGCACGGGCCTTGAAGGCCTCTGCTCTGCTTGGAACCCGGAACAAAGCCAATGGTTGCTCCCTGGAATTGTTGATTTTTGATTGTCGATTGTTGATTTAAGAAAAGCCGCTACGGATTTGCACGGACACGGATCATAATCGGTGAGATGCGTGGCTGCAGAGCCTCGCTCCGCTGGAAAGGGCAAAACCACCCCAGCCCGCCAAAACCGGGCGCGCCAGGGTGCCCCGGGGCGAAACGCCCGTCACACCATAAGAAAGCGCGGACAGGAGTGTCCGCGCCACGCAAGAAAACGTAACTACAGCGAGTTTACGAAGTCGAGAACGGCCTGCTGATCTGCGTCAGACAGATGCTTGAAGCGTTTAGCCGCCGGACGGGCTTCCTTGCAATGCCGCAGAATGGCGTCTCGCAGGGTGGTTGATTTTCCGTCGTGCATCAGGTGGTTGCGGAAGCGGACACCCCATAGCGGCGCGGTGCGCAGTTTGTTCTGAGCGTTTTGAAAGTGTTTAGGCGAGAAATTTCTCCACTGCGTCTGGTACATCCTGACCCCGTAGTGCTCGATCATCGGGACAACAATCCCGTCGCCGGTCCCGACGTTGTGCATCAGGAAGTCGGAATACGGGTAGAAGGTTTTCCCTCCCAGCGCGTCGGGAATGGTGTATGTGCCGCCGTTGATCTTGGTGCCTGCCGCTGCGGTGGTTAGAGTGCGCACGTGGCATGTGGCACAGCCGATCTTGTCAAAGAGTTGAGACCCTTTCTTGGCTTGCGCGGTGTCGGCCAGCTTGGCGTCGCGGGCAGGAGCTTTGGAGGCGCGAATGAAGCGCGCAAAATGGTCGACGTCGTCCAAGCCGTCAGGACCAGCCTGGTTATTCGGCTCGGTGGCCGTGTTGCAAAGCTTGGTGACTTCATCAGGGAAAAGGCGGGTCGTGATGCCCATTTCGTTCAAGTAGGCGTCTCCGGAGAATGATAGGAGACTGGCGTGTTGGTCCTTCCAGCCGAAACGCCCGATGCCGGTTTGCCCGGTAGCCTCAACGATGGGGACATAAATCGCCTGTCCGCAGATTCTGTGATGGGATTCTTCGCATTGTTTCTTCGCCAAGTCTAACAGGCTTTGGTCGGCGACGGCCTCGACGTAGCCGTCCCCCAGGAGGCCGAGCGACATGCGATTAGTGCGGATGTTCTCGGTGTTGGGAACATGCTCCTGGATTTCCGTATCTGGGAAGGCCGCGCTGGGGCAGATGGAGCGATCGTTCACCAGAGTGCGACCCTTAATGATTTCTGTTCCGTGAGCAATCGGGATTTCCGGATTGTGAAAAATGTGATCGGAACCTTGATGGCCGACCCGCAGTTCGGCAACCTGGCTGGTTCCGCCTGACGTCGGGTTTTGGTGACATTCGCGGCAGGATTGGGCGTTATAGAGAGGCCCAAGCCCATCGTCTACGCCTTCCGTCTCGTCGAATCTCGCCTGATCGGCTTGATGGGTGGCATCGTCCACTATTCCATTACTCTTGTTGTCGAATCCGGTTGGCGCTTCGGGATTCGGGGAGCTGGTAGAAGCAAGAGCAACGCTCAGAAACAACACGACTGCCAAGAGCTTCA
>Ga0209804_1001089_pt1 | contig 18288 bp, 12 predicted proteins | sample GraSoiAngelo_139_FD_185896 | JGI IMG/M metagenome (GOLD analysis project Ga0209804, IMG submission 185896) | Grasslands soil microbial communities from the Angelo Coastal Reserve, California, USA - 14_0929_12_20cm (SPAdes) (version 2) | ecosystem: Environmental > Terrestrial > Soil > Grasslands ... | reverse complement strand
CAGATCGGCGTGAAGATCATCCACGCAGTCCATAACCACTGGCCGCCTCCGCCTCCGTGGCCGGACATCGAACGGGCAAACAACAACGCCAGAAGCGCCGGGGCGAAGAACAGCAACAACAAAATCGTTCCACGCCACGCCTCGGACACACTCAATCCTTCCGTCTCGGCCACGTGTCGGTCCCATTCCTTTTCGCTCCACGCGGCCGGGGTCCTGGAGAGAGCTTCCGCCGCCTGGCGCGGCACCGGCGTCGCAACGGGCAATGCCAGTGACAGATTTGCCGGCGCGCGCAAACCGAATGTCGCCAGTTTCGGCACGATCATGGCGCCTTCGCACGCGGGGCAGGCGATCTGATAACCGCAATAGCCTTCGTCACACGCGATGTGCTGATGGCAATGCGGGCAGGCGAATTTGATTTCGTTCATGGCGACGGCGCCGGTCCCGTCGCGGAACGGCCGGTGGTCTGAATGACGCGTGGCTTTCTCGGATACAAAACAAGGTAGGCAACCGTGATCAGCGAGGCGACGATGATCCCGAAACCCGCCTGTTGCCACGTCACCACACCGCGCGCCAGGTAGATCGTTCCGAGAACGCATTCCAGCGCGCCGCGCGCGATTCCTACCTGCACCCAGACGAGGTGGCGGATCGGGTCGGTGGAGGCGACCCCGTAACCAATCGCCATCGTCGCCAAAATGCACCCCCACAGACTGATGATGTAGCTGACTCCTTCGGGCAGGTCCTTAAAATGGAACGCAGCCTCGACGTGCCGCGGCGAGAGGATGAGCAGCGCGCCCAGCAGAAACAGCATGGCGCCGTCCAGCGCCAGAAGAATGCGCAACGGTGAATATTTCATGAGTCGGTTCTCCTTTCTGGTTTTTCAGGTCGGCGTCGTCATGCTGGCCTCGCTGCAATCCGCCCGCCGTGACACTGCGCGCGTGGTTTTCAGCGCCAGCGCCAGCCACAGCGCCGCGCTCACCAGCAGCGCGCCGGGCAGAATCAGCACGGCCTTTTGCAAACTGCTCCAGGCGTCTGAAAGACGCCCGACGATTTCCGGCGACCAGTTGTCGCCGAACAGATGAATCATGAAGATCGAAACCGCCATGGCGGAACGCAGGTTGACCGGGACCGATTCGATGATGAGGGTATTGACCGGGCCGGTTGAAAGGAACAATAAAAACATGGCCAGCGCCAGGCAGGACATGGCCAGGGTTGTTTTGCTCGCGACGAACGCCGTGACCGAGACCGGCACCGAGGCGAGCACAGACAAGCCGAGCGTCCAGGCGTAACCCGCCGGATTCCGTTTCTGCCAGGCGGTAGCGGCAAATCCGCCGACCATCGTTCCCAACAAACCCGCGACGACCAGAACCGCGCCAAAAAATGTCGCTGCGGATTTTTCGGGGATTTGATGAACACGATGAAGAAAGGTCGGTCCCCAAAGACCGAACGCGCCGAGCGCGAACGTGTACGCCGTGTAACCTGTCACGACCAGAACATAGTCAGGGAGGCGGAACAACTTCAGAACGTCTTTGGCGGTCGGCTTCCGGGTAAATTCCGGCGTGCCGCCTCTGCCTTCCGCCTGGCCGCGCTGCGGTTCCGCAAAAGGGAGCAAGGACAACGCCAGCACCAGCCCGGGCGCGCCCGCCCAGATGAACGCGTGGCGCCATCCATAGCGCGCAGAAATCACTCCGCCGAGGATATTGCCCAGCGCGGCGCCGACGGGAATGGCCACGTAGAAAATCGTCAGCGCGTTGTTGCGGCGCGTCGGCTCGAACGTGTCCGAGATGTAACCCGGACTGATGGTCGCGTAACTGGCTTCGCCCACTCCCACGAGGACGCGATACAGCAGAAGGACGCCCAGTCCGCCCGCTAAACCGGTCAGCACCGTGCCCAGACTCCAAACGAAAATTCCGGCGGCGATGAGCCATTTGCGCGACGCACGGTCGCCCAGATAACCGAAAATGGGCGACGTAACGAAGTAGCCGAGCATGAAGGCGGTGACAATCCGTCCGGCATCCCCGTCGTTGACACCCAGGTCCGACTGCAACGAGGGGAGCACCGCGGAGAGGACAAAGCGGTCCAGATAATTGAACAGGTTCAGACCGGTCAGGATGAACAGGGTCCAGAACGGCGTAAGCTTGCGGTTCATCGCGGCGGCATTGGGGTTGACCGGTTCATTGCACCGCGAGACTACCGATGCCCGCGCGTGAGCGTTAATCGAATAATTCTCACGCGAACATTGAATTTACCGATGCGCCGAAATGTTCTTTGGGGGCAAAATCTGCGCGGTCCACTCTGACTAGCTTTTGCCTGAAAATCCGGCGACCACCAGAGCGACAATAACCAGAAGAGCCAGCGCCACGCCGATAATGAACAGGAAACGCGGGTGGGTCTTTAGAAACACCGTGAAGAGCCGCTCCAGCTTCGCAGCCGCAGGGTTGTTCTCCGATCCGCCTCCGTCGTCACCGTCCGACGGACGCTTCATGTAGTCTCTGTTCTGAATGCCCATGTTCGTTCGGATTTCCGTGCGGCCGCAGAACGGCGCGCGAGCGGCCCTCAATTGCCGCTTCCCGTAACTTTCCGCAACTCGGTCAGCAACGCGACCAGGCCCTGCCGCGAGCAATCCCCCATCAGGCAGATTTGAATCCAGTTGCGGCGGCGCAGGTATTCGCTCTGGTAACTGAGCAGAAAACCGGCGGCTTGGAGTTGGTCGCCGATGTTTTGCGAGCGGACCGCCCCGGGCAGCTCCAGCGTGATGACCGCCGGTGACGCGTGCGCGTCGGGCGCGAGAATTTGGAAACCGAGTTCGCGGAGCTTCGGGCGGACCCAGTCGGACAGTTCCACGATTTCCGCGAACGGCTGCGGCGAGTCGTAGCGTTTCAACGCGGCATGCAGCGCCGATAACAGGTTGGAGGAGTGGGTGAACGGAATGCCCTGCTGCGCGGCGTGGTAACCGAGGTCGAGGTACCTCGGCAGGTTGGACGGCTGCGGCGCAACGTCGTGATGATAAAAAACCATCGAGAGCCCCGGAAATGCGCCGAGACCTTTGCCGCTCACGCACGAAGCGAGGTGCACGCCTTGCAAATCGACCGCGACGGTGCCGATCAAACTGATACAGTCGAGACAGAGTCTGATGCCGCGCCCGGCGCAAAGCTGCTTGAACATCTCCACGTCGTTCAATATGCCGGTGGAGGTTTCGCAGGCGGGAGCCCAGAGCCATTTGGCGTCGCGCTGGCGGTCGAGCGCCTGCAACACTTGCTCCCGGCTGAATGCGCCGCCCCATTCGATTTCGAGCGCGTGGAACGCCAGGCCGAAACGCCTGGCGTGGTCCACCAGCCGGCCTCCGAATTCGCCATTGCTCAAAATAATTCCCGGTGCGGACATTAACGAGAGTTGCGCGGCGATCACGTCGTTGGCCAGCGTGCCGGAGCCGAGAAGAATTTCGACACGTCGCGCGCGGACCAGTTGGCAAAGCAACGTTTTGATGAACGCAAACTCTTCCTTGAATTTGTCGCAGCGATGCGACACCGGCAGTTGGTCGAGCGCGGCCCGAATTTCCGGCCGGATGCTCACTGGCCCGGGCAGGAAGCTGAGCGGATTGAGCGCGCGGTCGGCGGTGGACGGGACGTTAAGAATGGGCCGCGCGTTTTCCTGGAATTCTTCGAGCGTCAGATACATCGGTTGATATTGCGCCTCCTTCGAGCCGACCAGCGGGCCGAACGGCACAAACCCGAGGTGCTTGTAAAGCTTCTGTTGGCGGACGGTGCCGGAAATGACGGCGAGGTTGTAATGCTGGCTCAACCCGTGATCCAGCAGCAGCTTGAGCAGTCCTTGAAAGACCATCCCATTGCGGTGGCTCGGCAATACTGCCAGCAAACGGACCTCGCATGTCCTGCGGCCCGGGGGCAGGTAGCGATCAATGTTGCCGAGCTTTTCGTCGAGCGAGAAGGGCCGCTTGTCCCGCACCGCCATCATGCCGATGAGCTGGTCGCCATCCAGCGCGATCAAGTAGGCGTTCTCGTGGTGGAAACGGTCCACCAGCCGCTTCTCCGGGTTCGGCGGATGCTGCGGAATCTCCTCGACGAAAGTTTTGTAATTGAGGCGGAAAATCTGTTCGAATTCCGGTTCCCCGTCGGCGATTTTGAATCGCAAGTTTTGCTCCGCGCTCATGGTTGCTTGGGAACGGCCCGTTTGTCGCCCTTGAGTTTTCGCCCGGTCATGAGTTTGTGTATTTCATCCGGGATATTTTTGCGGTGCGCAATCAAAACCAGCAGCGCCAAAGCCGACACGCCAAAAACGCTGGTCAACGAATAATCCGCTGCGAATAACGCCAGGGGGGTGAGCGCAAAAGCCAGCAGGCCGGCCAGCACAAAATTGCGCAACGCCGCATAAACCACCAGAAACAGAGCGGCGAAAGTGAACGCGATCGAATAATCGAACGTCAGCAGCGCGCCGAGCGAAGTCGCCACGCCTTTGCCCCCGTGAAACCAGAGTTGCGCCGGCCAAATGTGACCAATCGCCACCGCCACCATCGTCAGCACTGTGCCGGTCGGATTAAGCTGGAAATAACGCGTCAGCCAGACCGCGAACAGGCCTTTGAAAAAGTCGCACAATACGGTCAGGAAAAAACCGGGCCGGCCGAGGACCCGGCCCACATTGGTGGCGCCGACACTGCCGCTGCCCAGCCAGCGGATGTCCTCGCCCGTCCGCCAGCGCACCAGATAATAACCCGAAGTGAAACAGCCCAACGCATAACCCACGAGCATCACCAGCGTCTCTTTGGCGTATGGCACGGAGTGCATTTATTAATCCGAAAACGGACGTTCGTTCCGCGGACTGCTTTGTTGACACCGTTTGTAACATGAATGTTGCAGCCGGTCATCAAATAATTTCTGGTTCGTTCCGAGGATTTTGACAAGGGATTTTCATTTTACCCCGCCGCAAACGTGTTGTAGTAGTTAACTGTTATGAATGATTTATTAAGCCAGCTCAAACAATTCAGCGTCATCGTCGCCGACACCGGAGATTTCGACAGCATCCGAAAATATCAGCCGCGCGACACTACGACGAATCCGAGCTTGTTGCTCAAAGCCGCGCAAATGCCCGAATACGCGGCGTTGGTCGAGAAAGCTCTCGCCGACGCCAAAAAGGAATCGCCCAACGCCGTTCAGACCCTCGGTACGGCGCTGGACAAACTCGCTGTCGCGTTCGGCCTGGAGATTTTGAAAATCGTCCCCGGCCGCGTCTCCACGGAAGTCGATGCCCGGCTCAGCTTCGATGTCGAAGCCAGCATCGCCAAGGCGCGCTCGCTCATCGCTCGTTACGAGAAGGCCGGCATCTCGCGCGAACGCATCCTCATCAAGGTCGCCTCGACCTGGGAAGGCATTTGCGCCGCCAAACAACTCACGCGCGAAGGCATTCATTGCAATCTGACGCTCCTCTTTTCATTCGCCCAGGCTGTGGCCTGCGCCGAGGCCGGCGTGCAACTCGTCTCGCCGTTCGTTGGCCGCATCCTTGACTGGTATAAAAAATCGACCGGACGCGATTCCTATCCGCCCGTCGAAGACCCCGGCGTGGTCTCGGTGACTCGCATTTACAACTATTACAAGAAATACGGCTACAAGACCGAGGTCATGGGCGCCAGTTTCCGCAACGTCGGCGAAATCCTCGAACTGGCCGGCTGCGACCTGCTCACCATCAGCCCCACGCTGCTCGAAGAAATGCAGAAGACCGCGGGCACGCTCCCGCGCAAACTCAACCCCGAAACAGCCGCAGCCAACTGCAAGGAACCAAAGCTGTCGCTCGAGGAAAAGACCTTCCGTTGGATGCTTAACGAAGACCAGATGGCAACGGAGAAATTGTCCGAAGGCATCCGCCTCTTCGCCGCCGACACGTTCAAGCTGGAGAAATTCATCGCGCCGAAGGTGGCTTGAGGAGGCGCCCCGACCTGTAGCCGCCGACTTCAGGAGGCGGACTGTTGCGTTTAGAAAAATCCGCCTCCTGACGTCGGCGGCTACGCGAAAAGCGCAGGGCTCGCCAGGACCCGTCCTCAGTAGCAGAACTGCGAAGCAGCGCACGGTTGTTAACTGTCGCCCGTAGTTATACCCCCACCAACATCCTCGCCATTTTCTTTTTGTCGAACGGTTCGCCCAGGCCGAGCGGCGTGTCGGCGGGGACCAGCGCGGGATCGTGGTAAGTGCCGAACATCCGGTCCCAGAGGCTGAAGGTCGTGCCGAAATTCGTCCGGCTGTGCTCGGTCGAGTGATGCACGCGATGGTAGGCCGGCGTGATGATGAGATATCTCAGCAGCCCGATGTTCACGTCGATGTTGGTGTGTTCCCAGAACTGGATCAGCAAACCAATCGAATAGCCGATGCCCGCTTCGAGCGGACTCAGATTGAACACCAGGATCGGCACAGCGGCTTGCGGGATATTGTAAATGAACGAGTGCAGGAAACTGGTGCGGAACCCGGAGAACCAGTAGAGCTGCTCGATGGAATGATGCCACGCGTGCGTGCGCCAGAGCGGATCAAACCGGTGTTGCGCCCGGTGAATCCAGTAGATCATGAAATCCACGAGGAAAATGGCCATGACGATGCGCACTCCGCCCGGCAACCCTTGCAGCGCGCGCCAACCGCCCAGCATCCATGCCGGCGCTGTTGCGTTGAAGAAGCTGATGATCGTGTAGTTCGAGAGGCGGTTCATGGCGATCGCCAGAGCGAAAGAAAAGACGTCGATCTTCAAATCCTTCCAACGATCCACCTCGCGCGCGGGCCGGACGCTCTCCAAAACTTCAAACACCAGGACGAGCGCGAAGAAGGCCGCTGTTTGAATATTTTCCGAATTGAACATGCTAATCAGGCCGCAAGAGAGAGCACAGAATCGCGAGCCACAAAGACGCACAAGTGCTGAAATCTTTTTGTGTGTCTTTTTGTGGCCATCTTCTTCTCTTCAAATTAAAGCGCATGCTGCAGTTTTCTTAGTGTCCTGTTGCGCGAGCGGGATTGTTCCGAATCAGCCGGAAAAATCAAGGAGAACACAGAATCACGAGCCACAAAGACGCACAAAGACGCACAAATGCTGAAATCTTTTGCGCTTTGTGTGCCTTTTTGTGGCCATCTTCTTCGCTTCCCGGACGAAGCTTCGAACTATCCGCCACTTCCATTCACGGCGCACACTATTCATGATCTGTCATTTCTGCGATTTGGATGCGGCCCGCCTTTTCAAATTGATCGGTTCGCCGAACGCGCTTTCCGTCTTCAAATGCGCCAGCACAAACTTTTGCAATTCCGGCGTGGACGCGGTTAAGACGATTTGCGCGTCGTCACCGTCCCCGATTTTTTCGTGGCGGATGGCGTGGGGATTTTTCCCAAGGAATTCCCGCAGCCACTTCAGGTCAAGCGGAGTCATTTGCAGAGTCGGCTCGATCTGCGAGACCCGCAGCAATGAGTGGGTTCGGATCAGATGCATTTTGTAGAAGTCGCTGCGGTTCATTTCCGCGATGCCCGATTCGTCCGGGAAAAAGTCGAGGAACCGCGCGTCCCCGATCTTCAGCAGGCGCGTATCGAATTGTCCGACCTTTCCGTCGCTTTCGGCATAGACGAATTTGTAGGATTTTTCGCCCGCTTTTTCAAATGTCCACGTTTCCTTCGAATCGTCCTTGTCGCTCCAGACGCCAACCAGCGCCGGGTCAAACACCAGGTCTTTGTCGGTGTAAAGCGGGTTGATCGAGGTAGGAAGGCAACCGGCAACGCCGCACAGGACAACGAGCGCAACGGGCAACAGAGTCTTTTTCATAGGAGTTTCGATGTTGATGGTTCGTGAATTTTCAGGTTTGTCACAGTTGGTTTTCGCCGCCAGGAATCTTCTGTCAAAGGAATTTATTTTCCAAGCCGGCTCGCCGCGTCATTTCTGGAATCCGGGCCGGTCCTGGTTTCTTCACAACGGGGCCGAAGCTATCTGTTCCTCGTTTCGCGGTGTTAATTGATAAACTTTGTCGGGGCATTGATTCCCTCAATCGGCCTGAGCTGGTGGCAGGCGTGCCCGAGGGCCGTCCTCTCCCATCGGATGGGGAGAGAGGGACAGGGTGCACTGTCATTGAAATAAGCCCGGTAGCGCGACCGCACGGGCAGGCTCCTAATCTTAATCCTAATGGTAATCTTGCTCGGCCTAAGTTGTTGGAGATTAAGAGTAAGATTACGATTAAGATTAGGAAGAAGCCGTTCTGCCTTAATTCAATGGCAGTGGGGACAGGGTGAGGGGTCTTCGGAAATCTTGCACACCGGACTCGATAGAGTGGCAGTGCCAAGTTGCGTCCGCGATGTTTCGCGAGGTCTCTCTGTTCTTGCTTGCGAGTGAGCAACTGGTACACTCGCCAGCGAACCCCTTAGAGCCATGAATATCCATCACCTGGAGCTGTTCTATTATGTTGCCAGGCATGGCGGCATCAGCGAGGCGGTGCGCAACATCCCTTACGGCATTCAACAGCCGGCGGTGAGCGCGCAAATCATTCAACTGGAAGAATCGTTGGGAGTGACCCTGTTCAATCGCCGCCCTTTCTCTCTGACCGCCGGCGGCGAAAAACTCTTTTGTTTCATCCAGCCGTTCTTTGACGGGCTGGAACCTTTGGCCGACGAACTGCGCGGGGGCAGGGCGCAGCAAGTCCGGTTCGGCGCCTCGGGCACCGTCCTGCGCGACCACCTGCCGGAACTGGCGCAACACGTGCGCAAGAAATTTCCCAACCTGAAATTGACCTTGCGCGAGGGACACCAGCCGCAGTTGGAAACCTGGCTGCAAAAGCAGGAGCTTGACCTCGCGGTGACGCTCCTCGAAGGCAAACCGCCCTCGGGCATCAACTCGCTCCCTTTGCTGAAGCTGCCTTTGGTCCTGCTCGTGCAAAGATCCTGTCGCCTGACGTCGGCTGAGGAACTTTGGAAGCGGGACAAAATCGAAGAAACCCTCATCAGCCTGCCGCCGTACGAAGCGATCCCGAAACATTTTCAACAGGGCCTGAGCCGGCTGGGCATCGACTGGTTTCCCCGCATTGAAGTGACTTCGCTCGCGCTGATCGAGACTTACGTCGAATGCGGGTTTGGCATCGGACTGTCGCTCGCCATTCCCAGATACAGGTTGTCTCCAAAAATCCGGGTCCTTTCGCTGGATGCATTCACACCCGTGACCCTGGCCGCCCTCTGGCCGGGCAAAACGACGCCGCTCGTGCAGGCGTTTTTGGATGAACTGCGGGGTCGGGCGCAGGGACTGACGAATTGATGGCACGAATGCCGGGCGCCGCGGACTGATTTGATCGCGTTGTTTGAGGAATAAGTCTTGCCCTGCAAGGCTGAAACTGGTAGTTCTCAGCACTATCTGAACCGATAGCTGAAGCAATCCTTCATCCCCGGAGGCCCTATGAGAAAATTCGTCCTTCTTTTCGCGATGACAGGGGTAGAGTCTGTCACGTTCCCGAGTGAGAATCATGAAAGGCTTTGCGAAGTCTCTTCCAGACATTGCCTGTCCGTATTGGCGATGTGTCCTCTATCGGCAGCTCAATAACCCTTAGCGTGCAACCCCCCATGAAAAGCCGAATTCTCCAGATTCTGATGGCCTACACGGCGTGTGTTTTGTCCGTCGTGGCGCAGACTCCTCCCGGCGCGCCGGAAGACAACGGCCTGATACCGAAGAGCGACACGATCTACATCAACGTCCCGCCGGTCTCCCCCAACAACGGCAACACGGAAAGCCTGGGCGTTGCCATTGGCCAGAACGGCAACGTGCTCGTCGGGTGGGAAGATGACGGAGACGGTTTTTTTGATACGGAATCGATCTGGACGATGTTTAACTCAAGCGGAGTCTCGATCACACCCGATACGCCGCAGAGCTCGCTGGATCCTGCCTATGCGGGCCAGTCTGTGACGAACCGGTTTCTTTCCTATTTTCGCAAGGACGGCAGTGCGACTCCGGGAATTTCCTCCTGGGGCCCTAAAATTAAAGCCAACCCTTTTAGCGACGGATTCGGCATGGGCGCAACCTCCTATGGTCTGGGCACAGAGGTTCCAGAGTTCGCCGCTATCCAAACTCAAGCAGACGGCAGTGAGGGAGACTTTCCCTCGGTGCAGTTATTGACCAAGGATGGCCAGTCGGTCGGCATTGTGGCCGGGGTGGACGATGCTTACGCGGACCGCGACGGCGACATTCGGATCGGCGACTGGGAGTATTTGTCGAACGGCAACATCGTGATCGTGGGTGAGAGCCGACAGGACCAGGACCTGATCGACGTCTATGGCGGCTCGGCTCCCGGCCACCAGGCGATTTACCGCATTGTGGGTCCGACCGGCAACGTGGTCAAGGCCGTGAGCCTGGTCAGCGCCACTCCAGACCCGGTCCAGATCTGGCACGGCGTCGGCGTAACGTCGAATGGCTTCGCTGTGCGGTTCGATTTGGCCGGAGCCCAGGTGCGAATGTTCGACAACAGCGGCAATCCAACCAGTGCCAACATCGATCTCGCCGCGCTGACCGGGCACCTCATCGCCGGGGGAGGAGGTCGCGGTGACGGCACTGGATTTCATGGCAACGGCAAAGATGCTTATGTGGCCGTGAGCGCAGGCACGGATGATCAAGGGAACAAAGCGGTGTGGGTGACGGTGCTCAACGCGAGCGGTACGTTGCGCTACTCCACGAATGCAACTGCCGGCATGACCCTCGTGGGTCCGGGTCGGGTGGACGCGGCGATCGATGCCAACGGCCGAGTACTGGCCGTCTTCGCGGACGCCGATGCTTCCGGCACGGGCGCTTACAGCTACCTCATCGGTGGCCGATTGCTGGATGCGACGGGCACGCCGACGGCCAGTCCATTCTATGTCAGCGAAGCGGAATTACCCAGCAATTCACTCTTGCTGCTCCAGAATCCGCGCGTCGCCTGGCGGGGCGATCTGGCCGCCATCGTCTGGGAGAGCAAGAACAACCCGGCGACTCCGGACCGAGTCGTCGCGATGCGGCTGTTCAACACGTCCGTCGTCGGCGTACCTGCGCTGACGGCTACTCGATCCGGGAGCGAGCTGATCCTCTCCTGGCCGACCTCTGCGACGGGATTCACCCTGGAAAGCACGGGTGCTCTGCCCGCGTCGAGTTGGACGACGGTCGGTGGCGTGGTCAATAACTCGGTCACGAACACGATCGGTCCCGGCAACAAGTTCTATCGCCTCCGCAAATAAGTGTTCGAAGCCGGGCGTTCCCGATTCACGCCGGCCTGCGTCGCAGTTGGTTCTGCTCGCGTTGTTTGAGGAATAAAGTCTTGCCCTGCAAAGCTGAAACTGGTAGTTCTCCCTCCTATCTGAACCGATAGCTGAAGCAATTCTTCATTCCCGGAACCCCTATGAAAAAATTCGTCCCTCTTTTCGCGCTGACAGCGGTTATCGCCTGCCTCACAACCGCTCGCGCCGCAATCATCACCGTCAACACCGAAGACAATACTGATTTCAGCGCCGGCAAAACCAACCTGGTCACTGCCATCAACAGTCTGAGCGACGGGGACACGATCGCCTTCAATATTCCCGGCGCCGCCGGACAAGTGCATTATCTTCAGACTCCTCCAAATGGCTATCGGATCATCACGAACAACAACGTGAAGATCGACGGCTACACCCAACCAACGGCTACGCCCAACACCAATCCGATCCACGCGGCGAACAACGCGAAGATCAAAATCTGCCTCGATTCGCGGAACGGAAACGGGACCGACATGGGAAACATCGAGTCTCTTGGACCTCCGGGAGAGAATTACGGCTTCGGCCATTGCGAATGGGCAGTTCTTGGTTTCTTTGGAGGAACGAATCTCGACATCAAGGGCTTGGCGATACTGACTGCGCCGGCTGTGGACCCCAATAAGAACGACACGAGCCTTTGCAATCCATCCGATTCTGGTTGTGGGGGACCGCCTTGTATAAAAGGCCTCTCGTTTGCTCGGGATTATCCCCGTTCCTGTGCAAATTGGCACGTCAGCGGGTGCTGGATTGCAGTGGACCCGGCGGACGGCCAAATCAAATACCTGGCTGACGGCTTGACCGTTGCCGCTCCTGCCATCGCCATTGCAGCTTATCGACATCGAGACGCTTCGAGCAGCAATCCGGTATACCCTCAGCCAGGCATCATCGGAGTCGCGGCAGGCTCCTCCAATCCCCGCGCCGAATTCAACGTCATCATCAACGGCTATGGATTCGATTCCGAAGGTCTTAACTACCGCATTTCCGGAAATTTCTGGGGCGTTCTGCCCGATGGCATGACCAGCGCGGACTTTTCCGTGCTCAACGGCGGAGCTCAACTGGGCGATGGATTTGTCGAAATCGGACGGGACGTTTCCAATACCATCATCGGAACCGACGGCGACGGCATCAACGACGCGGACGAAGGCAACGTCTTTGGCGGATTCGCGAAGGGCGGTGCGGCAATGATTAATCTGTACAGCACGCCCCAAACCAACATCGTGATTGCTGGCAATACGTTCGGCGTCGCCGTTGACGGCGTGACGCGATTCACCAACACCGCCGCCGTTGTGGACGGATTCACCGGCCAGGCGACGGCACAATTCGGCTCGGACTTTGACGGCTTGAGCGATGTTCTGGAAGGCAACGTGGTTTTCAACAACAATCCTTTTGCGACTGAATTCCCCAACCCTGCCTCTGCCGCTGAACCTCGTCTGCTGGCCCTCAGTCCAGGCGCTCGCGTGTCGTTCCGGGGAAACAGATTGGTCAATAACGATCTCGTTCCATTTAGCTACGCTGACGGCTCCGGGGGCCGCCTGGCTAATTTCACCAATTACGAGGCTGCTTACATGAGCACCAACGCGGACATCATCCCGATTTTGTCCACCAACAGCACCTTCCCCAGGCTGACCGGCACGTGTGCCGTCGGCGTTGCTCCGTACACGAACATCATCATCGACGTTTATCAGCTTGATCCGGAAGGTTGGGAGAACGGCAAGCTGTTCGGTTTGAGCGAGCTGATTACTCCCGACGGCGTGACCAACGGCTTTCCGCAGGGCCGGAAATATCTGGGTTCCTTTGTGGACAATGGCCCGCAGGATAGCGATCCGGCGGTTGGAAAGTTCAGTCTGGACCTCTCCGGGTTGGATTTGGGGCCCGGCCCCGTGACGGTCACCGCCAATTATTCCGCTGATCCGCCAAAAACCCACAACGGCAGAACTCACACCAGCAATTTCTCCAATCCAGCCACGTTGATTCCCGGAGGCGCGGCTTCGGTCGGGTTGACGCACATCGTGCCGGACATGCTCCTGTGGTACAACGGGGCGGGTAACTACTTTACGAACGGGCCCGTCAATCCGACTGCTCAGCTTGCGAACCACCAGAACTGGGAACCTAACATCAGCGTGCTGGGCGACACCACGTTCCTGATCGGCGTCAATACCTTCGCGGACGACGGATCGCAGTTGAACCAACAATTCGTGGTGACGCTCCAGCCGGCGGCCGGCGGACCGCCGAAAATTGGCGAGGAGTTCTACACGGACGCAGGCGCGCCGTTCAGGGGCCAGATCAACCTCTCGCGTCAGAATGGGAACCCGCAGCGCGTGGCAGGCGACAAGCGGATCGGCGCGACCAATTTCCTCACCGCCGCAGAAACGTCGGCCGGCCAACTCGCGCCTTTCCAATCCGACAGTCGCTGGACCAGCAACCTCATTTATCAAGCCGATAATCGGTACGTCACCGTACAGCCATTTTCACTGGATACGACGACCCTCGTGCAAACGCCGCTGCACAAGGCGTTCGACGCCGTTTATGGAAACTATGTGGACAACACGACCGTGCCCGGTGGAGGGAACCAAATCTCCCGGACTGGTGGGACAGTGGCGGGTTTGGACAACGGAAATTTTGTGGTGGTTTGGGATGATAAGACGACCTTCAGCGATCCCGCCGGTGAGGTAACAACATTTGCAATCATTACCCCGGCGGGTGCAGTCGTGAAAAGCCACACGCTGGTGGATCCGCGGGCCATCTGGGACAACGTGTGCGCCTATCACGGAGGGTTTGCCGTGCGCGTGCAGGACACGATCTACTTCTACGATAACAACGGCAATCTTCAGGGCAGCAGTCCTCAGGACAGCAGCGGATTGTCATTTGATAAGGGCCGTGGCGATGGCACACGGATTGCCTCCGACATCCGCAGTTACTACGTTTACCTGGCTGGCAACGCGGGGGCGCACACTCGCGTCAACGTGGCAATCTGGGATTCACGGACCCGGAACTTCGTCACCTCCGCGCCGGTCAGCGATACGGATCCAGCCGTTCATAGTGTGGACCGGGTCAACCTCGCTGTGGATGCTTTGGACCGCTTCTGTGTGGCGTGGGCTGAATCGCCTACTCCGGACTTCATCAACCAGATAGCTGCTCGCGTGATGCAGTTTGACGGGACGAACATCACCTATCTGACTCATTCGTTCTTCCCGTTTGTGAACTACGACCCGGATGGCAGCCTGAACCTCACGACCCTCACGCCCAGCGTCGCGATGACAACGCGGCAAATCTGCATCGCGGCCAAGGGTACCATCAACAGCACGAACAACCCGGCCGCCGGCCCAAATACGGCGGCAGAGACGACCCTCTACACGGTCATCAGCACGCCGGTCGGCGCCGCGCCTGCGCTGACCGCGGTCCGCTCCGGGAACAGTCTGGTTATCTCCTGGCCGGCTTCGGTCACGGGCTTCACGTTGGAGAGCACCGGCAGTCTGCCCGCTCCGAGTTGGACGACGGTCGGTGGCGTGGTCAATAACTCGGCGACGATCACAATCGGGTCAGGCAACAAGTTCTATCGGTTGCGACAATGAGCCTTCGGGTGCCGGAAACCGCACCCTCCGCCGCGGTGGAAGATCAGAACGAGCCGCAACCGGACGAGTTCTCGGGATTCCAATTCCGCAGGTTTCATCTTTGGCTATTCACGTCGGGCCAGGTTGCGACAAAAAAGAACGGCTGTCGCACATTTCGCGTTGCTGTCTGATTCTGTTTTGACTACAAGGAGGCCCGCCTGAGGCATGGGATGATTTGCCGCCGGAAAGATGTATGAAAAAACTGACGTTTCTTTTTTCGACCGCGACGCTCGCCCTGTTTTATTCCGCCGCCGAAGCCGCTATCATTACCGTCAACACCACCAACAACATCAACCCCGTGCCGCTGGTTGAAACGTCGCTGCAGCAGGCGCTCACCAGTCTGCAGGACGGCGACACGATCCAGTTCAACATTCCCGGAAACGGCCCTTTCCACCTCAAAACGCCGACCAACGGTTATCCGGTCATCACCAACCACCGCATCACGATTGACGGCTACAGCCAACCCGGCTCCTCGCCGAACACGAACGAAATCCTTGCGCCCAACAACGCGAAAATCCAAGTCGTGCTCGATTCGCGCGACGGCCCGGAACAAAGAACGCGTCTGGGGTCACCCAGCGGCACCGGCTTCGCCGATTCCGACAGCGCTATCCTCGCCGTGCGGGGCGGAAGAAATTTCAAAATCGACGGCATTAGCTTTTTGTCGCGGCACACCGCCGGCACCGGTCCGGATCCTTCGAATCAGGATCCGGGCGATCCGGAAATTCACTGCATCGCTTTGATCAACGACGCGACGAACGCGCGCATCAGCGGCTGTTGGTTTGGCCTCGACCCGGACGGCGTGACGGTCGCGGGCGGCCGCTCGTCGGTGGCTGCGTTCAAAGACGACAGCGGGGCGAGCGCTTCCGGCCTGATCTTCGGCACCGACGGCGATGGACAAAACGATCCCGCGGAATTTAATATCAGCATGGGTATGGGATTGGCCGTCAACCTGGACACACCCAACATCAAAGTGGCCGGCAATTTCTTCAATGTCTTTCCGAACGGCACGAACTTTCTCGACCTTTCAACCATCACGCTCTTCGACGGTGGCGGCCTCGAGGCCATCCAAAACAGCGCGGCCGACAACATGATCATCGGCACAGACGGCGACGGCGTCAGTGACGCGAATGAACGGAACATTTTCGGCCCGGTCTTTTCCGACACTTTCGCCCGATTTTCGGGCGCGGCCACCAACGTCACTTTCGCCGGCAATTACGTTGGCGTCGGCATCGACGGCCAGTCCGCCATTCCGCGAAGCCAACTGGAGAACAACATCACTTTGTTCAGCATCCAAAAACAGTCGAACATTCGCGTCGGGTCGAATTTCGACCGTGTCAGTGACGCGCTGGAAGGAAATCTGATCGCGAACCTCGGCTGTCAGATGGAGTCGTGCGACACACCGGTCCGCGCGTTTGTCGGCCTCCACGACAGCAACAATGACGACGCGGGCGCCGACGCGGCCAGGATCGTCCTCCGCGGCAACACGCTGGTCAACAATGCCAGCGCCGTCCTTATGCAGGACCAGAACGTGACGATCGCGACCTACTATTCGGCGGTCCTCGCCGACAGCACGAACGATTTCGCCACAGCGTTGTCCACTAACGCCGCCGGGACGCAATTGCTCGTCACCATTCCGCCGCCGAATACGAACAAATATTCAACGGCCATTGTGGACTTTTACGCGGTTGACCCGGTTGGCCTGACAAACGCCATCGGGCAAACGAACGTCATCGTGCACGGGACCCCCTTGGCGTCGGTCGTTGACGGCTCGGCGGATGATCTGGACTCTGCGGCCAATAATAGCGTCGCGTTCGACATCAGCAGCTTGAACCTCACCGGGGTCACGACGGTGGCCGCGCTGGTGACTTATTCCGCGGACGCCAGCCTGGTGACGCAAGCCGGACGTGCCGTGACCGCCATCTTCGCGAATCCAGTGACTGTGAAACCGGTCGCGTCACCGCTGCGCATCAGGTCCTTTTCATACGCAGGCGGAAATGTCACCTTCACCCTGTCCGGCGGGAGGCCGCCCTACCAGTTGCAGGTTCGCACGAATCTGACGACAGACAATTGGGCGAATCTTGGCGTCGCTTTCACCAATAGCCCGGTCACATTTCCTGCGTTTGACGGAAGCGAGAGCTTTTATCGCGTCAGCGGTCAATAAAAAGGCGCGGCCAGGCTGCCGGCGCTCCGGTTCCCTCTTCGCCTGCTCAGCACCAACATCTCGCGCTGATTCCTCCGGTGACTTCTGCGCGAGGCGCCTTTCCAAGCCTTTACATTTGCTGCCGATCCGTTAGTTTGACAGCATCGCAAGCCAGACCACCGCCAGTCGCAATACCTCTCCTGGCTTTGCCTGTGACGAGTGGCGGGCCGGACTGTCAAAGCAAAGGCAAGGCGCGGTGGGCCGGGCAGGATAGGTTTGACCGACCGAAACGGAGGGTTTGACAGTATAACGGGACAACAACCCTTCGCTCGGCGAATTCAGGGCGGTTGCCGCTTTTGTGAGCGCGTCCAGACACGACCGGCCAGGAACATCCGGCGAAACTGCGGATTGAACGGGGAGTTCAATCTCCGTTGCGCGGCCCCGAACGAGTTTGGCGGGCGAGCGGGTACAATTATTGGCCAAGAATGAACAGGTTTGAGCGTTAAAGCGTCCATAGACCGATTATTCCCTATCATGAAACGGCTTTTGCAACCTGGGTCGTTGCCCGTGGTGCTGGCGTCGTTTTGGGTTTGGGCCGGGTGCACGACCGAGCATTACCGCAAGTCGGCGGACAAGGAGGCCTACGGCGTCATCAAGCAAAAAACTCCTCTCGTCAAGAACATGGACGAGCGCTTCACCGTCGAGCAGACGAACCAACTCTCGTTGGACGGCCTGCCGGTGACGAACAGTGTTGCGGAATTTCTCGGCCGGGACGGGGAAGCAGAGCGGGGCGCGCACATCCTCTCGCTCGAAAACGCGCTGGAGATTGCCGTCAAACACAACCGCGCTTATCAGGTCCGAAAAGAAGACTTGTACCTCGTCGCGCTGGGGCTCACACTGGCGCGGCATCAGTTCACGCCGATCTTTTCCGGGAATGGCACGGCGCAGTTCATCACCTCGGTTGATCAAATCAGCGGGGCAACAAACAATGCGGTCAGCGACAATCTATCGCAGCACGTCGATGTCAAGGGCGGGATCAACGTCAGTTGGCTCGTCCGCGATGTGGGCCGCATCACGGCCGCGTTGACGACCGATTTCCTCCATTTCATTACCGGCAGCCGCAGCACCACATCTTTTTCGCAGGCCAACGCCACTCTTTTCCGGCCGCTGCTGCGAAACGCGGGATTCAAACAGGAAATCGAGAATCTCACGCAAGCTGAACGCGCTTTGCTGTACATTCTGCGGGACTTCGCCCAGTTCCGCAAAAGCTTCAGCGTCC
>Ga0209804_1001088_pt1 | contig 18305 bp, 20 predicted proteins | sample GraSoiAngelo_139_FD_185896 | JGI IMG/M metagenome (GOLD analysis project Ga0209804, IMG submission 185896) | Grasslands soil microbial communities from the Angelo Coastal Reserve, California, USA - 14_0929_12_20cm (SPAdes) (version 2) | ecosystem: Environmental > Terrestrial > Soil > Grasslands ... | reverse complement strand
AGTTTTGGTTGTACAGGTAGAAGTACATGGCCCCGTCCGGACGATTTCCCACGTTGAGGGCAAAGAACGGATCGCTTACGTTCGCGCCTATCGATTTCCACTGAAAAACGTTCCACCACGGCGGATTGCCGTCTGGGGAGTAACGTCTGGGGAAGTAGTACCAGACGCTGTAGTAGAGCTCCACATGGTTTTCCGGTTCGAGCCAGCGAAAAAGACGGGCACCGCTGGTGGAGACTTCGGCGGGCTTCAATGTATTGATATAGAGTTTTGCCGAATGCATGCCGGTATGGGCGGGGGAGACCACATCCACGCTTGCTGTGGCGGTTCCGCTGTCAAAAACACCGCCACCAGTGTTGGGTCCGCCCGGGACATCGGGACGGCTCCATTCGGAGAGGTCACCGGTCTCCATGTCCGCCGACCAGAGAACAGCGCCGGATCTTGCGGAGTCGGGGGCGGCACCGGTCACAAGCTTCCGATTCCCTGCGCCAAGAATTTTTGCAGGAAACACCGTGCCAACCTTAGATCGCAAGCCCGCCGCCAGAGTAATCAGCACAAAGCCCAACAACACCAGTCTGGAACGATGCATCGGCAAACCCTTTTCGCAGCGCCCGGAGAACCTATGAAGTGCGGCGCCCACTCGCGAACCTGAAAGATCAATTTTTCGTGAGTCCGTGCTGGGGGAGTGGCGTAGAATTTGCTTTGCACCTCCGGCTCAAGCGGCTGCGCCAGGCGAGGGGTTTATGGGCCAATTGGCAGCCGTTTCCTGAAACTGCAGCCCAACACAAAAGCAGCCGTTGGGGAGCCGCTGGCAATAAACCACCCGAGCGAGGGCGCGCAGATCGCCCACAAGCGAGCTGATCATCAGTCGTTCATTCTGCTGCCTGGCCCGTTGCGTCAAAATACGCATTCCCAAAGAGCAAACATTTTCGGTCGTCGTCCGCTCGGCAGCGGCCGGATCCAGAAGGCTGGCAATCTGAACTGGGACAGCCAGCCGAATCCGTTTCTCAAGTCGTCCTGACCGCGCGGGCATATGGGACATTGCCTCCAAAGCTGGTTCGAATTGATGGCATCGGACGGGACGATGCAAATTCGTGAACTGGGCTTCCTCGCGCAGGGGCGTCCTGCCAACGATGCGAGCTCCCTAATCCAGCGCTGCAACGAGGAAGGGCTTTGACCGATGCCGTTTTTCTTCGTACATCCCCTCGTCGGCCCGGATCATCAATTGTTCGATCGATTCCGGGCTGCGTGGGCTTGCAGGGTCGAACCGCGCCGCCCCCAAACTGATCGATAATGTGTAGAGCGAGTGTCTCGCATTGAGTTCCTTCAAGTTCTGTTCGAGGCGAGCGCGGATGGTTGCCTCGCTGTGACCGGAGACCTCCAAGGCCAGTACGGCAAATTCGTCACCGCCGAACCGCGCAATCACATCCGAATCCCGAAACGTCTTTTCAAGAACCTGCGCGGCGCGAACTAGGGCCAGATCTCCTTCCGCGTGGCCAAACTTGTCGTTGATCTGCTTCAACCCATCCACGTCAGCGAAGAACACCAAGATCGCCCGACCGGACCGGCGCCCCAGTTTCAATTGCCGTTCCGCAAGGGCCAGGAATCCACGGCGGTTGTACACCCCTGTCAGTTCGTCGCGGAGTGCGAGGCTGCCCAGTTCCGCTTGCAGCATGGATTGTTTCAATGCGCACTGAACGGCCCGCATTAGAAGTTTCTTGGTACAGCCATCCTGCGCGGTCCCGAGCAACCCGGCAGCCGACTTCGTGCGTACGTCCTGCAAGAGGTTGGCAAGTTCGACGTTGGCCTTCGCGAGTACCGTTTCGAGGATTTGGTTTAAGGCTTCATTTCCCCGCGGAAGACTCAAGGCGGAAGCGTCAAAGTCAGAGTGTGCGACGAGGTCAATCCCCATGCTCAGGCTTGGAGCACCGTTTGACTGGGCGACGGGCGTCACCAGGTCCTCCCCCCCATCAATGCCCTTCCCTAATTTGTGGGAACACACTGGCATTCTTGTCCACCCTCACTTTCCGTTCGCTCCGCTGCGATTCCAGGGCGTCCTGGGGAATTCTCCGTCTGGAATGTAATGGGGATAGCCTCTCTCCTCAGTTCTGCCAGCAGCATCCGTTCATCGCCCAGGAACAAAAAACGTCGCGCAAAACTCTCAAGTTCGCCCAAGTTTCCAGGAAAGCCCCGGAGCCATAGGCTTTTGAGAACTACCGGGGAAACGGGCAGCGGTGCGCGTCTTTGTTTCATGGCCAGAAGCGCTATGATGTCCCCAAGCATGTGGGCCATGCCCTTCCTCATTTCGAACGGCATGATGTTGGCCTCTCGGGCACCGCCTGTTTATCCCCACCTCCAGCCAAATTGTAACAATCGAAACGACTTGCATCCCCTGGGGGTACGGCCGCCACCGTCTTATGGCCGGTTGAAGGTTCGGGGGTTGTCTTACATGGGGTGGGTGCCTTATGCACGGTGACGGCCCTCCTTTTCTTGTTGCAGCTTAACCAGTTGCCAAGTCTTTACAATCCGGTGAATCCCCCCTTTGGAATAGGCAGAATGCCTGAGAGAGGGCTACTGATAAGCCCGCCTGGAGAGGGGGCCTTGCACTCTCAGAGCGGAGCCGTAAGCCGTGGACTTCAGGCCGAGGATATAAGGCTGCCAGGAGTTGCCGGCTGCTATTCTTTCTTCTGTGTTGTGTCGTCAGGGACCTACGTCGGGAAAAGCCGGAAGAGTGACGCCCCGGGAGATACCAGCAGCGCAGTAAGGCGCTCGGCCCAGGAACCCACCGAAGCGACCTCGCAAAACCAGCCAGGCTCCGTAGGAATCCTCGCCGTTCAGCGAGAGGAGGATGTCAACAGGAGGTTTAGCTTGCCCTCCCCCAGTATTTGGGCGCTCTCGCGGAGTATTCATGCGACTACCAGTTTCGATGCGGCTGTCGCGGTCCCTGGCGAAATTTATTCGATGGCGATGAACTCTCTTCCGCACAGAAACTGACGTAGTGTTGAGGCCTTCTCGGCAAGAGCGACTCGGCATTCCGAACTCGGGAGCACCGCAGACAATTTCTCCCACACTGACCGGAGAAGAGGATCGAGGATGGCGAGAAGAGCGCGAGCTCTGCTGGTTAGGGCGAGAAGGCCGGCAGCAGCGCCACTCCACGCCCCTGCGCCAGTCGAGCGAGAATCTCGATCAAGCGTTTTCGCGCTCGTTGCTCCCAACGCGCATCGGAGAGCACCTGCAAAGCGATGGATAGTACGCTGAGGACCTTGCAGGTTCCGTGGCGAGGCTTACGCCGCTGCTGTTCAAAGTAGGGGCGGAGCTTTTCGGCGAACGGATCTGTCCCTAACAGCAGAACGATCAAATAAGCGAGGGTGAATCCCATCAGCACCCGCAGCAGGCGCTCGGATTTTTGCACCTGCAGGTGCAAGCCGCGCAGCCCCAGGTGGCTTTTCCAATCGCGAAAACACTGCTCGATTTGCATGCGTTGCCGATACAGCCGGACTACTTCTTCGGTGGGGAGCCAAGCTTCGGAATCCGGCGGCACGATTAAAAACCACGGCTCTTGAAATCCTTTCCCGCGATACACGATCACGTCTACCGGTTCGGCTTTTTGACTGTGGTAGAGGACGTGGCGATAACGGAGCGCACGGCCCAGGCGATGGGGCAGCCGCCCCAAGCTCAGCCGTCGCTGGCGGCCCCGCACTTTGGTCTGCACGATCACTTTGCGGCGAGCGCGAATGAGAAACGGCTGCTGGCCGTGCTTTAAATCCTTGATCAACTCCACGCGGGCGTAGCCGCGGTCAAAAATCAAGATCAGTCGGACCCCGCGCGGGACCGCCAGCCCCAACCAGGTGAGCAGGTAACGTTCGATGGTGTTTTGCGAAGCGGGATCGACCGTCTTCCAAGGATATTCAAAGTCCACCCACGCGACCGGCACGGCTCGCCCTTGAAACGGGATGGCCGCATTGACGACCTCAACGCCATTCACGGTGGTTTGGTCGACCAGCACGATCACCCAACCTGGCGGCTTGTTCCCCAAGATCACCGCCAGCATGCACTCGGCCAGGCTGGAAGCGTCAAAGTACTTACATTTCAAGAAGCGCGAGAGCCATTTATAGCTGCTTTTAAACTTCTTGCCTTGGGGTAGGACACGGGCGATGGAAGTGAGGTGCAGTCCGCCGTAGCCGAAACGGATGCTCCAGGCCAAGTGGAGGAAGGCGCAAGTCAGACGGGCGAGGTTCTTGCGCACCGTGCGGCGGAGGTCGGAGAAGTGCGCATCGACGAGCTCCCGGACGGCGGAAAGAAGGTCCTTTTCTTGATTCATTTATATAAATGAAACACACAAACCTCAAAAAAAAGGCTACCGGCTAAGGCCGCAGCAGCTCGTGATTCAATTCACTGATCGCTTCCAATCCCTCTTTTAGACGCTGATAATTGCGCACCCACTGCTGGACCTGAGCGCGCTGCTCGCGACGAATGCTGAACTGCTGCGTCCTCCCACCCGGGTAGGTTACCGTGAGCACCCAGACCGGATGTCCTCCTCCGGCCCGGCACTTCGAACAGCCTCGAGCATGGCGAATGGTTCGCCGCAGCAAAGTGCCGCGCGCAATCTGAGTGGGGTCCGGGAGTCGCTGAGCGAGCCGATCGCGGGAATCGAGGATGTTCTTCTGTTTCATTCTATTGCATGAAACACAATAACGAGCTTTGTGTCAACACATTTTTACATTTTTCGGTACTCAGAAACTGGGGGAGGGCAAGGCCCCGCGCTGATCACTATTCCAGTGCGGCTGTTATCATTGATCGCATAGGCTCTGGTATTCGGTTCCTCAGGGGACGGCCGCGCCGGAACGGGCATGAACGGAGCGGAAATCGCGAAGCCGGCGTCACGGTACTTGTATTCGTCCCACCCATCGCCCTTCTTACAGGCGTTGACAAAATAACAGCTCAGCAGGGCCAGCAGACTTGCCATCCAATGCTTTGTCATCTTGCTCCTTTGAAGCTGTAAAGTTGCGTCCCGAATGCCTTCCTCGCTTCCATATTCTCTTTTTAGCGTGGCTGCAGTGACCAAATCTCGAACTTCGCCGAAGGCGGCCCGGGCTCGCCCGGGTGGAATACGCGATAGGCATAGGCGACGCTGCCGTCCGTGGCGGTGGCGTTCAAGGCTTCCATCTCCCCGTGCTTGGGAACGGTCAGCACATTGTCGGTTTCCTTGTGGCGCTTCGCGCCCAACAACCGAATTCCGTTGGTCGGTTGATCGATGGTCAAGAGCCAAAGATCGTCCAAAGTGAAGAACAGCGAGTTTGCCAGCGGAGCGTAAACGGAGCTATTTCCATGAGGGCTGGATTCTTTGCTCACGTAGCGGACGATTTCCTTTCCGGTATTGCAGTCCCATACGAAGACGCTGCCTTCGGAATTGTTGGCCGCCAAGCGCGGAAGGTCATGCGCAAAGGTCACCGACACGCCTTGCGGATCTGGTGGCGCGTCGTCCGGGGAAACAGGGCGCGGCTGCAGCGATGGACCCACCGAGAAGGTGCGAACCAAGTTCAGATTCGGCACCTGCCACACTTCCACCTTGCCATTGCGCTTTGCGGTGGCCAGCAGGTCTCCGTTCGCATTGAACTCCATGGCTTGTATGGACCCGTTCGCAACGTGTTCCATTTCCGCTTTGCGGATGAGTTCTCGAGTGGACGGGTCCACAAGGTAAATCGTTGTGTGTCCGGCGACAGCGAGCAGCGTTCCTGCAGGGTTGAAGCTCGCGCAGCATACCGGCCAGGAGGGAACATCCACGCTACCCAGCCGCTGCCCCGTGGCTGGGTCCCAGAACAGAAGATGAACACTGCTCTCGAACGCCGTGCTGCTGGGGGTGACCAGCAAAGAGCCATCGGGTGAAAACGTCGGGCTGTAGGTCCATTCCTTGTCGCTGGTTTCCAAAACGCGTAGGCTCTGTCCACTGCGATCGTCCCAGAGCTCGATGGTCTTGTGGTCATTGACGGTGGCCAGCAGATGGCCATCTCGAGAGCGCGCCAGTCCAGAGAACGCGCCGGTTGCCGGCGGCTCTACCGTCACTTCCGCTTGTCTTTCAGCGACCGCGGGTGAGGAGCCGGCGCCATGAATCGTAAAGTATGCGGTTCCGCTGAGGATGACCCACAATACCGAGAGTGAGGACTAGCAATTTCGCTGACATCTTCCAACCTCCTCCTTATATATCCCCAATTTCCCTCCCGGATGCTTGGCAATCACCGAGAAGGTCTAAAACACATTTGTTTCCGGCTTCATCCTCACCCAGGGAGCGGTCTTGTGGCGGTTCAACTGTTCGGCCATTGTCGGCTTTGCCGGTTCGTACGTTACGTCGATTGGTGCTATGAACCGGTCAGGATCGATGTCCACATCTTCTTGAATGCGCTCGGCTTCCTCAGACGTGTCGAGGATTGTGGTCTTGGTTTCAAAGTGCGATTCCGAAACGCAGGGTTACTCCATTCCACACCCACCATTTCTGGACTTCCGTGCCTTTGGAAATCGAGTAGACCTTGCAAGGCCGCCCCAGAAACACTTCCTCGCTGACGATGACTCCGGGCAGACTCAATGGCAGATTTAACTGTTCGACCGCGGAATCTCTCCAAATGGTGTAGTCGTATCCCTCGCGCATTTCCGTCACACGACCTACGCGCTTGTTATCTTTGTCAACGACTGCGTATAAGTTGCTGCCATCGAAGATCCACGTCAGCGCTTCGACTGAGGTAAGCCGCCGCATAGCTGTGATCGTACGGTCATAGTCTTCGCGGCGGCGGCCGCTGGCGACGTCTATGTATTCGATCCTGTGTCCTATCGCACTGAGAAACTCCTCGCCGTCTTGAACCGACCTGCTCCGGAAAGTGAGTTCCACCACAGCGCTTCGAAATGGCTTCCGTTCCGCTTGTGCCGGAGCTACGTCAGCCGCTCGGGCGGACGGCTGCTGCGGTTTTCTCGCCCTGAGTCCGAACACCCCGGCGCACACGGCTACCAAGGCGATTCCAGCGATGGTCAAGAGTGGCCCCTTGATTCCTGCCGGGTAACCTGCCTATGTGAAATTGCGTTTGAGCAGTGAAAGCGCGACCAATCCTACGACCATTCTAGAAGAGCGATCTTCTCAAGCCACACGCGCCTTTCTCACGGCGTCAAAATAGCCAACAGAACGCGGCTAAGGGCAACTCGTCTTTCGTCTGAATTGTCGGCCACTCTGAAGCTGAGACTCCTGTGAGTGAAGTTCTCAACTTACGGTTTGCCCGTCACTCAGGAGATGGTGTTTTCGGCTCCGTCAATCGCGTGTTTGTGGATGACGTTGATGACCGCTATCTGACCTTTCGCGCCCGGGGTCTGAATACGACACAGCGTGAGTCTCCAATTCACACCGCTCCAGTTGATCAAACTTTGGGCCTGCGCGAGTTTGCCGTGACTGATCCAGACGGCAATAACCTCTGTTTCTGCACGCCCAAAAGATAACTGTCAAAACGGCAGGTCAATGCTAGAGCATCTTTAAATCAATCAGTTCTGAATCCGCGATTCTTCCGCAGTACGCGGACGCCATAGCGGACATCCATAAAAAAACCTTCTAGTTAAGCGGCGTCGTGATGCAAATGCTTCCAGGGTCACTGGCCACAAACGGGGTTCGATGAAGTGAGAACGCACGCGTACTTCGACAAGCCCACACTTCCCCCATCCGGACTTATGGGGCGCTAGGCCGCCGAGGTGAAGTCAGAGTCGTGGCTGGCGTCAGGGCTTGATCGCCGAACGCCACGCACGCCGCAGTTGCGGCAGCGGCTCACTGCGGCGGCACCCGGTGATGGGTGGCCTGCTCGAACGCGTAGGCGAAGCCGATCAGCTTGGGCTCGCTGAATGCGGGCCCGGAAAACGTCGCGCCAAAGGGCGACGGCAGCGCGCCGAAGCTCGGTGGCACGGCCGCCGGATTGGGGAAGAAGCCGGCCGGCACGATCACGCTAGGGTACCCCGCGCGCGCCGGCGGGTTGGCGCCGAAGTTCGCTGGGAAAAGGGCGGCGTCGAACTTCTTGCCCGTGGGGCCTACCGGAATGGCAACGACGTCGGTGCACTCCGCCGGAACCATTCCGGTGTAGAGCACGTCGAGGCCGCACGTCCTTGTGAGCTTCAGGTCCAGCGCACGATCCGCAAGGTAGTCGTCGAGGTCCTGTCCGGGACCGGTGTCGAGCATGTCGGCGGCCTCCGCGATGGCCTGGCCATACTTGAGGGCCACTTCCGGGTGCAGGTTGTTGAAGGAGATCACGTCGGAAAGCGTCTTCACCGTCTGCCCGGGAATCGTCGCGCTCGACGCACTGGTGCCGGGCCCGAACTCTTTGCTCGCGAGGTACGCGTTGAGATCGCGCTTGAAGCCGAAGAGCAGCACGGTCGAGCAGGGCGGGACGGTCCCCACGGGAGTCGCCCTGCGGGTGGCGACGTCCGCCGCGGTGACGCAAGTCCCGTAATTGTTGAGCACGTTCTGCGAGGGGATCTCGAAGGTCTCCACCGTCGCACCGAGCGATTGCATGGCGGCGATCGCGTCGTTCATCAGTTTGGTCCGCGCCGCGCCCAGGCCGAATTCGATCCAGTAGGGATGCATCGGCACCGCGATGTGCGCCCCCTGGAGCGCGTTCGCGTCCAGGAATTGCGTGTAGTCGCGGAAGCAGTTCCCTTCAGTCAGGCACGCGCGCGTCGCCGGGTCCTTTTTGTCGAATCCCGCGAGCACGCCGAGCAGCCTGGCCGCATCGGTGACGGTGCGCGCAATCGGGCCGGCGGTGTCCTGGTCCGCAGTGATCGGCACGATCCCGTTACGGCTGACGAGTCCAAGCGTCGGTTTGATGCCAACATCCATGTTCTGCCCGGAAGGACTCAGGATCGACCCGGACGTCTCGGTCCCCACACCCACGGTGGCGAGGTTCGCGCTCACCGCGATTCCCGGCCCAGAGCTGGAGCCGCCGGTCGCGAGCACCGGGCGGCCGTCGTTGAACGGGGCATTCGTCCTCGGATCGATGCGGGGGTCGTACGGGTTGAAGCCGTAGCCCACCTTCGTCAGGTCGGCGCCTGGGACCTGGAAGAGCTGGAAGCGAAGCTGCGAGCTGAACCCGGTGGGCATGCCGAGCGCGATGAAATTGGCGAACTCCGTCAGCGTGCCCTTGCCGAGGATGATCGCCCCCGCATGCCGCAGCTTGCTGGCGATGAAGGCATCCTTCTCCGGCCTCGAGCCGCCGAGAGCAACGGAGCCGGCGGTGGTCGGCATGTCCTTGGTCGCGATGTTGTCTTTGAGGATCACGGGGATCCCGAAGAGCGGGCGTGCGCCGTCGTCGTCGCCGTCCATGCGATCGTCAGGATCCATGCGACCGGCGTCGGCCAGAGCATTCTCGTTCACGTGCATGAAGCTGTTGAGCGGCTGATTGCCCACGCCGCCCTTGAGCGGCTGCGGCAGGTTCGACCGATCTAACACCGCGATGCGCGCGAGGTACATGCTCACCAGATGTTGGGGACTGAGGATACCGTCCCGGTATGCAGCCTGGATGTCAGCGATAGTGGCCTCACGCAGCTCAAACTGCTCTGAGCTGTCGGCGCGACCGATTCCTGTCAAAGCGATCGCCGTCGCGAAGATCGCCGTCGCGAAGACGAGCCGGTACGTGCGCAAGTGGCGGTTCATGGTTCACGCTCCTCTCGAGGACGAAGCTCGAATTAGCAGGGATTTCCAATTTCAACCCCGTCTTTCCGCAGGAGGCTACGCCTGCCGCCCTCTCGTGTCAAGCTCAGCTCGCCCGCACGCCCGCACGCGCTGACAGCCGCGCCGCGTATCAGGATTTCCTCACGCTTTGGAAAGGCGCCGACCCCGACATTTCCATCCTCCGCACCGCAAAAGCCGAGTACGCAAAGCTGCGGTAACTAGCGCCTCCCAGATTGGGGTTGAGGTCGGTTGACCGGACATGTGGCCTTCACGGTCCACAAACGGGGTCTGGGAACTTAGCTGTAGAAAGTTTTATCGTTGCTCTCTTTCCCAGTCCCGACTTCACTTCTTTCTTCTCATGGCTTTTTGTCTTTTTGCGTGACCTCGGGCCTCAGATCGGGAGGTGAGTAATACACTCTGCTTCCGCCGGCCTTCTGGACTTCGTCCATGAAGGTTGTTCCGTAGTCGCGCTTGGCATCGGAGAGCGCGTAGGCTTGACGCTTGTAATTCCAGCTCTTCGGATTCAGGCGCTGGGCTTCTTTGAAATGAGGGATCGCCTCGGTCAAATGTCCAGATTTGTAAAGATGCTCGCCAAGCCCAAACTCAGCTGCCGCCAAAGCAATATCGGAATTATTCACGGTCAGTTTTTCGCGGAGCCGGTCTTCGCTCATTACGTAGCTGCTCTTATCGCCTTTTTCCACCCAATCTGTCAGGGCGTTGAGGTAGGGGGCAGAATCGAGGCCGCTAAAATTCTTGAAGCGGTCGTCGACGAAAGCGACCTCGTTGGGCCGAACTATTTTTCCGTGCTCGTCAATCCACGCTCCGGTAGGAACGTTGACCATGTTGTAGAGCTTGGAGACGAGATGCTTCTCGTCAATCAGAGCGGTATACGTAGGACGGGCGGCGGTAATCCACGGCCCTGCATCCTTTACCCCATTTGTATCCTGCGCCACAGAAACGATCTCGAAATTCTTATCCTTGAGCCGCTCATAAATTGCTTGCCAACCTGGCAAGTCCAACCGGCACCCTCACCACGAAGCCCAAGTGACGAGCAAGACCTTCCTGCCTCGAAAATCCGAGAGAGAGTGGGTCTTGCCGCTCATGTCCGGAAGGGTGAAATCCGGAGCCTTTAAGGAAGACAAAACCTGTCTCTGATCAGCACGCAGCCCGAAGTACCAGATGGAGAGAGACTCGTCGTGAGCGATTGGCTGCTGCACCAGGTTGGCGAAGGCGACGAGGTTCAACCAGATCTTCCCAGCGCTCTCGTGCCTGAACTCCTGTTGTCGGGATTTGGGCACGGGAAAGCAGAGCTCATCCCGGCAGATACCTTGCGGTTTCAACTCAAAGCCGGTGGCACGCTTGAGGTCGTCCGTGGTGATCCAAAGCCGCCCTGCTTCTTCGTTGACAGAACGGATCTCGCTTGCTCGGTCGTCGTAGATGATAGTGGCATGGGATTGCCTGCCCCAGGCGGAAACACCGGCCATCGAAGGAAAGAGACAGAAGAAAGCTGTGACACGTTTCCAGCTCATAACCGCCTCCGGACCGTGGGCTCGGAATAAGGTTCTGCCATATCCGTAAGACACCAAACGGCGCTGCCTTATTCCCAGGAAGTTCGTCGCGGCGATAGTAGCAAAGCACCTCGCGGCAGTCGCAAGTGGTCGCTCTACGCTTCGGTCGCCTGCTCAACGGCTTGATTCGCGCAAAGAAATTGCACTCGGGCGGTCCAGGAACCCCGGAATCTTACGCGTTCTTCAGCGACCGCGTTCGAAGCGAGTCTTCACGCGGCTGATCAAAAATGGCGATCGCCAAAAGCTGCGCGGAGATGCAGTACCACAAGACCCGCCGGGCGATTGCGTAACTATAAACTTCGGTCAACATATCGGCAACAATATAGATATAGACAAAGGGAAAGTAGTAGATGGAAATCGAGAGGAGAATTCCCATGACGTCAATCAGCTTGCCAGCAGTGGGAATGCAAATGATGGCGAAGAAGACGTTCCAAAGAACAATGTGGTTCAGGATTTTATAGTTCTGCATCCGCTAACCCTCGCTTCGCCTCTGTTATCGAAATTATTCCAAATATGGAAATCTAATTTCCGGGTTTGCCGTCTAGTGCGAGCTCGGCTGTTCCCATAGTGTGTGCTCGGCGTCACACAAGGGAGAACCAGAAATGAGAAAGTTGGCAATTCTGTTCATGGTCGCTGTTGCGCTGAGTAGTCAAGCCGATTTCGCACAAGAGCCGCAGCCTGCCCCGAAAGAGCCTTCAGCATTGACTGGAACCGATTCACCTGAAGCGTTGCGCAAACACGTTCCTGTGCTACCTGCGGTGAGGGCGAAATACTGGAACATCGATCCTACAGTCGGATACGGGATGAAGGATTTCGGAAACGGTCTTTACGCGCTTTCTGACAACGGTTGGCAATCCGCGTTCCCGGTGACCGACGCGGGCGTCATCGTTTTCGACGCGCCGGCGAGCTACGGCAAACATATCCCCGAAGCAGTTACGAAAGTGACGAAGCAGCCGATCAAGATGCTGATTTACTCGCATCTGCACAAAGATCACATTGGCGGCTCCATAGCGTTTAAGAGCATCCCGGGTTTGCAGATCATCGCGCTCGATACGGTCAGCGACTTTCTCAAGGAAATGAAGGATCCGAATCGCCTGATTCAACGGTCGACCAAGACCTCCTCGCGAAGTATGAAACGGCGACGTGCCATCGAAAATGCGTCGAGCGGCTCCGCTCGAAGAACGGGTCACCGTCCAATTGAGTCCCGTACCGTCCAAACACCGTCCAAGATTGCAAGACTCTGCTACTTAACTAAATAAGGTGAAGCCTAAAATTAACGAGAGGATTTAACTTAAGTTAAGTATCTCATGCTCATTCAGAATCAATAGACCAGACTGCAATCTGAGGTGACATGAGTTATCTGAAATTGCCTGGCCAAGACAGAGAAGCTTGAGAGGTAGCTAAAATGAGAACAATGAATCGCTGGGAACCCTCGCGCGGGGCTACGACGTTGCAGGAACAACTCAACCGCGTGCTTGGCGATATGCTGGAGCGTGCGGGCGACGAATCCAATCTGACCCCTTGGGCACCAGCCGTTGACATCTTCGAGACCGAGCATCAGCTGGTCGTGAAGGCGGACCTGCCGGATGTAAATCCCCAGGATCTGGACATCCGCGTCGAGAACAACATCCTCACTATTCGCGGCGAACGCAAGTTTGAGAATGAGGTGAACGAGGAAAACTATCTGCGCGTCGAACGCTCTTATGGCTCGTTCAGCCGGAGTTTCTCACTGGCGAACTCCGTCAAATCGGACGCGATCAAAGCCGACTATCAGAATGGAGTGCTGACGCTAAGCATCCCGAAGCGCGAAGAAGCAAAGCCAAAGCAGATCAAGGTGAATGTCGCAACGCCAGCCATGGCGGCCGCGGCAGGGGCTCGGTGAAGAAGCCCGGACCCAAGAGGCGAGTAACAAAGGGCTGGCGATATCGCTGGCCCTTTTTGGGTCAGAAGGGGAGGCCGTGATTTTGCTAATCGGCCTTTACGGATGGTTTGTGTGGGCTCTTCAGTATGGGTATCCAAATGAGGTTGAGCGACCTGACGGCAAAACAGTTGTTCTCTGTCCCCTGTCCTACATGCGGTGTTGCTCCTGGGGAGCGCTGTTTGCTGCATTCCAGGTGCCCCGCGCTCAGAATGTCATCGATCATCTGAAAACGTAGTTTTCTGAACTCCTGCCGGATCACGGCATTTGAATTGCTTATCGCTCCAGGAATAAGGAGCAGCATCATCCCTCCACACATCATCCGCGTCCTCCCGTATCTTCGTGTGTGCGGTGGAGTTTGTCGACTGAGTTGCCTCCGCTCTCACTCATCAGGCGCTCCGGCCGGTTTTCCCTCCGGCCTCGTGCGGCGGGGCAGCTAGGGAATGTTGGCCGGCTCCAAAAAATGCGTTTTTACATGATCGCTAACATCAGAACCACACGTAGACCGGAAGCTTTCCGCAGCTGAGGCGATTGAGACGAAAAAAAGGTCCTCGTGGTCCTGGACGTCGATAAATTCCCTTCCGACCAACAATCCGCTATATGCGGTGGTAAGCCCTCTTGCCAACTGTGATCCGGAAGTATGCGCTTTTCCGATAAAGCGCGACAGTTGGTGCTTAATCGTGCAGGACAACACTTAGGAGGGAATTGTGGACCTGGAGCCCGCCATTGTAATGAATGAAGCCCAGTTTCCTGAATTTGTTCATGAAAAAATTCACGCGTGACCGCGTTGTGCCAATCATTTCCGCCAGCATCTCCTGCGATACTTTGGGAAGCATCTTTTGCGGTTGGGGTTCCTTGCCGTAGCGAGCGAGCAGCAAAAGAGTCCGAGCCAGCCGTTTCTCGCTCGAATTGAAAAGCTGATCGATCAAATCCTCCTCGATTCGGATGTTCCGTGAAAGCATATAAGACACGAAGCGGTCAGAGAACGCATGTTCAGCGTGGAGCACGCGAATCATCTCGTTTTTTTCAATACATAAGTTTCGGCGAATAATAAAATCAGTAACATCTACATTGGACTGATACAGAATTCGATGTCCCTGTCACTCAGATCTCGAATCTTCAAATCGGTTAATCGGTGCAACGCCGACTCGAGTAGTTTCATCATCGGCCGATCCTTGGGGTTGCGCTTGAGGACGACACGCCGGGCATCCTTCGTCAGGCGGATTTCTGCCGGCATCATGAGGATCGCGTGAAGGAGGCGTGCGAGGCTCATGGGGTGTTTTTCAAAACATTCGCTGAGGAACCAGCTGGCGATATTCACCAGGGCGATGCGGAAGAAGCCCATAATTTGATCCAACTCGACGTCAATGCGATAGAGGTGATCTTTGCCTTGAAGACGCAACCACTCCTTTTCGTAGCGCCGAAGCCTACGCAAGGGCTTACCCCATTGCGACTCGATGACTTTGACCTGACGGCGGCTTGCGGCGATTTCTCGAGACAGCGCGTTGAGCTCACGGCGCGCAGCCTCCTTGAGCTTTCGTTGACCGTCCACAACCGGTGCCCGAGATCGGATGCCAAGCTCCTTCTCGATGGCCTTCGCCAACTGCTCCTCCTGATCAGCGATCTGTTTGAGCGGGACCTTCAGGCTCTGCCGCAAGGCGGTGATGTGGTGCTGCAACTGCTGCTGCGTGGCACGCACCTTTTCGTCCGGCAGCTTTTTCTTGCCGTAGCCGGCCACGCGGTTTAGACACGCAAAGGACTTCATGCGCTTGAACTGCAACTCCTCGCTCGGCCAGCGATCAAAATAGGCTTTGACCACCAGGCTGGCTCCGACCGCCTCCTTCGGCACGCTCGTGATCAGCACGGTGCGTTTGCCGTAATCCCAATCGATGCGCACCGCGCGCACCTCGACCAGATAGCCTTTCTCCCGGGAGTCCTCCAGTTCCAGCCGGCACTCCCGCAGCGTCGCCTCCCCGTAGTAGTAGCGTTTTGCGCGGCCTTCTTCAATCACCTTCCTCGGATTCCATTGGTTGTCGTCCAGGGCGGTGATGTAGTGATACTTCTCTTGGCTCGCAAACGCCCGCAGCGTCGCGACCCCATTGCTCGCCGCATCCATGACGATCACCCGCTGTACCTGCAGGGCCGGCCCGGGGCCTTCCAAGGCCGCTTCGATCTTCTCAAACAGCCCGAGGATGTGCTCGCCGACCGGCGCCTTGCCCGCATAGGTCTCCAGATACACCGGGTGCCCGAAGGCGTCGTGCACGAAGACCTGTTCCAAGCAGCCCATCACGCGCCCAAGCATCGTCACCTTGTTTTGCTTGACGCGCTTCTTCGACCACAGGGGCTTGGTGTTCCCGTCCACGTAGTAGCACAAAAAGGGCAGGCCCGCGGACTCGAACTCATGCCAATGCTGGCGCCAAAACGATACCTGATCCCGCAGCAGCCGATCCGAGATACCCAGGTACTTCAACTCTCGCAGGAATTTATCCAGCGTGTGATGCTGGTAGTTGTAGCCGCAGAAGTGTTCCAGCGCATTGCCGAGCGGGTTGTTCGCCGAACGCATCAGGCCATTCAACGTGATCAGTGGCAGGGCGAGAATGCCCAAACACTTGCGCTCCACAACGAACTCGCCGCTCTGGAACAACGCCATGCGCGAGTAGTTCTTGCCTTTGCGCTTGTCCTCCACGGAGGCAAAGCGTTGCGCGCAGATCTCCGCCCGGCGGTTATAGGCTCCCGTGAACTGTCCCTGGCGGTTGCGGCCTTCGCGGTCGCGCCACACTCGCTCGTCTCGATACGCTGCGGTCCTGCGAAACCGCTCCCGTTCCTGAACAATCATCTCCGCCGTGTGTCGCGCCCAGCCCAAATGCAACGCCAGCGCACCGATAATCTCGAAGCCTCCGCAGGAGCTCTCGATCATCTCTGCTTCGACCGGCCGCGGCCACTGAACCTTCAACCCCGCCGCCAACAAACACCGGCTCACGGTCATACGACTCACCCGTATGCCGCAAGAACTCTCCACGCGGTCGGCGATTTGTCGCAGACTCAACTGCGGGTTTTCTTGATGTACTCCACGGATGAAACCCTGCGCATGTGCTGTCAGCTCCCGGCGATTTCCTCCGCTGCGACCGTCCACCAAACCATCCAAACCGTTAGCCGCGAGCTGCGCCTTATACTGGAAATACCGAGACCGGCCGAAAGGCACTTTGTGTCGTTTGAAATAGGCGGACACCGACAAGGGTGAGCGGGCAATCTTTTCTACAATCGCAGCGATTGCCTTTGGTTCCATGAACTACCGGCGCTCACAGTGGCAACATCTATGCATGCAGGCGGATTATATCAGTACAATCCATATGTTACAATACATTTATTAGCCGAAACTCATGCAATAACGAGTAAAGTTGTGGACATAATCGCGGTCGCTGTCCCCATTCGAACAGACTGACCTGCCATGCCCCCCTCACCAAAAAAGTCACCCGGTCTCAGAATCGCCAGGACTGCTTCTTTGCCGACCGCATTAACAACGGAGAGCTTTACACCGCCATTTTGAATGTACATCACACTCGTGGCGGGTTCACCTTGAGAGTAGATCTTCTGTGATCTTCGATATTCCACAACTCTTCTGGCTGCACCGGCCGAATCGAGAAAAGCTTGGGCATCGAAAGCGCGTTTCTGCGTGGATTTTCTTTTGGATTTAATGTTGCTTGGGTTCGCGATTACTTGCATAACCCCTACCGCTTCATAGGAAGGCTATCATAATCATGAGGCTCAAAGAAGGATTAGTGATTGGCGCGTGGTGGCGCGGTTTGAATCGGAGGCTCCGCGGATAGTGTTCCAAATGAGTGGTACTATTTCTTTGAAAGCTCGCCCTTGAAATGGCTTTCAACATCTTCACGACTAAGCGGGTTTCTTGCTTTGGTCAATACGACCGAATAGACGACCTCATTACCTTCAAGCTGCGCGGTGATAAACGCCCCGTCGTTGGGCAGTTCTTGTTAGATGAATTTCACTCTCCTGCCGTCTTCAAGTTTCCTGATCCACTCTTCGTCTGGCATGTTCGTAGCTCATCAGGCGAGGTCCGTGTTTTCTAGCAGTCTCCGCCATGTTCCAAAAATGGTCTCTCAATGCCGCCTTCATCGCCGGAGCAATACCCAGACTACCTTGCACGCCGCAGAAGAGGAAGGGGATGCGGATGCGACTGCAGCTTGGCCTTTCCTCGCTTAACCGGCATGATTCGCGCAGCGGCTCGATTCGTTTCCTCTTCGCGTGCGGATTTGGCCATGCGCGGCTTCGCCATTTCTTTCATGATGCTCGCAAGTGTCACTTCGCCAAATTCTTTCTTAGCTTTCTCCTTCATCGTACATCCATGATGACATCGAGACCGAAGCAATACAGTTCAATACAGAACGGTGCCAACGAACCGCGTTATACGCCGCCATACCTGGGTCGGACGTCCTGTCCGGGCCTCCCCGCCAAAGTGAAAGCTCAGGCTGAGGCCGGAGAGATGGACCGAACGCGGGCCGCCCGGATAACTTAATCGGGGGGGGACGAAAGCCCTCCATACCACCATAGCCTAAAGGTCCGAGCTGCAGGTTCTGACTGTGTAGCGTGCTTTGAAAGGCGTCCAGTTGCAGCCGTCCGCCCCAGAGTTGGGCGAGCGGCAGGCTCGACTGGGTGAGAGTCAGGGTCTTAACCTCGTCCATTGGCGAAAGATGTTCTTGGCTGTGCTTACGCTCGTAGACTCCAGCGAACAGGAGACTGAAAAGGGCAGGGGATTTCCCGGGGTCCTGGGGTAGCAGGAAGGAAGCGGCCGGCAAAGGGGTTGATACCGGTTGGTGCATCGTCATGATCTGCGCACCATGCTGCTCTTGCGCTAGAACGAGCTGTGGCGCGGGTATTTGTCCTGCCACCGGCACGTGGCTACCCAGAAACATTCCGAGCACCAAAATGAGCCGTTTGTACCTCACAAGATTTCTCTTTTATCTATCTATAGAATCTCGCATAATACAGTGACAAATGAGAGTGTATCGTCTATGCTGACGGTATGCATACACCTTTTTCTCCTCGTCGAGATTTTGGAGGGATGGAGCAGCGACGCAACCGCGCGGGGCGCTTGTTTGCTGCCGGCAAGCTGATC
>Ga0209804_1001085_pt1 | contig 18355 bp, 13 predicted proteins | sample GraSoiAngelo_139_FD_185896 | JGI IMG/M metagenome (GOLD analysis project Ga0209804, IMG submission 185896) | Grasslands soil microbial communities from the Angelo Coastal Reserve, California, USA - 14_0929_12_20cm (SPAdes) (version 2) | ecosystem: Environmental > Terrestrial > Soil > Grasslands ... | reverse complement strand
GCCAGTCGCCGCGTCGTCGATACCCACGCTGATTGAAACGCTGACGGACGAGGACGAGCAGGTTCGGGGTGGGGCGGCGAAAGTCCTCGGCAACATGGGCGCCGCGGCGAAAGCAGCCGTGCCGGCGCTGAGGGAGAGGTTGAACGACAACGATAAGCTGGTACGGGCGAAGGTGAAAGAGGCGCTGACGAACATCGAACAGAGCGGCCCGCCACCGACTGGAGTGAAATAATTGAATCGCCGAGTTGGCGCTCCGACGATTCCCGCTGCGCGCAAATTCCGCGCTCGACACCCGACGCTCGACTCTCGACATTTTGCCGCCATGAGTTGGTTCTATCGGAACGTTGTCCGGCCGGTTCTGTTCTCGCTGGATTCCGAGGAGATTCACAATTGCACGTTGAAGGCATTGGGCCGGGCGAGTCGTCACGAATTGCTTTGCGACGCGCTCGCTTCGTTTTACCGCGCGTCCCGCGACTGCGGGATCGAACTGTTCGGTTTGAAATTCCCCAACCCGGTCGGACTGGCGGCGGGCATGGACAAACACGCGGCGGCGGTGCCGGTGTGGGAAGCGCTCGGCTTCGGCTTTGTCGAACTCGGCGGGGTGACCTGGCATCCGCAAGCGGGGAACCCCGCGCCGCGGATGTTCCGCGCCGTGGCTGACGAGGCGCTCATTAATCGGCTGGGCTTCAACAATCCGGGCGCGGAAGCTATCGCCGCCAAACTCACCGAGTGGCGCTCGCTGGGCTTTTGGCCGAAGCATCCCGTCGGCATTAACCTTGGCAAATCGAAGATCGCGCCGCTGGAAAGAGCGGCGGAGGATTACGCCAGCTCCTTTCGCGCGCTTTGGCCGCACGCGGACTTTTTCGTCGTCAACGTCAGCTCGCCGAACACACCGAATCTGCGCCAACTCCAGGACAAAGCCGCGCTCGATGAAATTCTTTCCGCTCTGCAAGAAGTGAATCAGGAATCCGCGGCCCGGTCAGTTGTCAGTCGCCAGTTGTCAGTGGCTGCGGACCACGGACCACGGACCACGGACAACAAACCAATCCTGGTCAAAGTCGCCCCTGACCTTTCCTTCGAGGCGCTCGATGAAATTGGGGAACTGGCCGGGCCGCGCCGGATCGGCGGCATCGTGGCAACGAACACGACCCTGACGCGGCCCGAAACGAGCGACCCCGGCCTCAAACAAATCTACGCTGAAGCCGGCGGATTGAGCGGCCGGCCGTTGCGCGCGCGCAGCACGGAAATCATTCGCCATCTTTACCGCCAGACCAAAGGGGCGCTGCCGCTCATCGGCGTGGGCGGCATCTTCAATGCCGACGACGCCTGGGAGAAAATCGCCGCTGGCGCGTCACTCGTGCAGATTTACACCGGCCTGGTTTACGAGGGGCCAAGTGTGACGAAAGAAATTGTCACCGGCTTGCGACAGCGGTTGGAGGCGTCCGGTTTCGCTTCATTGAAAGAAGCGGTGGGCCAGGCTGGTGACGAGTGATGCGCCGGCAGGAAACGAATGCCATCGGCTCAACTTCCGGCAATCACGAATCACGCTTCACGGAATCCACACCCGGCTCCAGCCTCGCAATGGCTTCCATGATTTCACCGGCAACCTGCCGGTGAATTTCCTTGAGCCGCGGTTTGGAACAGGTTTTGGCTTCAGCGCGGAGCTTTTCAAAAAGTATCGGTTGGCCGTATTTCACAGAGACGGGAAGCGGTCGTGGAAATTTCAAGTGACGTCCGTAGGCTTCATAGGTCCCAAAAACACGCACGGGCACCACGGGCGCGTTCGATTTCATGACGGCCAAGCCGACGCCCGAACGGGCCGGTTGCAATTTTCCATCGCGCGTGCGAGTGCCCTCAGGGAACAAAATGATTCCGCCGCCGGCGAGCAGGCGGTCGAGAATCGCTTTCAGTCCCGCCGCCCCGCCGCCCTCGCGGTCCACCGGCACGGCGTTCACCGCTCGCAAAATCGCGCCGGCCACCGGAAGACGAAACAGCGATTTGCGCGCGAGATAGTTGATTTCCCGCTTCACGCCGGCGCCCACGAGCGGCGGGTCGATGAAACTGGCATGGTTGGAAGCGAGAATGACCGGTCCGGTAAGCGGGAGCCGCTCGGGGTGATAAACCCGCCAGCGAAAGTAAAACGTGAAGATGAATCGAAACAGCAGCCAGCCGAGGCGGTAGATGAGTTTCATTTCCTTCCCGCCAGCCGTTTTCTGACCTCGCTGATGATCAGTCCGCTCGTCTGAGCTGAAGTCATCCGGGAATTGTTGATCACCATCGCGCCGAGCGGGATCATCAGCGGCGCCGTCGCGCGCTGGCTGTCGCGCCGGTCGCGCGCCGCCAGGTTCTCCTGGATGCCTTCGGCGGCGCGGCGTTTTGTCCGTTCCTCCAATGAGGCGTCCAGGTAGAACTTGAACTCGGTCTCCGGGAAAACGTTGCTCCCGATGTCGCGGCCTTCCATCACGAGGTTGCCGAACTGGACGCACTCGCGCTGGCGTTTGACCATCCATTCGCGGACTTTCGGAATCGCCGCGACCTGCGGCACCGCGGCGCTGACCTCGGCCGTGCGGATTTCCTTTTCCGGATCGTAGCCGTTCACCAGCAATCGCGCGCGACCATTGACGCACTCGAGCCTGGTCTTCCATTTGCGCAACAGGGCCGTGACGGCTTTGGCGTCGTGCACATCCGCCTTTTTCTGCAGGCAATCCCAGGCCAGCGTCCGATACATCGCGCCGGTATCGACATAGACGTAGCCGAGCGCCTGGGCGACGAGCTTTGCATTCGTGCTCTTGCCGCTGGCGCTCGTGCCGTCGATGGCAATGACGATCGGTTCATTCATGCGTTGAAACGTTAAGTCGTGAATGATACCTGGGTCGGCAACCCGGTGTAACGATTTAACGCGTCAACGAAGTCACGTCTATTCGGCAAACAATTCGTCGTGCGTCAAGGCGCGTGCCGTCCTGGCATCGAGTAGGGTCGCGCCCAGGCCGTGCGGCGGTGGCGCGGCCAGTTTCTGGAAAAAGTTCGGAAACGTTTTTTTCACGCACGCAGGATTTTTGATTTTTACTCCGATCACTTTCAATCCCAGAATCGCAAAGCACATCGCCATGCGATGGTCGTTGTAGGTTTCGATTTCGGCGCCGTGAAGTTTTGAGGGGAACACTTCGAGCGTGTCGTCTTCCTCGACGACTTTCGCGCCGCATCGGGTCAATTCGTTGCGCAGTGCCATAACGCGCTCGCACTCCTGCACACGGAGCCGGCCGAGATGAACGAAACGAATCGGCAGGGCCAGGAGAGGAGCCATCACAATCGCGGTCATGATGCTGTCGCCCAGGTCGTCGCGACGAGAAAGGATGTGAACACTCTGGGGTTGGGTTTCTTCTCCTGACAGGGACGCCGCACGGGATGAATGGAGTTTCCAAAACCGACTTCGGGGTCCTTCATGCAATGCGAAGAGGACTTCTAAAAACGCCTGGTCAATCTGCCAACGTGTCTCGGGCCAGTTGCTCACGCTGAGTGAGAGAGTTGACGCGCCGCCAAATTCACGGTCGAGCCCATCCGTGGAGTGAATTTCCTTTTTTCCCATGAATTCGTACTCCCCGGCCGCGAGAAAATAGCTGCCGCTGGAACAATCCGGTTCGATCTGAAACTCGCCGCCTCGCTTCGGAAAGACGTCGGTCAACTTCAACGTCATCGCTACGTAAGGCGATTCCTCCGCGTTTTCGCCGACCACGTTCACGCGCCAGGCGCCCACTTTTGCGCAGAGCAGCAGCGCCGAGGCGAACTGTGAGCTTTCGGCGATGCTGACGCAGCAAGTCGCTTCGCGCGGGCCGTTGCCGTGGACCGTCGCCGGCAACTTGTCGTTCACGGAGTCAATGCAGTAACCCAGTTCGCGAAGCGCATTGAACAAGGCCTCCGACGGTCGTTGATGCATCCGTTTCACGCCGTGAACACGGTATATCCCGTGGCCAAGGCAGACCAGGGCCGTCAAAAACCGCGCCGCCGTGCCGGCGTTGCCAACGAAAATCCCCAGCGGGGACTCCAGTGTTCCGCCGCGGGGAATTTTGCCTCCCCGGCCCCGGACAATGATCGTGCGGTTGCAAAACTCCTGGGAATCTTCAGCAACCTTTACTTCAAAACCCAGCGCGCGCAGCCCCTCGACCATCACTTGGGTGTCCTCGCTCCACAGGGCGCCGCGCAAGGTCGTCTCGCCCTCGGCCAGCGCCGCGAGGATCAACGCGCGATTGGTGATGCTCTTGGAGCCGGGCACCGTGATCCTGGCCTGCACGGGTTTCTCCAACGGGACGATTTCGATGAGGTCAGGCAGCGGCATGGTTTAAAATTCCAAGCTCCGAGGTCCAACTTCCAAATAAACGCCAATCTCGAAATCCCAAGCCCCAGGAGCGTTACGCCGGCTGTGCAAGAGAGTTGAAGGTAGTTCGGCCTTTGGAAGCCTGGGATTTGAAGCTTCTTTGGAACCTGGACCTTGGAATTTGGCGCTTTTCATTCGGGCGACGGCGAGACGCTTTGGCCGCTCCAGGCATCGCGCCGTTGCTTGGCCTTTTCAAAAAATTCCTCGACGGCTTTGCTGTCGGCCTTTTCGAGCGTGAGCTTGAATTCCTGCAAGTCCTCGAGGAACACGCCGAGGGCGCGCGCCAGGTTTTTGCGGTTCGCCAGCGCGATGTCACGCCACATCTCCGGCGAACCCGAGGCGATGCGTGTGGTGTCGCGGAAACCATTGGCGCAAAGCATCGCCTGCTCTTTGGGATGCGCCGGGCCGAGCACGTAATTGGCCAGCCCGGCCGCGAGGACATGCGGCAGGTGGCTCGAACGGCTTACCAGATCGTCGTGTTCTTCCGTCGTCATCCTCAGCGGGCAACCGCCGACAGCTCGCCAAAACTGTTCGACGCGCGCAATCGCGTCCGGCGACGACCGCGGCGTTGGCGTGATCACGCACACAGCATTGACGAACAAATCAGCCCGCGCGGCGCTCACACCCATCTTCTCAGTGCCAGCCATCGGGTGACTTCCGACGAAATGCCCGCCGGCTTCGGCTACCAGCGGCTCCAGTTCCTGGACGACGTTTGCCTTGACGCTGCCGACATCCGTAACGATTGCGCCGCGTTTGAGCGCAGGCAGCATCTTTTGCAGGACTTCCCGCATCTGGGCCAGAGGGGTGCATAGCACGAGGAGGTCGGCGTTCTCCACGGCGCGGAGCGGATCGCGGGTGGCATGGTCCACGACGCCCAGTTGGTCGCATTCGGCGATGCTGGCGCTGCGGCGAACGAAGCCATCCACTTTTTTCGCGAGGCTGCGCTGTTTGATGGCCAGCCCGAGCGAGCCGCCGAGCAGGCCGACGCCGGCCAGGGTGATCTTTTGGAAATGCACGAAGGGAGTTTTAAGTTGGACGTGGCAGGTTGCAAGTTGCAAGTTGCCGCATCGAGAGAAACTGTCCTTCAGGAGGAGCTTTCAGCCGGCAGCGTGGCAGTCTCTGTGACTCGTTGGAGAATCACGTCCGAAATGCGGGGTTCACTGCCGACAGCCGAGGTGTACCACACGAGCTTTTCATTTTTTTCAGTCGGATTGCGCCAGGTGGGCTGGCCACTTTCGAGCCGGCTTTGCACCGTTTCTTCCGGCTCGCCGAGCATCACCGGAATGTCCTCGTACGAATGCAGCCCGTCGCTGATGAAGAAGGGAACCAGGACAATGTTCCGAGCGCGCGCCAGGCGGTAGCAATCGCCGATGCGAGGTTCTTCCTCCATGAAAACCGCGTGGACCTCGGCGTAAAGATTCTGCTCGCCGATGAGTTGGACCTGGCGCTCGATGGCTTGACGGGAGTTTTCGTTGCTGCCCGTGCCGTGGCCGGCGATGAACAGTGCGATCTGATTCGGTTTTGGCGCGCGAGGGACCGGATATTTCGCGACGATTTCTCTCGCGCGCGCAAGCAGCACATTCGTCATGCTGTCGTGCGTGCCAACAGGACCGCAGTAGTAGATGGTCTGCGTACCGCGCTGTTGCGCGCGGGGGAAATCGGGTTGGTCGTTCCTGCGCAGGCCGAGTTCACGGGGGATGACTTCTTCGGTGAAGTAACCTTCACTGATGAACAGCGGGACGATAAAGACACGCGGCGCGAAGACACCACGCAACACACCGCAAATGGGCGGCTCGAGTTTCCAGAAGCATTCGAGCACCTGCGCGAAAAGGTTGCGACGGCGCAGTTCATCAGCGTGCTGATAGGTCGGCGCAGCCGAATCGGCATTCAGCGTCGAACCATGGCCGACCAGCACGAGGGCCGCGTCAGAGAAGTCAGCGGTTGACACGAAGCAATCGTTACTCCAGCAGCCATTAAATCGCAAGTTGCGGATCCAGCTTGAACACTCCCTGAACCTCCGGCGCGGGCGTTGCTGATGGTTTGCCAGGAGTGGGCGTCTGCTCGAGCGGTCGATGTATCCTCCTTTTTTATTTCTTCAACCTCGGCCAACACTCGTTTACCATCGGTTCCCGATTTCGAAACCTGGAACGACTGATGAAAGAAAAGACCTGTCAGGAGCGCGAGCTGGCCCACTGGAGGCAGTGGGAGGCGAAAGCCGACGAGGTCTGGGGCTGGCAGAGCCCGGCCGGCCAGTTGCGCGCCGCGCGGCGAGCAGAATTGTTTCGCGAATTGGGACGGATTGGATCCGGGTCGAAGGTTTTGGAAATCGGTTGTGGTACCGGCGAATTCACGCGGCGCGTAGCGCCGCTGACAAAGGAACTGTGCGCGACGGATCTGTCTCCGGAGCTGCTCCGCCGTGCTGAGCAGCGGCTGCGGGCAGAGTGTTCAACCGCGAATGTTATTTTTGAGCTTCAGGACGCAATGCAACTGAAATTGCCGAACGATTGTTTCGACACCGTGTATGGTTGTTCGATCCTGCACCACGTCAACGCGAGCCAGGCCTTGCGCGAGGTTTGCCGCGTTCTCAAACCCGGCGGCTGGTGTGTCTTTTCGGAACCCAACATGCTCAATCCGCAAATCGCGCTGCAAAAGAACCTCGGGTTTATTAAACGGAGAATGGGTGACAGCCCGGACGAGACGGCGTTTTTCCGGTGGGAAATGGAGCGACTGCTCCTCCAGGCCGGATTTAGCCAGCTCTCGGTGCGCCCCTTTGATTTTTTGCATCCCTTGACTCCGCCGCGCTGGTTAAAAACCGTCGAGCGGTTTGGCCTCTGTCTGGAAAAATGTCCTGGCTTGCGCCAAATCAGCGGCTCCCTGATTCTGTGCGGGCAAAAACCCGGACGCGCTTAAATGGACCCGCAAAATGTCTCTCCTAACGAACGAACTTCAATCGGCGTCCGGCGAACGACACCATGCGCAAGAGCAGCCAGCCGTGGCGCCAACGTTGGATGTTGGTCGCACCGTAGGTTCGGGCTTGATAACGAACGGGCAAATCCACAATGCGCAGGTTGAGTTTCGCGGCACCGAAGAGGAGGTCGAAATCGCCGAACGGATCGAAGTCGCCAAAGTAGGCGCGGTTGCAGGCGATGGCATCGTAGTCGGCACGGAACAGAACCTTGGTACCGCAAAGGGTATCTTTGACCGACTGCCCCAGCAGCCAGCTAAAGGCGAGGCCGAAAAATTTGTTGGCCACCATGTTTAGAAACCGCATCGCCTGGTCTTCCAGGGGATAAACCAGTCGCACGCCGTTGACGAATTCCGCCGTGCCAGACCGCAGGACTTCATAAAACTTCGGCAATTGTTCGGGCGGCACGGTCAGGTCGGCGTCGAGAATAAACAATATGTCACCCGCCGCGGCAGCAAAGGCCTCTTGGACTGCGCCGCCTTTGCCTTTGCTTTGTTGCTTCACGATTTTTATATTCCGATGGGAATGTCTGGCGACCACCTGATGGATTTCGTCCCAAGTACTGTCGGTAGAATGGCCTTCGATGAAGATAATCTCCGTGCCCAGACCCATCTCGGGGATTCGTTGCACAGCCGCTTCGATGTTGCCCGCTTCGTTTCGCGCGGGGACGACCACCGTGCAGCGATAATGCTGGTCGGGTGGAGTTTGGGGACGAGGACGCGCCACCAAACATAGGGTCAGGCAAAACGGCCGCAGCAGCGGCGCCAGCCAACGATTTAACAGCGGTTCGACCAGCGGCGTGCGGACCGGCCAAAGAATCCGCGGATCAGTCTTGATTACCTCCCAAGCGGCCAGATGCAGGAGGTTTTTCATATCCTCGGTGGAAAGCCAGTTTTGCGGCGGCGTGGGCGCCTTGGCGCCGATGGCCTCCGCGACGGCCAGCACGGGCCGCCATAGGTTGTTGAAGAAATTGATGACCAGCCGGCTGCGCGGGTGCGCGAACTGATGCAAATGCGTTAAGAACGCTTGGACGTCAGACAAATCGTTGACCAGGTCGGACAACAAGATGTAATCAAACTGTTCATCGCTGGAAAACTCCAGCACGTCGGCGACGTGAAACTCCAATTCCGCGTGACGCTGGCGCGCCAGGTTGATGATCGTCTCGCTGAAGTCGACGCCGACGCCGCGTGCGGGCCGGACTGCCGCCAGAAGATCGCCCAGGCCGCAACCGGTCTCCAGGACGCGCACACCGGGCGGAACCAGGAAGCCGAAGTGGCGCTTCAACAACTGATGATAATAACGTTGACTCTCTCTTACACGAAAAGACGCGCGGCGGTCGTAAAATGATCGGCGGTCCGTCATGCAGCCTGTTGCTACCTGCAAAGAGACTCTTTGGCGAGTCTCAAACACGCGAGAAGCATGGAAAATTTTCTGGTTTATGTCAGGCCTTCGCGCTAAAGAACAAAACGCATGAGTGGTTGGAAAGGCAAACCAACCGTGTCTTTATGTGAACGCTCTGGAACGCATGCCCCCTAAAGGTCTTTCCATTTTCAGGTCATCTTCTCAGGCCGAACCCGCAGACGCGTGGTTCACGCCGGGCCGTTTTGCGGCCTTGCTGGCAATCCTCATCTTTATTTTTTTCCCTGATGTTATCCTGGGAACGCGCACTTTTGTCTTTCGAGATTACGGCCTCTACGGTTACCCGGTGGCGTTTTATCACCGCGAAAGCTTTTGGCGTGGCGAAGTGCCGCTGTGGAATCCCTTGAGCGACTGCGGCGTTCCTTTCCTGGCCGAGTGGAGCACTTTGGTGCTTTACCCGTTGTCGTTTCTTTACCTGCTCTCGCCGCTTTCGTGGTCGCTGGGGGTTTTTTGCGTGGCACATCTCCTGTTGGCGGGTTTAGGAATGTACTTCCTGGCCCATCGCTGGACCGGGAACCGGCTCGCCGCCTCGGTGGCGGGACTGGCGTTCGCCTTTAACGGTTTCACGCTGAGTTGCTTGATCTGGCCTCATTACATGGCGTCGCTCGGGTGGATGCCGTTTGTGGTGCTGACGGCGGAGGGCGCTTGGCAGAAGGGAGGCCAGTTTGTAATCGTTGCGGCGGTGGTCGGGGCTCTGCAGATGGTCGCGGGACCGCCGGAGGTAATTCTGACAACGTGGCTGATTGTTGGAAGTTTGTGGGTCGGCCAATGTATGTTCGGGAAATCACCACCCTGGATAACCTTTAAGACGCTCCTGCTCCTGGTTCTGATCATCAGTGGCTTGTCTGCCGCCCAATTACTCCCTTTTTTTGAATTCCTGACGCATTCCCAGCGCGGAACCAACTACGGTACGAGCGAATGGTCCATGCCTCCCAGCGGCTTGGCCAATCTCCTGGTGCCTTTGTTTTACTCTTTCAAGACACCAGCTGGTCCCTACATGCAACACAGCCAATCGCTCGTCTCCTCGTACTATCTTGGAATTGGCACACTGGCACTGGGATTGTTCGCCGTATGCCGATTGCGCGAATGGAAGATTGGCTTGCTGGGCGGGATAGCCGCTCTCAGTCTGATTCTGGCCCTGGGTGATGCGGGGTATGTCTATGGATTGTTAAGACGAATTCTCCCTCAGATGGGGTTCATGCGTTATCCGATCAAATTCGTGATGCTGGCGTCGTTCGCAGTGCCATTACTCGCGGCTTATGGAGCGCGAGAAGCGCTCCGACGAGCCGATGGAACCAAGGGAAGGATTCCTCGCCTGCTGGGTACGATAGGATCCGTTTTTCTGGTTCTGATTCTTCTAATTCTATGGATCGCTCGCCGTTATCCCATCGATCAAGGGCAGTGGAGTGTGACGGCAGAAAACGGCCTGACGCGCGGGGCTTTCCTGGTGCTGGTTCTGGGCGCGTTCTACGCCATGACGAGGGTCGCATCGGTTCGCACGCGATTGCTGCTGGGTATCAGTTTGCTGCTTCTGCTTTGGCTGGATGTTGCGACCCACGCGCCTTCTCAGAATCCGACGGTGTTGCGGACAGTTTACGAGCCTGGGCTGCAACCGTTGCAGGAGTTGAAGCCCAAGCCGCAGCTGGCCGAATCCAGGGCGATGCCCAGCTTCAGCGCCCATTGGCGATTTCATTTCACCTTGCTTTCCGATCCGTTTAACACCTACCTGGGCGCACGGCTCGGTCTGTTTGCGGACAGTAATTTGCTCGACGGTTTGCCAAAAGTGGATGGTTTCTATTCACTCTACGTGAGGGAACAATTCGAAGTGCGCTCCACGCTGTACCTTTCCACGAACGTTATTCCACCAAACTACTCGAATGACCCATCATTCCTGTCGCGGGGGATCTTTTACATTTCAACCAATTATTTCGCCACAAACCTGGCGGATTTTTTGGGCGTTTCTCAAATTACCGCCCCGGGAAAGCTTTTCGATTGGGAAGCCCGTCCCACGTATATGCCGCTGCTGACTGCGGGCCAAAGGCCCGTTTTCCTTGATGCCGCTGGCTCATTGCGGGCGCTGTTGGACCCGGCCTTCAATCCGCGCCAGGTCGTCTATTTGCCCACAGATTCAAAGCCGTTCATCACGTTGACAAACCAACCCCTGGTGCGCATCCTCTCCCCGAAATTTTCCGCCCACCGCGTGGTCTTCGAGACCGAGGCTGACCAGCCGAGCCTGGTGGTCGCGGCCCAGACCTTTTACCCATGCTGGACGGGGTACGTGGACGGCCAGCCCACTCGTTTATGGCGCGCGAATCACGCGTTCCAAGCCATGCAAGTTCCAGCCGGACGACACAGGGTCCAATTAGTTTATCAGGACGGACGCTTCGTCGCAGGTATGATCATTTCCGCAGTCACGCTGATTTGCTTTATGCTCGGCGTACCCCGCGGACAAACAAGGAAAGCAGAGCCCGCCGAGAAACTGCCGGGCGATCCGACTGCGCCGGACGGATTGCCGTTTGCCGGTTAGGGGCGCCTCGGAATTTTTGCCGCAGCGTTCGAGACCATTTTTCCACTTCAACTCACGAACCCAATATTTTTCTGGTTTAGGCTGTCCCTTTGCACTACAGAGCCGTTACATGAGCTGATCGGTTTGCAGGTCAGTCCGGCGAAGCTCGAACGAGCCGAACCGATTGGGGTGATGGCTGTAACTGGCCTGAATGTCCGGCTGGCGAACCGAGGGCTGCTTTAATGTCGCAGCTCTGAATGCATGCGCGCTGAAAATTCTACTCGCTCAGGAATACCATCAACCGTCTCAAAGTCTGTGGATGCGTGGTTCACGCCAGGCCGTTTTGCGGCCTTGCTGGCAATCCTCATCCTTATTTTTTTCCCGGACGTTATCCTGGGAACGCGCACTTTTGTCTTTCGAGATTACGGCCTCTACGGTTACCCGGTGGCGTTTTATCACCGCGAAAGCTTTTGGCGGGGCGAAGTGCCGCTGTGGAATCCCTTGAGCGCCTGCGGCATTCCTTTCCTCGCCGAGTGGAGCACTTTGGTGCTTTACCCGTTCTCGTTTCTTTACCTGCTCTCGCCGCTTTCGTGGTCCCTGGGCGTTTTTTGTCTCGCCCATCTCATCTTGGCGGGACTGGGGATGTACTTCCTGGCCCATCGCTGGACCGCAAGCCGGCTGGCCGCCTCGGTGGCGGGCCTGGCGTTTGCCTTCAATGGCTTCAGCTTGAATTCGCTGATCTGGCCCCATTACACGGCGTCGCTCGGATGGATGCCGTGGGTGTTGCTGACGGCTGAACATGCCTGGCAACAGGGCGGTCGCTTTGTGATTGCAGCCGCGGTCGTGGGAACCCTGCAGATGTTAGCGGGGCCTCCGGAGGTTATTCTAACCACCTGGTTGCTGGCGGGTGCCTTGTGGATCGGCCAATGTGTGTTCGGAAAATTACCACCCTGGACGCTGCTTAAGAGATTCCTTTTTCTGGTTCTGACAATCAGTGGCTTGTCCGCGGCTCAATTATTTCCCTTCTTCGAATTCTTGCTGCATTCTCAGCGCGATGCCGGTTACAGCACCAGCGGGTGGTCCATGGCGCCTACGGGTTGGGCTAATCTCCTGGTGCCGCTATTTTATTGTTCCAAAACTACTGCGGGGCCGTACATGCCATACGGCCAAGCGCTGACCTCCTCCTATTATCTTGGCATCGGTGTGCTGGCGCTGGCATTTTTCGCCGTCGGCCGGCTGCGCGAATGGAAGATCTGGTTGCTGGGCGCAATAGCCGCCCTGGGCTTGATTTTGGCGTTGGGCGACGCCGGATATCTGTACGGATTCTTCCGCCGAGTTCTTCCGCAGATTGGGTTCATGCGTTACCCGGTTAAATTCGTCATGCTGACAACCTTCGCAGTTCCGTTACTCGCGGCTTGTGGGGTGCGGAAGCTCTTGTGCGAAACGGGCGAAGACAGCTCCAGAAGTTGGCGATTTTTCACTGCGCTATGGGTGACGATGCTTGGCTTGATCTTTCTTATTGTCTGGTTCGCATTCTACTATCCGGCAGGGGAGGAAAGCTGGGCTACCACGGTCCGCAATGGTTTGGAGCGGGCGGGCCTGTTGTCGTTGATTGTCGGAGTCGTTTATCGCCTCAGCCGCATAGAAAATTTGCGGAAGCAAGGCGTATTCGGTTTCATTCTGCTGGTCGTCATCTGGCTGGACGTTGCCACCCACACCGCGCCCCAGAATCCCACGGTGGCACGGACGGTTTACGAACCCGGGCTGCAACCGCTGCAGGACTTGAAGCCAAAACCGAAACTGGGTGAATCCAGGGCGATGGTCAGTTTCAGCGCCCGGTTTCGATTTCATTTCACCATGCTCTCTGATCCTTTTAACACCTATCTGGGCGTCCGGCTGGGTCAATTCTCAGATCTCAATTTGCTCGATGGCTTGCCGAACGTCGATGGATTCTATTCTCTCTATGTAAAGGAAGAATACGAAACGCGCTCCATGTTGTACTTTTCAACAAACACCCTTCCTCAGAATTACTTTGACAAAGAATTTATGGCACGGGGGATCCCTTACATATCGACCAATTACGTGACCAGCCTGGCGGATTTTTTAGGCGTTTCTCAAATTACCGCCCCGGGAAAGCTTTTCGATTGGGAAGCCCGTCCCACGTATATGCCGCTGCTGACTGCGGGCCAAAGACCCGTTTTCCTTGATGCCGCTGGCTCATTGCGGGCGCTGTTGGACCCGGCCTTCAATCCGCGCCAGGTCGTCTATTTGCCCACAGATTCAAAGCCGTTCATCACGTTGACCAACCAACCCCTGGTGCGCATCCTCTCCCCGAAATTTTCCGCCCACCGCGTGGCCTTCGAGACCGAGGCTGACCAGCCGAGCATGGTGGTCGCGGCCCAGACCTTTTACCCATGCTGGACGGGGTACGTGGACGGCCAGCCCACTCGTTTATGGCGCGCGAATCACGCGTTCCAGGCGCTGCAAGTCCCGGCCGGACAACACCAGGTGCAATTGGTTTATCGGGACAGGAACTTTCTCGCCGGCGTAACTATTTCCTGGATCACGCTGTTTGGCTGTCTGGCGGGCTTGGTCCGCCAGAGAAGCAGGAACGAAAACCTTGCGAAGGTTCAGAGAGTTCCTGTCGTCTGTAGCGGTTGATCAGGGTTTGCCGGTTTGTTGCGCTCCAGATCTGTTTGCCGGGGGAGCCGAAACGACCTTCTTTTTCAAGTCGTTGATCTGCTGTTGGATCGCCTCAGGCTTGGGCGAAACGGCTTCCAGTTTCTCCAAATAGGAGAGGGCCTTTTCCCAATGACCTTCCCGCTCCTCCAGTTGGGCCAGACGAGTCAGGATTTGCTCGAGCACGAAATCGTCTGGCTCGCCGTTCCGAGCCGAACGCTGCCGCCATTTTCCCAGAGCCAGTTCCCAGACGTTGCGCGCACGCTGAGAATCGTGGCGGTTTTCATCGAACACGCGGCCCAGCTCGAAGAGAATTTCGTAACTGTCCGGATTGGCCCGCCAACCTTCGCGAAGCAACTGTTCCGCTTCATCCACCCGGTTCAGGTGTTCTCGCAGCCAGTAGGCAGCGACCGTGTAAGTTTCGACTTTATGCGGGTCAAGGTCGGCCGCAATGCGCAACCACGGAAGAATTTCGCGGGCCTCGCCAGGCCGGTCCAAATGCGAGTGGCGCGACGGATAAAAGTTGCGGCTGAACCTGTCAATCCAATCGCGCGGCGGCCCCAGGAATCCCGCCTCTTCACTCTGTTCGCGCCCGTGCTCCGCGTCTGTCTCAGCCGCTGCATCTTTGGCGGCGGTGATGTGCGGAGCGCCGCCAATTGCCTGATCAAAGACCGAAGGATAATAACCACTATGAAAATAAACGTCGGCTTTGGTAAAAAAATGGTTGGCAAAAAGCTGCCGACTGTTGCCCATCACGACGCCCAGCAGGCTATCGGACTGAGCGCGGCCGCCCGCCCAACTCTGGTGCCAGGGCTGCAACCAGGTTGCCAGCGTAAAACAAACGACAAACAGCAGCGCCAGGATGAGGGACGGTGCAGGCATGACAATTTTAGACCAACGGTTGTCGGCGGAAAACCAGCCAGGTGGCGAACAGGAAAAAAATCGCATAGGCCGCGGCGTAGAGCGTTGCGCCGACGCAGATCAGCCAGTTAATCGGGTCCCAATTGTGAACGACCAGGTCGCGGACATCAAACAGTTCCAGGTGTGGGACAGCAAAATAAACGGCGGACACGACGCCGCTCATGGGTTCCGCCAGTTGGACAGCGACCTTGTTGAGGTGCCGGCCCAATAACAAGATGCTCAAAATGATGAGCAGGCAGATGGTGCCATTGGACGACGGCGCGGCAAACACCACCGAGCCGAGCAACGTCATGGCGACGACCACCCCCAGCATCCACCAGTGCAGCCAAAGCGCCTGAAAGAAGCTCGCCGCCGCCCATTGATGTTCCCTCGACACACTGATGACGCCGAAGAAAAAGTAAAACACGATCAACGCCAGCCCGCACGCCAGCCAGCAGCCGAGAAATTTGCCCGCAATCAATTGGCCGCGAGTAATCGGCTTGGCGAGCAACGGAAAGATGGTCCGATTCTCGCGTTCGGCCGGTATTTGTCGGGCAGACGTGCCGACGGCGATGGCCAGCGCTGAAATCCAGATCAGCAACAGACAGATTTCCTTGAGGTAACGGACGATTCTGTCGTCGTTGAAAAAATGTAAGGACCCCATCAGCAGAGTGATGATCGCGGTCAGAACGAAGAGAACGTAAAAATCCTTCCGTCGGTAGAGCTCCTTGATAACTATGGAAGCGACGGACAAAGCGTTATTCATGTCCAGGTTCGTATCCGATCACTTTTAGAAATGCCTGCTCAAGGTTGCATTTGTATTTCTCAACCAGGTCCGAAACGCGTCCAGTGGCCTTAAGTTCGCCCTGGTGAAGGATGGCCACCCGATCGCATACCGTTTCGACTTCGCCCAACTCATGCGAAGAAAAGAAGACGGTTTTCCCCTTGCTTTTCAGGCGCTGAATCATTTCGCGCACGTTCATGCGCCCGATCGGATCCAGACCGCTGGTGGGTTCGTCCAGGATCAACAAATCCGGTTCGTTGATCAGCGCTTGCGCCAGGCCAATCCGTTGCTGCATTCCTTTGGAATAGGTCTTGATCGGACGTTTGCGGGCGGTGTCCAGTCCCACCAGTTTCAAGACTTCGTCAATGCGAGGGCCGATTTCGGCGCGGGGTATCCGGAAAATCCGCGCATAAAAGCGGAGCAATTCCTCCGCCGTAAGGAATTTATAGTAGTAGGTAAGTTCAGGAAGATATCCAATCCGCTGGCGGGCGATGGGATCGCGCACGTTCACATTAAAAATGTAGGCGGCACCACGCGTGACCGGGACAAACCCCAGGAGTACATTCACGGTCGTGGTCTTGCCGGCGCCGTTGGGTCCTAAGAAGCCGAAAACCTCACCGGGAAAAACTTCCAGACTCAGCCGATTGACCGCAACCGTCACTCTCTGACCGAACTCGCGGGTGCGATATTCCACAACCAGGTCTTCGATCTTCAAGATCGGCTTCATGCCAGGCAATTTCGCGGTTGTTACCGCCTGTGCCGGCATTATGCCGGCAGCTCTTATACGCGACGGCCAAATGAAACCGCTAATTTAGACAGAATACGAGGTCTGCTCCGCTTGGCGAGTCAATTCATCGATGCAGGCTCAAAACGGACACATCCGGACACATCCTTTCCTCGATCCAAAACAAGACTGAACGGGATGCCGACATTCAGAGTCCTGCATTAGCCGGCAATGTTTTGGGACCCGCTGAGTCAATGACGACGAAGCGCTCCTCCCGCGTTGGGCGTCTTCATCACCGTGTCCGAAGAGCGGGGTTCAACATCAACGCCACTGAAGACGGAGAGATTGTCGAACTGGGCACCGTTCCAGCCGCTGCCGATGCCGACCATGCCAGACTTGAACGTCGCGTCTTCGATCTGGGCAACCGTTTTGTCATGGATCATCACTTGGATGATTGTGCGGCTAAACTTTAGTCCAAGCCGATGCCATTGCTCCGCCGGGAAAAGGACCTTGCCCGAACCGATGATTGTCCTTGGGTCTCGCGTGTTGCCCTTGAAGTTCCTGACCAGGCTTAGTTCCCAGTCGCCATTATCACTGACTTTCAGCCAGTAACCGTCAGGTGGATTCATGTTTTCCGGGAATTTCCCGACCCGGCCAAATAAGGAAACGAACCCGGTTTTCTCAATCATGGCATCAACGTTGACCTGGTAGTCCGCCCAATTCGTCGCGCCCAGGAAAGTCTCGGGCGCAGGGTTGGAGTGAGTATGCCATTCCACCCCGCTACGCGGGATCACTTGCCTCAGCGCGCGGCCCTTGGCGTCGGCGCGTATTGCCACTTCAAAAGCACCTCCCTGGTCGGATAAATAGCGCGGTGTCGCCCCGGCTTCGTAGCCCTCAAAATCCTCCCGATAAGGAAATGGAAAAGGTTTCGCCGGTGGCGCCAGCGAGGCGCCCTTGCGCTGTCCGGCGGTGGTCGTCAGCGAGTAAATGCTGTGCGCATCCACGCTGATCATGAACGCCCCTTTCCGCGGTTGGATCACACCGAGTTCGGCGAACTGCTCCTTCGCATTGGTGCGCCAGACGTGCAGCGCCTTGCTCCCATAAGCGCCCTCCACTTGGAAATACAGCGTCAGCGGAGTTTCGGCATCCATCGTTTCGATGACTGTGCTGTAGTCCTCGCCGCTCGGCGATTTGAGTGTCACGACGCTGCCCCCTTCGATCAGCACGCACGCGCCATCAAGATATTGCCAGCCCGGCCGCGCGAATTGCGTTGTATGCGCCGTCGCCCAGACGGTCGGCGGGACCTCGTAGTGCCCCGACCAGGGGGTGTTGGCGCGCAGGATTCCTGATCCAGGAACGGGCAGGTTGTCGTAATAAGAAGTGACCGGACTCCAGATTTCGGTCTTCGTCATCTTTCCAATCACATAGTTGCGGTTGAACACGCGCGCCAATTGCATCGCGCTCGTCCAGCTGGATTGCCAAGGGCCGTCTTCGCTCGCCCACAGCGGCATGCCGAGCTTCTTTGCCTGGGCGGTGCTCGCGAACTTCGGATAATGCGCGCCCACAGCATGAATAACGTCCCTCAGTTCAACATCTTTGACCATGTCGTCCACAATGGCCCAGCTTCGCCTGAGCGTTTCGTCCGCCGCGACGATTTTTACCTGGTTGAGGCCATTAGCATTGAGCGTCCTGCGAAGCTGTTTGATCCAGGAGATATTGTAGGCGATTTCATTCCAGACGCCTGTGTAATCAATCTGGAGGTTGTGGACGCGCTTCGCCCCCTGGATGAACTTCACGACGTAATCCGCCATGTCCTCTGAATAGAATTCGCCACCGCCAACCCAATACGGCGCGCCCCAGGCCAAACAATCCAAAATGAGTTCTGGATTTCTTTGCCTGGCCTCCTTCATTAGCCACCACTCATAGCCGCGAGTATAGTTCTGTTCCTCGCGCGTATGCATGTGGCTGGGCTCGCTGCCGCCGCTCGAATTGATGTCGCCTCCGAT
>Ga0209804_1001084_pt1 | contig 18361 bp, 15 predicted proteins | sample GraSoiAngelo_139_FD_185896 | JGI IMG/M metagenome (GOLD analysis project Ga0209804, IMG submission 185896) | Grasslands soil microbial communities from the Angelo Coastal Reserve, California, USA - 14_0929_12_20cm (SPAdes) (version 2) | ecosystem: Environmental > Terrestrial > Soil > Grasslands ... | reverse complement strand
CACGGCCCAGCAAGGCCATCAACTGGATGCGCCAGGCCAGAACGACATCAATGGCGATGGCCCGCTTGAGGCGCTCGGCGGTTTGGTGTTGATGCTCCTGCACCTTGCAGCCACTTTTTAAAACCCTGTGCCATTCCTCAATGCGCCAACGCCGGCAGTAGAGGGCCACGATGCGGGCGGCCTGCTCTGCCGTCTGCACCTCCTCCGTCGTCAATAAGAACCATTCGATTGCCTTGGCGTGCGCCGGAGGATTCTCTTCCCGCGCATAGACGCCCCAGAGGGTGATGGGCGACGCCGACCGCAGATCGCTCCGCGTCGAAGCCACGGAAATTTTCTGAAAGCAAATGGTTAAAACTGCCTGGCGATCGGGCAGCCCTTTTTGTTCCGGTTCGCTCCGTTTCGCCTGCTTCCAGCGTTGCCGGGGAATCACCACTCCGATACGCGTCTTGCTCCTGCTCGCTTTCAACGTCTCGAAGAGCTTGCGTTCCCTTCCTTCCAGACGCCGATTATGCCGGGCCCTCACCAACACCCCGACCCGTTTGCGTGTCGCTTCGGCGTCCTCAAACAACTCGAAAATATCGCCTTCCCGATCCATCACCGTGATCAGGCGCGTCTTCGGCATCTTCTTGGCTACCGCCACGCAATCCCGATATCCTTCCAGCCAACGGAACGACTTCTTCTCTTCGATCCGACGCCCGATACTCTTTTTGCCCGCCTTTCCCTTTCTCTCCGGCGCATACATCATCGCCCGCAAAACCCCCAGCGGCAGCCCTTCCGGGGTCAAGACCACAGACGAATGAAGCTGGAGCCCCCGCGATTGAGCCCCCGTCTGGTTGGTCCCCACAAACCCCAGACCTTCCGTGTGCGGGCGCTTCGAAAAATTCAAGTCCGTGTTGTCCTGCACCACCAGCACCAGCTTGTGACTCATCATCCGCTCGATCGTTCGTTTCCGATGCGTACTCAGCATCGCCTCCGGGTGGAGCGTCTCCCGCGGATTGTCGATGAACGTGTAATAGCCCTTGGCTGCATAGCGGTCACCCCCGGCCGCCTCCAGATACGACGCGTCGGGATGATTGCACCGGTCTTCCACAATGTTGATCAAACGATTCCTCAAACGCTTGTCTCCCAGCTCCACCCCGCCAAATTCCTGCTTCGCCCACTCGCCTGAGCCTAACCCTTCCTCCACCGCCAGCGCCCGAAGATTCCCGCCGCGCTCAACCCTCACCCCCATTTTCCGGCGAAAGTCAGCCGCCAACGGATAAACATAAATGTCCTTGATGCTCTCTGGCGATTGGTTCGCACGATCGTTCCGGCCGCGTCCCTTGCTTTGCCCGATCCGCTCCCAATTGGCGGCCTGAAAACAGGTCCCCCGATACTTGTCCTGGTCCACAAAGCTTTCTAAAAGCCACGGCGCATATCCATAACGCGCTTGAAAATCCTTCTGCACCCGACGGACACAGGCCCCCAGCACATAAGAAGCCAGATTCCGACACCGAACGCCTGGGCGTATCAATAAGCGGCTCAGGTTCACCACCCGACCCTCATGCGCCCGACGCTCCTGCGCATCCCAGCCGATCCACCGATCACGGGCTTCCAGATATAACGCCGACGCGCTGAACCCCACCGCTCCCAGCCAGCCATGCGCCGAGCCCACCAGATACCTCAGCTGCCGCCCCACCAGTCGTCGTTTTCCTTGCGGATGCTCTCGCGCCATCAGCTCGTTCCAGGTTCGCATCCGCTCTTCTTCATCCGGACTCACCAAAACCAGATGAAGATTCCGAACCTGCCTGAGTTCTTCGGGAACATCCTTCGGCGCAGGAACCGGTCCTGCGTGTCGCCGCGGCCGCCAGTGTGAAACCACGGTGAGAACCGGCGCAGGAAGCTTGAAATGCCTTTCCCGCTCCAAATCCCGCAGGGCCTTTAGGCAGGAAGAAACCCGCGGCCTTCCCCGCGCATCACGCAACCTCAAGCGTCGACAAACCCACACCGCCAGGCGCGTTCGCGACTTTTCCCCCGAGCCAAGCTTGCACTTGACCACCGACAGGTTCCGCGGCTCGGAAAGAATCGCCTTGGTCGTCCCCGTCTTGTTCGCACCCCTACGGTAATACAGAAACCCGGGTCAAATGTCCAGTCCTAATTTGTGGGGTATGGGCAGCCCTAGCCACCGTTTGCCACGCGCATACAACGCTTCCACTGCGGGGCCACTCAGTCCGGGCATGTCAGCTTTGACCTTGTAACCAATGGCCGTTTGCAAATAGGCGAGGTGGCGATAGCCCTGGGGAAAACGTGCAAGATCTTTGTATCCAATTGCAGCTTCTTTGCGGGATCGACGGGGTCGATGCGATCTTTCTCGTAGATCGGCTGCCGCAGCACGATTCCCCATCGTCCGCCGCGTTTTTCCAGAAAATCGTAAAAGCGCCCTGTGCAGACGACGTCACACAAGACATCATGCACCGTAGCGCGCTGCGAGATGGTCATTTTCGTCTGCGAAATGGCACGATGGCTGGCCCGATCGCCCCCCCTAGCGATGGAAAGGCCACCCAGAAAATGCAGAATGCTCACGCCCCGATCCCAGCCTTCCCGGCTCACGCGGATGAAGTCGCTCGCGGACCCCTGAAACCACGTCGCCATCATGTAGCCGTCCTCGTGCCAAACCGTTCGGAAGCGCTCCCAGTCTCCGCCGTCGCGCCAGACCACCCAGTTCTCGAGGAGTTCGCGAATGGCTTGTTTGTCGGCGGCTTGATGATCCATTCGCGGATTCCGATTCTACGGCTTATGGGAATGCCGGTGTCATGCCCTGCCCGCATCAAGTTCGGCGCGCAAAGCGCTCGCCTGGCCGCGAAGCCGGCTGCTGCCGAAGATGGCCATCGAGGCGAAGAGTGCGGGCGCCATTCCGGCAAGAAAGATGCGCTGCGGGGTCCAGCCCATCGAAAGCAGCATTCCGCCGATGGCCGGTCCCACAATGGATCCGACGCGGCCGACTCCCAGGGCCCAACCGACTCCGGTTGACCGCACGGTCGTGGGATAAAAACCGGCGGCCAAGGCGTTTAGGCCCGCCTGTGCACCCTGAATGGCCACCCCGAGCACAAATGTGACCGTCATCATGCTTGCAAACGATCGCGTCAAAAACGCCAGCGAACCGATCAGCAGCGCGGAGATTACAAATTGCGCCAGCAGTGTGGCGTAGGCACCGCAGGAATTCATCGCGCGGCCTTCGCTGAGCGCCCCCACGATTCCGCCGAGGCTGAAAAGTGAGACCGCGATAACTCCAGCGGAAACAGCTAGACCCGATTGCCGCAGGAGGCCTGGTAGCCAGTTCACAATGAAATAAAGGATTAGCAGATTCATGAAGAACGGAATCCATAACAGAATTGTCCCTGCGGCTCGCTCTTCGGTGAAGAGGCGCCGCACTGGAAGCCCTTCGTTCTTCTCCGTGCTCGCTGATGCCACAGGCGGGGTCCCCGGCACGCCCCGCTTCTGCGCGTGCTGGGGTGCAGACGAGAGATCGAGTTCTGCGCTGCTGATTTCTGGCGCAATCTCTCGCATGATTTTGGAAATTGCGCTAGCGTCTTTTCCGCGCGCGGTAAGGAAACGCACGGATTCTGGCAGCGCCTTGACCAGAATAATGGCAATCGCCAGTGGCAAAATGCCGCCGAGATAAAAAACGGAGCGCCAGCCCCACAGCGGAATCATCACGGAACTGGCCAGACCGCCGACCAAGGCTCCAAGCGGCATGCCGACGAAAAGCATGCCGACGAAAACAGCCTGCAGGCGCTTGGGCGAATACTCGGAGGTCAGCGCGACGACGTTGGGCATGGCGCCGCCCAGCCCCAGGCCCGTCAGGAAGCGAAAAATGATCAGTTGCTCGAGCGAAACGGCGCGCGCCGTCATCAAAGCGAAAATTGCAAACGTAAGGGCGGAGAGCACCACCGGCCATTTGCGTCCCCAACGATCTGCCACCGGACCCATGGCCATGGCCGCGATCATCAGGCCGATGAGGCCGGCGGAAAAGACAGGCCCGAAATTCTTGAGCGGAATCGCCAGAGTTTCGGAGATGGAGGGCGCTAGAAAACCGATGCACTGCGTATCGAAACCATCGAGCAAAAGCACCAGGCCGCACAAAGTGATCGTGGAGAGTTGAAACCGGCTCAGCGGCCGCTGGTCGATGATCTCGCTAACCGTGAGCCTGCGCGTCCCGGCGCTATGCACGGTGGTCTCCCTGTGAGCACAAAGTGTAGAGCATTCCCGCAGCTACTACCAGAAGCGCAGAACGGCGCGCTCGCCGGAAGCGCATTTTGCGGCATTCCCTTTAGCGCATATACTGGGCCGCTTGAGTTCGTTGGCCCGCAACTTCCCGAGAAGGTTCCTGCATCACTCGAGAGCGAAGCATCATGACACCCGCGCCAAACTCACACGTGACGGAAACTGCGCAGGCCCAAGGCACTCCGGCTAAAGGCAAAGTATGGCAGATGACTGCGACAGAGTGGCTGATCTGCGCGCTGGCTTGCGTTGGTTTCGCATTCGATACTTACACACTCCTCGTTCTCACCCTGATTGTGCGGCCGGCGCTGACCGAAATGCTGCCAGCGAGCGTAGGACCCACGGTTTTCAATCAGTGGGTGGGAATTCTGTTTTATGTTCCGGCGATTGCCGGAGGCATTTTTGGTTTGCTGGGCGGTTATCTGATCGACCTGCTGGGCCGCCGACGCATCCTGATGTGGAGCATTTTGCTCTACGGCGTGTGCACCTTCGGGACCGCGTACGTTACCAGCCCCGGACAATTCTTGCTGCTGCGCTGCGGGACGTTCATAGGCGTCTCGGTGGAATTTGTCGCGGCGACGGCATGGCTCGCGGAGCTATTTACGCACCGCGAACAACGCGAAGCCATTATCGGCTACACGCAGGCCTTTGCCTCGACCGGTGGCCTGCTGATCAGTGCCGCCTACTATCTCGCGGTGACCTACAGCCAGCGCCTGCCACTCATACACGGCACCCACGAAGCCTGGCGTTATACGGCGATGTCGGGACTAATGCCTGCAATTCCGCTCATTGTGCTGCGGCCGTTTCTTCCGGAATCGCCGATCTGGAAACGTAAAAAGGCCGAGGGAACGTTGCAGCGCCCCAGCTTTGCCGAGCTCTTCCGTCCGGCGTTTCGCAAGACAGCCCTGATTACCTGCCTGATGATGGCCTGTTCTTATGGGGGATCGTTTGGGATGCTGCAGCATTTCGCCAGGATTATTCCCGGCACGCCCGGAGTACGAGTCCTGCCGGTGGCGGCCCAGGAACAGCGCGTCGGCGCGTTGCAAGGCGTGCAGGAGATGGGTGGACTGGCCGGACGCTTCCTCATGGCCTTTCTCGCGGTACACATTTTGAGCCGAAGGCGCTTGCTGCGGCTGTTTCAGATCCCCGCACTCGTACTGATTCCTTTGGTGATGTTCCTCCCGGCGATGCGGGATCAAGACATGTCTACCGCCGGAATTTTTGCGCTTGGCCTTTTGACCGTAGCCCAGTTCAGCTTTTGGGGAAATTATCTGCCGCTCGTTTATCCCACGTATTTGCGGGGAACGGGCGAGGCTTTCGCCGCGAATATCGGCGGGAGAATGCTGGGCACCTCGGCGGCCTTGCTAGTGACCTCCATTGTGCAATTCATGCCGGGGGGCAGCGCCAGCCGCCAACTCGGGTATGCGGCGGGAATTGTGGGATTGCTCTCGTATATCGTGGGATTTGTGGCTAGCTTCTGGCTGCCTGAACCCTCGCTCGAGGCAACACCTGACTGAGGTTGGAATTCACACAGAGAGATCCCTCGCTTCGCTCAGGATGACACCTGCCCGACTGAAAAGCGCGTGCTACGACGGCAGCTTGAGACGAAGCAGGCGGCAGGCGTTGCCCTGGTATATTTTGCGACGGTCTGCCTCGGAGATCTCCAAGACGTCGAGGCAGCGGATGGTTTCGCGGATGTAGCCGGCGCCCTTTTCTGGATCGAAAGGTGAGTCAGAGGCAAAAAGCACGTGATCAGCGCCAAAGAAATCGAGTCCGCAACGAAGAGCGCTGCCCGCGCCGAAAGTGGCCGTATCCGCGTAGAACATCTTGAAATAGTCCTGCGGGCGCTTTTTCAAACGGCGCAAGTAAACCGTCAGATCTTCCTCTTCGGTGCGCGCGCCGAGTTGATCAAGGCCGGGACCGGTGCGTCCTGAGAAATAAGGAATCATGCCGCCCAGGTGGTGCGTGATGACCTTGAGCTTGGGAAGGCGATCGAACAATCCGGCGAAAACCATGCGAGCCATGAAAATACTGGTTTCGTAGGGCCAGCCAAAAACCCACCACAGCTCGAATTTGGATTTTTTCTCACTCTGGTAATCGGCGAAACCGGCGCCGCGCGCCGGATGCACCCAAATCGGCGCATCGAGTTCGGCCATTTTCTCGAAGATGGGCAGGAAATCGGGTTCATCGAGCGGCCGACCATTCACATTGGTAAAAATCTGCACGCCCGCGGCACCGAGCTTTTTCACGGCGCGTTCACTCTCCTTCACGGCCGCGTCGGGATTGTTCATAGGCAAGGCGGCAACAAAGCCGGTAAAGCGACTCGGGTGCTTGGCCGCTAGCTCGGCCAAACCATCATTCGCCAATGCAGCGAGTTCCGGCGATTTTTGTGGATCGGCAAGCGCTTCAATAGGCGGTAGCGGCATGCACGGCACCTGGATATAGTCACGGAACTCATCCATCATGCGGAAGCGAACGTCGAGATCGATGAGAGAAGGAATCTCGGTGACCCGCTTTTTTATTGTTGTGCCACGCTCCGGGAGAACCAACATGCGTTCGTAAAAGTTTTTCGGAAAGATATGGCAGAAGATGTCAATTTTCATCAATGGGCCTCAAGTCATTCACCGAATAGGCGAGATTCTTCGTCGCTACTCCCCTCAGAATATAACCATGTCTCAAGGATCGGTTGGCTGTTAGGGTGCTCATCACATCCATGCTCGCACAAACGTCGCGGCCGAGCGCTGGAAGCTATCAGGGGTGCGGATATATGTCAATCCAAGGGCAGGCCGACGTAGTTTTCGGCCAGCGACTGCGAGGCGGCGCGCGAACTGGTTAGATATTCGAGTTCGGCGAGCTGCCGGCGCTGATCAAAAGCATTATCATCGTCAAAACGATGCAGCATGGAAGTCATCCACCAGGAAAAGCGCTGCACTTTCCAGACACGGTCTAAGCAGATCTCCGAATACTTGTCGAGCAGGTCCTTTCGTCCCGAACGATAAAACTCGGTGATGGCTCGAGCTAGAACGCGAACATCAGCGACGGCCAAATTCAAGCCTTTCGCGCCCGTCGGCGGGACGATGTGGGCCGCGTCGCCAGCAAGAAAGAGCTTGCCGTATTGCATGGGCTCGACAACGAAGCTGTGCATCTTGGCGACATTTTTTTGCAGGACCAGCCCTTCGATCAACTTCCAGCCTTCCTCGGAAGACAAGCGCGCTTGTAGCTCCTGCCAAATTTTCTCGTCTGGCCAGAGTTGAAGATCCTCGTCTGGCGTGCACTGGATGTACAGGCGGCTGATCTCCGGCGTGCGCATGCTGAGCAGGGCGAAGCCGCGTTGATGATAGGCGTAGATCAACTCCTCCGAAGACGGTGGCGCTTGCGCGAGAATACCCAGCCATCCGAAAGGATAATCCCGCTGGTAAACGGTAAGGGTGCCTGCGGGAATGGAGGGGCGGCAGATGCCGTGAAAGCCGTCGCAGCCGGCAATGAAATCGCAGGTGAGTTCGGTTTGCTGTCCGCTGTATTGGAAAAGAATCCGCGGCCGCGAAGCCGCAAAGTCGCACACGCTGACGTTCTCGACTTCAAAAAAGATCGGCGCGCCGCTGGCATGGCGCGCGTCGACGAGGTCCTTGATAACTTCGCCCTGTGCGTAAATCGTGATGCAGCGCCCGGTCAGATCCGCGAAATCGATGCGATGCGTGCGCCCGCGGAAGCGTAGGTTGATGCCATGATGCACGAGCCCTTCGCGCTTCATCCTCGCGCCGACACCCATTTCGCTGAGCAAGTCAGTGGTGGTCTGTTCCAGAAGGCCGGCCCGCACGCGCTCCTGACAATACTCGCGGCTGCGCAATTCGAGCACCACGGATTCGATGCCCTGAAGATGCAGCAAATGCCCGAGCACGAGCCCCGCGGGACCGGCGCCAACGATGCCGACTTGTGTGCGCATCTGGTTCATCTGTTTGGCGGCGTCTTTTCATCCGGCAGGAGCTGCGGCTCCGGAGAGGAACTCGCGGACAGCAGTCGTGAACTGAGGCGCGGCCTCAAGATTCGATAAATGCGCTGTGTCGAATTCCAGATAGCGGGCGCCGCGGATCATGGACGCGAGCAAGCGCCCCTGCACAGGAGGAGCGGCGCGATCGTGCGCGCCGGAAATCACCAAAGTGGGAGCGTCTATGTGAGAGGCCTGCTCGGTGAGATCGGTGTCGCGAATGGCTTCGCAGCAAGCGATATAACCCTGTGGCGACGTATCCAGAATCATCCGCCGGACCGAAGCGATCACATCGGGCGCCCGCGCAACGAATTTCTCCGTGAACCAACGGTCGATCGTTCCCGAAACGATTGCGGGCATCCCGCCCCCGCGAATCGCGGCGATGCGAGCATTCCAGATGTCGGGATTGCCGATGTGCGCGGCGGTGTCGCAGAGCACGAGACGAGCAAAGCGCTCCGGAGCGTTTGCCCCCAGCCAGATTCCCACCTGGCCTCCCATGGAGAGCCCGCAGAAATGCGCCTGGCGGATTTCGAGGGCGCCCATGAGCGCGAGAATATCGCCGCCGAGTTGCTCCTGCGTGCAGGGGCCCGGAGGCACGGCCGAGAGGCCGTGGCCGCGCGTATCATAGCGGAGGATGCGAAAGTGCTCACGCAACGCAGAGATCTGTGGCTCCCACATCCATAAGTTCGTGCCCAGTGAATTTGAGAAAACGATAGCCGGCGCACCCGGCTCTCCTTCCAGCCGGTAACGAAGGTGCACGCCATTGGCGTCGATAAAGGGCACAGGCGAAATCCTCGATCAACTTTTCGGCTGGGGATTCATTTCTTTGCGTCGCTGCGAGCGGACAAAACCTTCTCGGTCATCTCCGCGGCAGAACCGAGATAGTTCGAAGGATCGAGCAAGCGGGAAAGATCCGCCGCCGAAAGATGTTTGCGTACCTCGGGATATGACAAGAGCAGCTCAGCGAAATCGCTGCGGTCTTGTGCGGCACGGCGCGCGGCCTCCTCGACGATTGTGTGTGATTTTTCCTTGCCCAGGCTTTCGCGCAAGGCAAACGCGACAGCTTCGGCGAGAACCAGGCCACCGGTGAGATTCAGGTTCTGCGACATTTTGTCGGAGTGAACCTCGAGGCCAGCGGCCATGTCCTTGATGTGGGATAAGGCTCCGGCGGTCAGGCGGCAAATTTCGGGCAGGGTCTCCCATTCGGCATGCCATCCCCCCAGGCCGCGCTCATGCTCCTGCACCATTGACGTCAAAATGGTGGCGACCAGCGCGGGCACGCGAAAGGCGGCAGCCAGGATCACTGCAGAACTCACCGGATTACGCTTGTGCGGCATGGTGGAGGAATCCCCGCGGCCGGTGCCCGACGGCTCGAGCACTTCATCGATTTCCGTCTGGGACATCAGGGAGATGTCGCGGGCCATCTTGCCGAGCGAGCCAACCAGCAAGCCGAGCGAAGCAGCGATTTCGGCCAGGCGGTCGCGATGTGAGTGCCACGGAAGTTCGGGGAGATCCAGTTCCAACTGGCGCGCCAGCGCGGCGGCCAGTTCCAGGCCGTGATCCGCGGCGGCAGCCAGCGTGCCTACGGCTCCGCCAAACTGAAGCACCGACACTTGCTTGCGCGAGCGGCTCAGGCGTTCGCGGTGCCGCACGACGGCGTCGAGCCAGCCAGCCACTTTGAACCCGAAGGTAACAGGAGGCCCTTGTTGCAGCCAAGTGCGGCCGGCGACGAGCGTGTATTTGTGTGCCGCCGCGAGGTGAGCCAGAGACACCGAGAGATGCCCCAAATCGCGATCGAGGAGATCGAGCGCTTCGCGCAGCTGGAGCACGAGGCCGGTATCGATGGCGTCCTGGCTGGTGGCGCCCCAATGGACAAATGCAGCCGCCTGCGCGTCAGACCTGGCCACGAACTCGGTCAAGGCCTTGACCAGGGGAATAGCTAGATTCCCGGAGAGCGCCGCGGCTCGGGCCAGCGACTCCATGTCAAATAATTCTGCATGGCACTGAGACTCGATCGACGCGATCACGCCGCGGGGAGCGATGCTAATTTCAACAAGCGCACGGGCCAGCGCCGCCTCAAAATCGAGCATGGACTGCAGCCGGCGCTGATCGGAGAAAACGCGCCGCATCGCGTCTGTAGTGAACAAAGGATCCAGCAAACGGATGGGTTCCGGGGTGGCCAAATGCTCATCCTCTGAAACGAGGCTGCGCGTTGAATCTAGTGCCGTTCCAACCTTGTGCTACGAATTTCAGCCAGCCAAGAGGTCGTCCCGCCTCCAGTCAGCGGTTAAAATAGTTGGAACGGCACTAGCTAGCTAGTAGTCGAAAAAGACGGTCTCGCCATCTCCCTGCATCACGATCTTCCAGTCGAAAATTTTGGGGGGCGCGTTTTCGGGAACGTTCTTGGCGCCGCGCTGGCCAGAACACCTGGCCATCAGCGTCGACCGCCGCTCCTGCGGAACCAGCTTCAAAATCGGGTCGTCGGCGTTACCTGGCTCATCGGGGAAATAGAGGCGAGTTCGTAATGGCTTGAGGAGCCCGCGCGAAAAAAGCGTGACCACGATGTGCGGAGCCTGCAAAGAGCCGTCCGGGGAAGCCACGCGCCCAGGCTTTATCGTAGTGAAACTGAACTCGCCCTTGTCATCGGTTTCGATGCGCCCAAAGCCCAAGAATCGCGGAGTGGCCGAATTCTGCGGAAAAATCTCGCCCCCATAACGGCCTGACGAATCCGCCTGCCAGATTTCCAGCATAGCGTCAGGAACTGCGTTGCCATCTGCATCGAGGACCTGGCCGCGAATAGTAACTCGCTCGCCGGCGATGCCCTGGGCCACGAAATTTCCCCGTTCGAGGTGAGCCATTCCGAGATGAAAGAACGGGCCCACCGTTTGGGAGGCGGTTGGCGGCGTGGTCATTTCATTCTCCGAACGTTGCCGAGGCGCTCAGGGAGATACCTCCACGGGAGTGGCTTGGCGGCCACGGAGAATGATATCGAAACGATACCCGAGCGCATGACTGGGCATGGTGGTGTCCCAGTCAAAATCCGAGATCAAGCGATTGCGCGCGTTTTCATCCGGAACGCTATTAAAGACCGGATCAAATGGCAGCAGGGGATCTCCCGGAAAATACATCTGCGTCACCAGACGCGAGAGCAGCCCAGCACCGAAGAGCGAAAAATGAATGTGCGCCGGGCGCCAGGCATTCGGATGATTTTGCCAAGGGTAGGCTCCCGGTTTTATGGTGACAAAACGATAGCGGCCTTCGCGGTCTGTGAGGACACGTCCGCAGCCGGTGAAATTCGGGTCGAGCGGCGCACCATGCTGGTCCACCCGATGGCGGTACCGTCCCGCCGCGTTGGTTTGCCACACTTCAACGAGCGCCCCGGGAATAGCGCGCCCTTCTTCATCCAATACCCGGCCACTTACGATGATGCGTTCTCCCTGGGCCTCGCCGCTGTGCTGATGAGTGAGGTCATTATCGTTTTCGCCGATCTCGCTATGGCCAAAAACCGGGCCGGTGAGCTCGGATAGAGTGTGCGGCAGCAGAATGAGCGGCTGTTTCGGAGAACGCTTACAGGTGGAGACGTACTGAGGGTAAAGGTAATTCGGCTGGGTTCCGGCCGGTGCACGCCCATAACTGGCTGCTTTCATGGATCCGAAATTGACTGTAACTGGCGAGGGAGTCAGCGGTCAAGCATCCAAGGGGCGCATCCGATGAGCGCAGCCCACCGAGCCCGGCGGAGGCCAAGCTCATGATGACTCGGGGGATTTGGGGTAGTGCATATCGAATTCTTCGAGGGTCTCCGCGATGATCCGGGAAATGGCGAGATTGCGCAACCATTTGTGGTCGGAAGGGATAATAAACCAGGGTGCATATTCGGTGCTGCAGCGGGAAAGCACGGCTTCATAAGCCGTGCCGTAATCGTCCCAGAGCTTTCGCTCCGCAGCGTCCGACTTGGAAAATTTCCATTTCTTACGGGGATCGTGGAGCCTTTCCTGAAAACGCTTTTCCTGCTCTTCCCTGCTGATATGCAAGAAGAATTTCAGGATCTTGACGTCATTTTCCTCGAGATTTCTCTCAAAGCGATTGATTTCGTCGTACCGGGCCTTCCAAACCTCTTTGGGAACGAGCTTATGCACGCGAACCACCAGAACATCTTCGTAGTGCGAACGGTTGAAAATACCGATCATGCCTCTTTCAGGAATTGCCTTGTGAATGCGCCACAAGAAATCGTGGGCCAACTCTTGGCTATTCGGCACTTTGAATGATTTTACGGAACATCCCTGCGGGCTGACGCCCGACATCACATGGCGAATGGTTCCATCCTTGCCGGCCGCATCCATGCCCTGCAGGACAATCAGGAGGGCGCGTTTCTTTTCGGCGTAAAGCAGATCCTGTAACTGGTCGAGACGCTTGATAGTTTTGTTGAGTTTGGCCTCGATTTTCTTGTCATTCTGGTAGCCCAGCGTATCGGCAGGATCAAATTTCGCGAGCTTGATTTGTTTATCCGGCGGGACCATCAGCTTGCGACTGAAATCCAAGCAAACATCTCCTGAAATGAGGTGATGGAAATTTAAACCAGTTGTCTTCCGCTTGCTACGACCGAGATCGCGTTTGCATTCACGGCTTCAGCGATCCCTGGCAGGAAAGACCGGCGCCGCAACGCTTACTTCCGCTCCCCAAAAATCCTCGTCGGTGATGAACTCCAGGCCCGCTTCGGTTTCGCCGGAATCTTTGGAGCGAGTCCAGGCGACGCGCGCATCCGCCCGGTGGCCATTATCGAGACGAATGCAGGTGAGAATGTCGCCACTGTGCAATTCATGGCGGCAAAAGAAGCAAAAGCCGTGCACGCTCAGGACGACGGTGTCGGCCTTCTCTTCCCAAGGCTTTTGCTCATCTTCGGAGCGAACCAAAATCGGGATGCTGGCGCGCACGCGAGGGCCGCGCCGCAAGCGCCCATAAAGTTCCGAAGCCCATAGGAGAATATCCAAAAGCCGCGCTCTCTCCAAATTATCGGGAGGTTCGGCGGCGCAGGCGATGTTGGTCACCTCGCGCATGCATTGTTCCAGAAAGCGGGTTGCCAGTTCTCCGTGCTGACTGTAGAAACTCGGTTCCTGGATCTGCTCCGCAACGGACTCCAGATGCCGGTAGGCCCCCGTCACGAAGTGCGTACGGCACACCTGGCATTCATCGAGCGAGGCGACAGCGGCTTCGAGACACCCTTCGGCGGAGCAGTTCACAGGCACTTGGTATCGTCCGTGGAGATAGAGATCGATGCAAAGACCGCGAGAGTCAGCATCATACTACAGCAAAGAGGACCCGCTCAGAATAGCACCAAAGTTTGCTTTCTCGAATGAATTACCGCCCGGCGGCCTTAGCGCGCTCCGGCATTGGCGGCGACCAGTTCAAGTGCCGCGGCTTCCGCAGCGGCGCCAAGAAGCGGAGCTTCCTCATTGAGCACAATGTGAATCGGGATATGCGAAAGTAGCTCTTGGAATTTTTCCTTTTCGCAAAAGGCGCTCAAGAATTTGCCGTTTTGCATCTTGGGCAAAATCTTGGGCGCAATGCCACCTGCGACGAAGACGCCGCCGCGTGCAAGCGCCTTGAGCGCCAAGTTGCCGGCTTCGGCACCATATAGCGTCACGAAGAGATCCAGCGTTTCGCCGCACACAGGACAAGAACCCTCCAGGCCCAAGCGCGTGATTTCCGGCGCGGGGTCTGCTCCGGGCTCATCGAAGCTGGGATGGCGGACGCTTTTATTCAGAAATTGATGCAGCGTAAGGAAGCCGCGCCCAGAAACGATCAGTTCGAAGCTGACGAACCTGTACATCGTTTTCAAGTAGCGAAGCAGTTCGATCTCCTGTTCGGTTCTCGGAGCGAAATCGGTATGCCCTCCTTCGCTAGGGGCGACAACGTAGCGGTTGCCAGTCCACCTCAGGATGGCTTCTCCCAAACCGGTACCAGCAGCGATCAGGGCCTGGGCGCCTTGCGGCGCCAGCAAACCTTCATTGAGAGTGCAAAGGTCTTCGCGGGCCAGGCACGCCAGGGAATAGCCGGTGGCCTCCAAGTCGTTAAGCAGCACAATATGCCGAGTGCCGAGCTGGCGTTCCAGCACGTCGGCGTCGATTCCCCAAGCCAGATTGGTAATACGAACTCCCCTGCCAAGCACCGGTCCGGCGACCCCGAAGCCAGCCCCCTGAATTCTTCCCGGAGCTGACGCGGAGAGGAAGTCTCGCCCGCGGGCGAGGAAATCCTCAATGATGTCCTCGAAACGCGTATATTCGTGACTGGGATAACGGTGGAGGAACACCACCCGGAGACGATCGCCCTTTTTCTCCATCAGGGCGAGGTTCGATTTTGTCCCGCCAATGTCACCCGCCAGAATCATGACTTCCCTTCCCGAATCGGCTGCGACCGCGAGGCGGAAATTTTTGCTGCCGCGGCTTCATCCACGAAAAAGAGCCGCTCTCCCTCGCGCGGCTTGACCATCTGCGCCGGCAGAGGCGGATCACCACGCTCGCAAAGAACCTCACGCAGGATGGAAGCCTTTTCGGCTCCGGCAACCAGGAAAACCACGCGACGTGCGGCTTCGAGGACCGGGAGCGTGAGCGTCATGCGCCGGGCGCCCAGTTTCGGAACCAGGGGAGTGCTGACCCAACGAGAGGTCTCGCGCAAGAGTTTAGAGCCGGGGAAAAGAGAGGCGGTATGCCCATCCGGCCCCAGGCCCAGAAAAATCAAATGAAAACGCGGAAAGCCCCGGTCGTCGAGCGGCAGAAATTGACGCAGCGTCGCCTCGTAATTGTGAGCGGCGCGGCCGATATTGGGTTCTTCCGCTTCCATGCGGTGAACGTTGGAAGGAGGTATGGGCACGCGCAGCAGAAGCTCGCGGCGAGCCGTACCGTAGTTGCTCTCGGGACTCTCCGGAGGCACGGCGCGTTCGTCTCCCCAGAAAAGATGCAGGCGAGGCCAATCTACTTGCGCACGAAACTCCGGTGTAGCCAGAAGGCGATAGAGATCCCTAGGCGTTGAACCGCCCGATAAGGCAACACTGAAATTGCCATCCTTGGCAATGCTCTGCCAAGCCCAATCAACAAAGCGGCGCGCCACCACGCGAGCCAATTCGGCCGCATCGGAGCAAGCGTATACGCCGGGGAGAACTTCGCGCGGGAGCATATCAGGGTTTGCGCCAGTGCCGCCCATCGCCAGTCAACAGCTCGTCCGCTTCACGCGGGCCCCAACTCCCTGCAGGATAAGCAGGCACCGAGCGCCCCTGGCGTTCCCAGGCATCGAATATAGGCTGCACGAAAGCCCAGGCAGCCTCGACTCCATCGGCGCGATCGAAGAGAGTGGCGTCTCCACGCATGCAGTCATTTAGAAGCGTAGCATAAGCGCTGCGTTCGCTGGCGCCAAAGGCCGCGAGATAACTGAAATCCATGGCCACGTGCGCGAGGCGCATTTGCTGCCCCGGTAACTTGGCGTGAAAACCGATGGAGATACCTTCCTCAGGCTGGATATTCAGAACCATGGTATTGGTATCGATGCCCTGGCCGCGAAATAGCAAATGAGGGGCGCGCCGGAAATTGATGGCAACTTCGGTGACGCGGCGGCGCATGCGCTTGCCGGTACGAATGTAAAAAGGCACGTCGGCCCAGCGCCAGTTATCGATGAGGACTTTGGCGGCGACGAAAGTTTCCGTCGTGGAATCCGCCTTCACCGCAGGCTCTTGGCGGTATCCGGCAACGTCCTGACCGTCGATCTGGCCCTGAGCATATTGCCCTGCAACTATACTCGTCGCAACGGTCTCGGGCGGGTACGGGCGGAGGGCCTGCAAAACTTTGAGCTTCTCGTTGCGCACCGAAGTAGCATCGAAATTCGAGGGCGGCTCGATGGCGGCCAACGAAGTGAGTTGCAGGAGATGGCTCTGAACCATGTCCCGTAGGGCACCCGTGGTCTCATAAAAAGCGGCCCGCTGCTCCACACCGAGGCTCTCCGCGGCGGTGATTTGAACGTGATCCACATAATTGCGATTCCAAAGCGGCTCAAAGATGCCGTTCCCAAATCGCAGCGCTAGAAGGTTCTGAACCGTATCTTTTCCCAGAAAATGATCGATGCGGTAGACCTGGGTTTCCTCGAAAACTTGGAGAATCGTGCGGTTGAGCTCTCTGGCCGAAGCGAGGTCGTGACCAAAGGGCTTTTCGACAACCATGCGGACCCAGGAGTTTTCCTGGGCCGGTTGGGCCAGGCGTGCTTTCTGAATCTGGGCGATTACCCTCGGATAGACAGCAGGCGGCGTCGCCAGGTAGTACAGTCGATTACCCTCCAGGTGACGCGCTTCGTCGAGTTCTTTGAGGCGGCGCGAGAGCTTCTCGAAGGCTTCCGGCTGATCGTAGTCCCCGGCGACATAAGCAAAGGACTGCGCAAAACTTCGAAGATCATTGTCATTGATCGGGCAGCCGCCATTATTCTTACGCACAGCTTCCGCTGCGGAATCCTGAAAAGCGGCATCGCTCATTTCACTGCGGGCGAAACCAATAATGGCAAATCGGCTCGCCAGCGACCGGCAAGCGGCCAATTCGAAAAGCGCCGGAATCAACTTCCGATGGGTAAGATCCCCCGATGCGCCGAAAATAACGATCGCGCAGGGATCAGCGAGCGCGACTGAACTGCGCGCATCCAGAACTGCAGTCTCGGCAATATCCTGCGTAATGGATGCCATGAGTTCATCCTCCTACAAATGCCGGTCTCACGCCACTCTCCGCCAAAGATGCGCGCAACTCTGCGGCAGAGCGGAAGAGTATCGTGGTCATACCCAAAGCTTTGGCGGGTTCGAGATTCGCGGGGCGGTCATCTATAAAGATGCATTCCTCAGGAGGGCGCTGCGTGATTCCCAGCGTAAGTTGGTAGATCAGCGCATCGGGCTTACGAGCTCGCAGATAGCAAGAGGTAAAAAAGGCGGCGAAGTTCCGGGCCAGATCGAATTTGCGGATGCGGTAGCCGTTCAGCTCCTCGGATTCGTTGTTGAGAGTAGCCAGGAAATAACGGCGGGTAGCAGTCAGCTCGTCAAGAACAACGCGCGTTTCTTTGTTCTCGCGCGATTGGGCAAAGATGAAGTTCTTGAACTGATCTGTGGTGAAAGGGCGCTCGCGAAAAAATGCAGTTCGGTCCAGGTAGGTTTCCAGGCTGATCTTCCCGGTTTCAAACTCATCCTCCGCGCGCCGGTGTCTCCCCTCGAAGTCGACAGAATCGAGAGAAAAGCGTCGCGCGGCTTCGGCGCGCGCAGACTCATCCCATCCATTCGAGAGAACCACTCCTCCGATATCCCAAAATAGTGCGGAAATATTGCCCATCGTGAACCCGCCGGCTCAGGAAGCCTTTTGGTTTAGGATTTCTCGGTTCCCTCTCGGCAGTGAAAGCATCGGCATCGTTTTTTCAAATTGCCGAGCGCGACGCGGATAAAACCTGGTCGATAGCTCGGCGCAAACTGGATAAACCGACAGGAACACCGTCACTGAGGTGGAGTCGCAAGACCGGCTTGCCTATTCTTCCCAGTGACTGCAGGTCTCCTAAGGCCTGGGCCATCTCCAGCTGGCCAAACGTATATTTCGCGCCGGGAATGTGCAGATCCTCGGGCTTCTCCGAAGTGATCATCAAGAACATGCCAGAAGCCGGGCCGCCCTTGAAGAGCTGACCGAGGGAATGCATGTAACGCGGTCCGTAACCGAGCAGCACCGGCAAGCTGAGGCGCTCGGCGAGGGCTGCGCGGACGGCATCGAGTTCGGCGCCGTTGCCAGCATCGCGCGCCACGTACGCCAAGATCGCGAGGTAGTCGTCAAGACGGCGCTCAGAAAAAAAAGTGCGCAGCGCGGCGGTAAGTTGCAGCGTCGAAATGGAGCCACGCACGGCGCCATCGGCATAAAGTTCAATTCCCGATTGTGCCAGGCGTGGAGAGCCGAATGGCATCTCTCCGGAACTCTCAAAGGCCTCTAGAATTCGGGCGGTATTATCTTTGCTTTCTTGAACGTTAGGCTCGTCAAAGGGATCAATGGCGAGCGACGCGCCGGCCAATGCGGTAGCTGTTTCCCATTTAAAGAACTCGGCGCCCAATTGCGCGGGGGTTTT
>Ga0209804_1001073_pt1 | contig 18493 bp, 14 predicted proteins | sample GraSoiAngelo_139_FD_185896 | JGI IMG/M metagenome (GOLD analysis project Ga0209804, IMG submission 185896) | Grasslands soil microbial communities from the Angelo Coastal Reserve, California, USA - 14_0929_12_20cm (SPAdes) (version 2) | ecosystem: Environmental > Terrestrial > Soil > Grasslands ... | reverse complement strand
TGAAGTTTCGCTAGGCCTTGATGTACCCGGCGCGGTAGTTGTGGGTGCCTCCGTTGTTAGCGTAGTTGACCGCAAAAAAGAACGGATAGGGGACGCTTGCGTACTTCACGTTAAACGGCGTGGTGTTTGCTGGCACAGCGTTCAAGTTGTGCCAGAAAACGGTGTGCCGCGCCATCGTGGTCATGACGGACGCAGAAATTCCCATACCGAGGACTTTCTTTTCTACAGTGAAGTTTGCCTGCATGCTGTAGGGCGTGCTCAGCTTGGGATTCATGCCGCTGGCCGCGAACCCGCCTGACCCGCCTTGGACGGCGGCGGTGGGAAACGGATTCGGAAAGGCGAAGAGTGGCTGTCCGTTGGCTACGGAGTTGGTGAAGCTCTGGTTGATTTCGTACGGCGCGTCGCCGCCGTCGGAAATGTATGGTTGCATCCCGACGTAATACACACCGCCTCCGCCACGAATCACAAGGTCCTTCGACGATCCCGGACACCAGGCGAACCCGAATCGAGGAGCGAAGTTGTTCCGATCGATGTTCAGCAGTTTGTCGCTGAGTCCGACCTTGTCGGCCGTCACGATTGGGGTGTCTACCTTGTATTCGGGCGCCACCAGCGACTGGGCCGATGCGGGGATGGCCAAGGCCTTGGCAGTAACATTAAAATTGGCGATCACGTTCTTGGCAATCGTGCCCGGGTCGAGTAGGGTGTATCGAAGGCCCACGGTAAGCGTGAGCCGTGGAGTCACCTTCCAGTCGTCGGTAACGTAGAACTCCTTGTTCAAACGATGCGGGTAAGTCGGACTCACTGAAGTCCGGCGGCTGCTGCCAGATGGCAGGCCCAGCAGGAAGTCTGCATAGGGATTACCGGAGAAACGTCCGTCGAAAGTGAATGATCCATAGACATCACTGGGCGAGGATGGATACATGGTGCCGAGGTACTGGCTAATCTGCGTGCCGAAATGGAGATTGTGCTTGCCCTTCACCACGAAGAGCGAGTCCTGGAGATGATACGTGCTCCACAGCCAGCCACCCTGTGGCGTCTGGGCAAGTGAATTGTAGCCTGTGATGTTCATGGCGGGCATAGCGGGCACATCCGGGAGATTATTCCCCAGTTGCAGGCCCGAGGCAGCCACTACCGTGTGTCCTTGGTTCGGACCGGCATAGTAGCTCTCGTCGCTCGAATGACCCACGCGGAACTCGTTCACCATCGTAGGGGAGATCACGTGCGTATCGGAGAGTACCTGCAGGTAGTTGTCGCGCCACTGGGAGGCGACCCCAATCAATGGATTGTTGCTGTCCCACCTGCCGGCGGGGACGCTTCTCTCGACCAAGATGCGGAAAAAGAGTGAATTCTTGTCAGTTAACTTGTGATCCAGACGCGTGGCGTAAGAGTTGTTGCCCTGCGCAAAGACCTTCACGTTACGATATCGGTTCAGACCGGTGTTCGCGGCCGGATAGAATGTGTCCTGGTAGTATTTCGAAACCGGGCTGATGCGGCTCGCCGGGACCGTGTTGCCCGGAAATGGCTGCCCCGATTGGGGATCGATGATCGTGCTGGGGAACATACCCGCCCGGTAGTCGGCGCTGGGGACAGTCAAATCCACGGTTTGCGGCGACTGGCTGCCGCGAAGCCCCTGCCAGGAGAAGAAGAAAAACGTACGGTTCCGTCCGTTGTAGATCTTGGGCAGGATAACCGGACCTCCGACCTGAAAATTGGGGCGCCAAGTTGGTGGGCCGCTCGGGCTGACGGGGTCAAAGAAATCACGGGCCCGGAAGCCGACGGCGTTGTAATGCAACCATGCTTCGAGGTGCAGTCTGTTGGTGCCGCTCTCGGATACCACAGCTACTTCTGAACTCTGCCCGCTTGAAGCGTTCGTCCCGTTGATGTTGACTCGCATTTCGCTGTACGAGTCGATGTAGGTCATAGTCGGGCCCATCGTCCAGCCGGTCCAGCCGTCCTTGACGGGAATGCCGTCGATTGTGAAGTTGGTGTCATATCCATCGTTGCCGCCATCGCCGGCGCCGGCGTAGGTGTGGCCGTAGGCTCCATTGACGCCGGGCGCCAACTGCACCAGATTCCAGATGGAGCGGTATTCGGCATTGACGGGGACGTAGGTGAAGACCTCGCGTGACTTCACATCCGAGAGGCTTCCATTCTCGGTCTCAATCAACTGCGCTCCCCCTTCCACCCTCACGGACTCAGCGGCACTCCCGATCGCGAGGTGGATGTCGATGCGGCGATCTGCGGTGGCCGTCAACTGGATATCGTCGGCCACAAACTTCTTGAATCCGGACTTTTCCGCTGTGACGCGGTAGATGCCGGGAATCAGGTTGGGCGCGACATAGTTCCCCACTTCGTTGCTAGTCACTCTCTGACTGATGTTCGTGCCGACGTTGGTGATGACCACTTCTACGCCAGGCATGACGGCGCCGGACAAATCGAGTACCGTACCTCGGACAGTGCCATAGTAAACCTGTGCCCGCGACACAACAGAGAACAGAAATAGTGCGGCGGAAACAGCGAGCCACGCTGTCAACTTCCTCGTGACGGTTGACATTCCAAACCTCCCTCGCGTTGCGTATGCGTATTCGCTTCCGGATTTCAGGGATGCAAAAATGTTGGGGGATTACCCCTCGGGGTTCGCAGCGTCGTCGACACACCCTAGCAATCTCAGAGTTTAAGCTGCCGGCTTTTCAGATGCGCAACTGATTGCGGGCCCTTGGGAAGAGCCAAAAGGCATGGTGCCGGACTCTCACCGGCTGGCACCATAGCTTATCTTTAGCCCACAGCTCTCTACTTTGAAATTGGCCCGGGGGATTTTGGTTCAAGCCAGGCAACAGTCAATCAGGTAAATCCTGTAATTTAGCAATGCGGTCGGGGGCAATCCCTGAACAAGCAGCCCCACGATGGCCAGACCGAAGGATGCTGCTGTCGATCGCTAAATACGCTGGATAGCGTTTTGTCCGGTGATGGTGCGGATCGGATACTGGTGCCCGCCTCACCAGAGCTCTATGGCTCGGAAATGGTTCAGATCCATAGCTCTACAGGTGCAATTGAAAATGCGAGTCAGCTTACGCGCCTTCTCCTGCACACTGCCACGGTAGTCTTCCGAGTCTCGATTGGTTCGCACGACCGACGGCGCCGGCATCTTGCAGATCCTTTCTCTCTTCCACCATGCTCCTGCGATCCTTGGTCGGGCCCGGATCACGTGGCGGTGGGCACCCTCAACCTCGCCCGAACCGATGGCCAGACCAGCGGCTAGGGCATCTTGGTAATCCAGCAAATTAGACCGATTTGGAGATGTAACGAAAACAGGCACGAACAGGAGCATCCACCAACTGGCCGTCTTTGATTCCAACAATTCCCACAACGGTGTCGCAACGCTGGAGGAAGCCGCGCACCGTCTCCAGCGTAAGTCCGGCAAGGGTTCAGCGCATGGCCGCCGAGATAAAGTGACCAGCCGGCCCGAGTCGTAGCGTATGCGACATGGCAGATCCCGGAGGAAGCACTGGGTTCAGAGGTGGTGCGAAGGGCAGTCGCGAAATATCGAGAATCGCGTTCACATCCCGCAAACGCAGTGCAGAAATGGGCAGGGAGCAATGTTTTCATCAAACTGCATAATGTTTGAAAAGCCGCGGTCACCGCGGTTAACGCGGTTAACGCGAGTCAAACGCGAGTCAAACTTGACATTCACCGGTTTTGGATATATTTAGTCACGCGCAGAAAGTATGGATCATGTCGAGCTACAGAAGTCCTCTGCGCCGCTTTTTCTGCTCGTCGCTATCCTCTCCGGACTGCGGGCGGATTCTGGAGTCGGCCATGCGCCTGGCCGCGCTCTCGTGTCTGGGCTTGGTCTTGGCCGGAGCCTCCGTGGGTCAGATTTATGATGGAAAAGTCTACGGTATCTTCGATCCGCTTGTGGCCTCCGAGACGCCCTCCGCGATCACTGTGTCCGGGGGGACATTCCGCTTTGTTATCGACCGAGCCACGGGGCAGATCATCTCCCTGCGTGCGCTTGCAGATGAGTTTGTCGCGTCGGGATCCGCTTTCCCAAATCCATACGTAGGCGTGATGCCGGAGGACGACCCGGCTGCGCAGCGCGAGGGTGGAAAGGAGCGTCCACGCTTCGGCTACGAAAAGTCGGTGGAGGTACACCCGTTGCTCTGGTCGGGCGGCTTGACGGATGCCTACCGCTTAGATGCCGCCACGGGGACGGAAATCCGCACGGAGATCGTCCAAGCGAGCCCGGATTTGGTCGAAGTTCGGTCCACAGGGCGGTACGCCGAGTCTCCGCTCCACTGGATGATCGATTATCTCCTTGAGGTGGACGGGTTCACGAAAGTGACCGTGAGCCTGACCACGTCGAAGCCGGTGCAACTTCGATGGCACTGCTTCAATCACGCTTTTCTCGCCAAGGAACCAATCCAATACCTCACCAAGGTCAGCGATCCGGATAAGCCGCCCGCCGAGGTGCGGCCGGAACCGACCGTCTCCATCGCGCACCTCGCACCGGATAAGGCTGTCTTCGAGTCCCATTGGAACGCGTTCTTCCACCTCTCCAACCGCGTGACTGGCATCGAATTCTCAAAGCAGGACTTCGGCGACCGCCACAGCGGCTATCGGGACTCCTCAGTGCGCCTGGAAAACGGTGAAGTCGTAGACACCGGAGCCGTGATCACCAAAGACCACCGCAGCCTGAAGGGATGGGACTCACGCGGGCGGACCAACATCTTTACGCAACTCTACAGTCGAGACCGCAAGCTCGAATTAGAGGAATTCGACATTCGCAATACGACCTTCCCGCTCAATCCGGGCGACGTCCGCCAGCGTGTCTTCTGGGTGCAGCCGACCCCGGCGAAGCGTCCCCGCAACGACCTGAACAGCTTGCGAGTCGTGTGGCCGGGGCCTCATCAGATCGCCATGACGCGGTGGCGCGGCAGGCAGCAGCCGTGGGAACCGCCCTCGGACGATCAGCTGCGGCTGTGGGCCCAGACGGGCGTGAACCTGATCGTCGGCGGGGCCGACTACTGGTCGGGCGATTACGCGCGGCCGCTCCTGCCCGAAAAGACGCGGCGCTTCATAGCCGCCGCGCACCGCTACGACATCAAGGTAATTCCATATGTGACGTTCGCCGATTTCAACTTCGCCGCGCCGGGGTATCAGGAGCACGCCGCGGACTGGATGGCATCGCAAAGCATCGAGTTTGCCAACGAGACCACTCTGATGTGCTACAACGCCGCAGGTTGGCGCGAACACCTTGAGAAGCAGTGGGATCAGCTCCTCTCGAATTTCGATTTTGACGGTCTCTACATTGACCACTGGACCAACATCCGCCTTTGTTCGAACTCCCGCCACGGTTGCGGGGGCTACCTTGGCAGCTTTGCGACTGAGGGTTATCACGACTTCGCCAAGCGGGCGCGGCGTGTTGTGGCTCGCCACACGGGCGGCAAAGGGATCATGCTCCTCAACGCGAACATGCTGCTGTTCTCCGGAGTGACGCCGTGGTTCGACATCCGCCTGAACGGAGAGAACGACGATCCCTTGAAGATGAGCATGGAGACCATCCTTACCACTTGGGACGGCTGGGGGCAGGGCGTCCAGAGCATGGGGGAGTGGGGACAGACGGCGAGCCGCGGTTCGATGATCAAGCTCCTGACTACGTTCTCCATAGCGAACTGGGCTATCTCACCACACGACTTGGCGCAGTGGAAGGCAGCGCAATCCACTGAACTCGCCGAGACACGCGAGCTGTGGGGGATCTGGCGGTCCTTCAAGTTGAATGGCGCGCAACGAATTTCGGGATTTGACTCCGAAGGGCTGCTGAGAATGGAACAGCCCGACTCCATCGTGAACGCGTTCGTCCGCGATGGGCGAGCATTGGTTATCATGGGTGTGCACGGGGCCAGGGGCGACCGTAAGGAAGCGCTGCACATTCAGGTTCCCGCAAAACTGGGTCTCCGAGAAGGCTTAAGCTATCAAATCATCGATCTCCAAAACAGCCGCTATCTCCGAAGCCGTCCGAGCGCGTTGGCCGAGCTGCGCACGATTCCTGTGCGACTGGCCGCCGATCAGCCCCTCATCCTCTTGATCAGGCCCGAAGAAAAGGGGCCGAACCTGGTCTGGTTCCGTGGCGCCGACGACGTCGCTGTCTTGCGGAAGGCGGGTGTTTTGGAATACAAGGTGAAGTCCGTTCCTGGCTCGCCGGTCGAACTCTACCTGGACCCGGGAGGTTCGGAGTTGGTGGCCACTACGCCCGGTTTCGAGCGCGTCACAGCCGGTGATTTTGTCGTCCTCGCAGGAACAGAGCCGGACGACGGCGTGGTGCGGTTGACGGTGAGTGGCCCGAAGACAGCGCGCTGACACGCCACCCAAGAACATTGTTGGTGGTTCAATGCCATGATTGTAGCCGAGGCGCCAGCGTGCAGACCAACGGCGATTGCGTTCTTGGCAGGCACCTCTACGGCTCCGCAGGAGAAACCCAGGAAAACCGTGGTTCGCCCGGTGAAGATGGCGTGCCGGAATGGCTTCCGCGGAATGTTTATTTCGAGAATGCCAAGCCGCTGCTTAGACTGAAATCATTAGCAAAGGTCAGTTGGTGGTCTATGCTGGCAAAAACCATAGTGTTCGGTCTTCTATTCGCCTTTTTGCCGGCCGCGCTCGCTTTCGATGGGGCGCCGCGCTATGACAGCTGGGAAGTGATCGGTCCGGGCGGTGGCGGTGGTATCTTCCTGCCGACCATTAGCCCCCATGACGCCAACCTCGTTCTAGTATCCTGCGACATGACCGGGGCGTACATCTCACATGACGGCGGCCGCTCCTGGCGGATGTTTAACCTGGGTGGGCCCATGGCGTTCTTCATCTTCGATCCTGTCGATCCGAAAGTCATCTATGCCAAGACCGCCGCCGGTCCGCCGTCGATGAAACACGACCGGCCACCGAGTTCGTCTGCCCTGTTCCGCAGCGTCGACAGCGGGATTACCTGGCGCCGGGTGCGCACGGATTCCGATACCGGGGGATCCCTTTCCTCGCTGGCCGTCGATCCGGCGGACTCGAAGATTCTCTACGCTGTATTCCAAACGGATCGGGCCTACGCTTTTCAGGTCTCAACCGATTGGGGCAAGAACTGGAGAACCGTCACCGACTTGCCGGACGGGGCCGTGAAGATTTTCATCGATCCACTGTCCTCCCCATCCGATCGCACCATCTATGTCATCGGGAACAGTTCGGTGTTCGTCCGGAATCAAGGGGGAAGCTGGCGTATCGGCAGGCCCGTGCCCGGGTTGGAGGGACCGGGGGCCAACGGTCACGGGTTACAGCCGCCGCTCGTTTCCGCGGGTTTCGACGATCGAGGCGGCAAGCCGGTAATCTACACGGTTGCGGGGGGTGGAGTCTTCGTCTCAGAGGACGGAGGACAGACCTGGCGTCGAGCTTCGTCGCCGCCGCTCTCCGCACCATTGGCGCCGGTAGCGGTGGCTACCAGTCTGCGACACCCCGACGTCGCGTATGTCTCCTTCAACACGCCGCGCGACCGAGCCGCGGCTGAGTCCTTCTTCGGTGTGGCGAAGACCGCCGATCGCGGGCGTTCCTGGAAACTGATTTGGAAGGAGTCCATGACCAGCGCGCCCAATATCCACGACTCCTGGATTAGTGAGCGCTTCGGACCGGGCTGGGGCGGGAACCCTTTTGAACTTGGGGTCGCTCCCCAGGATCCGGATATCTGTTATGGAACTGACTCCGGCCGAACTATGCGCACCACCGATGGCGGCGCAACATGGGAGGGCACGTACGCGAATCGGCTGCCCGATGGCACCTACACGACCACCGGCCTCGACGTCACCACCAACTACGGCGTTCATTTCGACCCGTTCGACCGGAAACGAATGTTCATCTCCTACACCGATATTGCGCTCTTCAGGAGCGAGAACGGAGGCAAGAGCTGGATCAGCTCGACAACCGGAGTGCCGGCCCGTTGGGTCAATACAACATACTGGATCGCCTTCGACGCAGACGTGCGCGGACGCTTATGGGGCGCCATGAGCGCGGCGCACGACCTGCCGCGGCCGAAGATGTTCGGGCACGGTTCATCTCCAACCTCCTTTGAGGGAGGCGTCTGCCGCAGCGACGACGGAGCCAGGACCTGGAAGTGTTCCAGCCAGGGAATGCCCCAGACGGCCGTCACTCACATACTCCTCGATCCGGAAAGCCCGTCTAGCGCTCGTGTGCTCTACGCGACAGGCTTTGGACGAGGCGTTTTCAAATCTACCGACGGAGGCGACCACTGGGAGCTGAAAAACGCCGGCATCAGGGAAAAAGAACCTCTTGTATGGCGGCTGGCGCGAGATGCGAACGGTGTTCTATACCTTGTGGTGGCGCGCCGCAGTGACGATGGCAGCATAGGCGGCGACGGCGACGGCGCGCTCTACCGGTCCACCGACGGCGCCGATCATTGGACCCGGGTTAGACTACCCGACGGCGTGAACGGTCCTCACGGTCTAGCGATAGATCCGGAGGACCCGCAACGCCTGTACCTGGCTGCCTGGGGACGACGCCCGCAGGATCGCGCCATCGGCGGCGGAATCTTCTTATCTACAGACGGTGGCACGGCTTGGCGACAGGCGTTCGACAAAGACCAGCACGTCTACGACATTACCATCGATCCACGTGACCCCAGAACCATGTACGCCTGCGGATTCGAAGCTTCAGCGTGGCGATCAAATGATCGGGGCGAGAGCTGGCAACGGATCCGCGGCTTCAATTTCAAGTGGGGCCACCGAGTGATAACCGATCCCGTCGACGCGAGCAAGATCTACATCACGACGTATGGCGGGAGCGTTTGGCATGGTCCCGCCGAAGGTGACCCCAACGCCCCGGAGGACATTGTCTCGTCGAGGGAATCCTCCTCAGCCGGGCCCGTCTACGCGCTGAAAAAGGCCCTTCGGAAACTTCACATCGTCGACCGCGCGGGCGTGCCTTTCCTTATCCACGGCACGGGAGGCACATCAGCAATGGCGAACGACGTGCCGTTTGAGGCTTGCCTGCTTAGCACCCCTTCAGGGTCGCTATTTTTATCGGCGGCACCCCCGCCGTTGCGCTCACACGAATTGTCGTTGCATTATTGTCGCGCTCGGCCACAGTTTAGCCGCGCTGCTGTATCTCCCCAATAAACTCCCGGGAGGATCCGACGTGCTGGGTCCCGAGGAGGGTGGTTGCTCATGGACACAGGACATGCATGGTCACGAAGAGATTTTCTGCAAACACTCAGTTCAGGAGTTCCCACGCTGGCCTTGATTGCCCGGCAAACCAAGGCCGCCGCAGCCGGGAGGGAAGGCTCAGAAAAAGCACCGGCTTCGGAAAAGTTCACGCCCATCGACTTGAGCCACTACTTCGACCTCTCTCCCGCAGAGTTTGGAGAACGAGATCAGGCAAAAGAGTTAAGCGGCGAGTCTGCCCGAGACGGCTTAGTGCATACTCCCGCCGGGTCGCAGAACTTTCGTGGCATCCCTTTTTTGCTTGGGGCGGGTGGCGCGAGAGAGAAATCCTGGTTGCTCTTGAGGAGTAACCCGAAGCAACCTTCAACGGAGAGTCTGGATATCCCTGTGGGCCGTCGGGCCAGCTTCATTTGCCTTGCGGCGTTTTGTGACTGGGACGGAAGCGAGACCCCGACTATCGGCGCTGGGCCGGACGCCATGGAGAAAGTGGGGCAGCTTCTGGCAGAGGCCATCCTTGTTTACGAAGATGGGAGTGGGCATGTTCTCCCCATCCGCCGTCGTTTCGAGGTGAACGAGCCTTCGGTCCCATGGGGGCACTTAAGCTTTGCTTCCGAACCTCACGTCCAGGATGGGCCGCGGGAACTCACTGATCCGCTGGCCCGAGGCACAGAATGGGGAGCGCTTCAGCCCGGCGCCTTCGACAATCACTACCCTAGTGGTCCAGATGGCCGCTCACTAGGAATCGTTTGGATTTGTGCTTTGAAGAATCCCGAGCCGGAGCGGCACCTTAAGAGCTTGCGATTCAGATCGAGGTCCGCAGATCCGCTGATTATTTGCGGCTTGACCCTCTTTCACGGGCAGGAGAGTCCCCTGCGCCTCGAGCGTCTCACCCTTTACCGCCTATCCTTGCCGGAAGCTAGCGGAGAAGACCGGGAACGATGGCGCGTCAGCGTGGACCTTGGTGTAGTCGCCCGAATTCAAGTCCTGGAGGATTTCGACCCCGAAGCCTGGCTTTCGGCACCAAGTAAGGGTTTGGGTGAGTCGGCTCCAGCCGCGCGACAAGTTCGAAATCTTTTCGTCGAAGTTGCGGCTTCCCCGGACGCAACCCTTTCGCTCTACGACTCGAGAACCGGCCAGCGTTACGATTTTGAATTGAGACGGGCAGTCCCAGGACACGAAATGGAAGGGAAACCTGCTGGGGCCCGAATCGAAATCCTGGAGGGAGAAAAAGTCTGGCTGCACGGAGAAACGGTGGACGCAGCTACGCAGCGGCCCGTACCCGTGCGCTTGGCGTTTCGTTCGAAAGAAGGTCGCTACATACCCCCCTATGGTCACCGCACCGAAATTAACGACGCCTGGTTTCAAGACTACGGCGCAGACCTCAAACTGATGAACACTTCTTTCGCCTACGTCGATGGCACATTTCAAGCGGAGTTGCCGGTCGGCGAGTTGTACGTCGAAATGACCAAGGGGTTTGAGTACGAGGCTGTGCGAAGAAAATTGAAGATCGAGCGCGGCCAGCGGGAACTGAAGTTGGAGATCGCCCGCTTCGCAGACCTGCGCTCGCAAGGCTGGGTGACAGCGGATACGCACGTACACTTTCTTTCGCCTACTACGGCAATCCTGGAGGGCCAAGCCGAGGGGTTGAACCTGATCAACCTCCTAGCGGCACAATGGCGAGACTTGTTTACAAACGTGGGCGACCTTTCGCAAGGGCCACTGACGTCTCGCGATGGCGAAACTATGGTTTGGGTGGGTACTGAGAATCGTCAGCACATACTCGGCCACCTGGCCCTGCTTGGCAGCCACGGTGACGCGGTCTTTCCCATGTCGGCCAGTGGCCCAGAGGAGAGCTATCTCGGCGATCCCCTCTGGACCAGTTTGTCCGAATGGGCGGACGCCTGCCGCAAGCGCGAGGGCCTGGTTGTGGGTGCGCACTTCCCCTATCCCACGGGCGAAACTGCCGCCGACATCGTTCTCGGCAAGATCGATGCTCTGGAGCTCTACCCGCGTGCCGATTACTTCAACAGTCTTCCGTACTTAGACTGGTATCGCTATTTGAATTGTGGTTTCCGCCTGCCAGCGGTGGGCGGCACGGACAAGATGGGAGCCTACATGCCCGCCGGGGCAAATCGCACCTACGCGTTTCTGGGGCAGGATCAATTCAGCTTCGATAACTGGGCCAAAGCCGTGCGCCGGGGAAACACCTTCGTGACATCAGGACCCCTCTTGTTCTTTCATGTCGAAGGTCATCCGCCTGGAAGCGAAATCACGCTTCCAGTAGGGGGAGGGACCCTGGAAGTCCATGCCGAGGCCAAGAGTTTTGTTCCGATTCATCGCATGGACATCGTCTTGAACGGTAAAACTGTGGCTTCGCGCGAACACCCTGAAGGCGTGCGCGAAATGATCTTGAAGGAAAAAGTCGCGGTGAAAGGCCCGGCATGGCTGGCCGCGCGCTGCGGTTCGCTTACGGACCGCACCACAAGGTGGAACTTCAGAATCTCCGCACACACTTCGCCCGTCTATCTGGGCGTTCCAGGCCAAGAGCTTTTTTCGGCATCTGCGGTTTCCTACATGCTTACGCTGATCGACGGCGCTCAAAGCTGGGTCGAAAGTCTGGCAATCCGGCCTGATCCCGAGCGGTTGGAGCACGTCCGGAAGCTCTTTGAGCATGCCCGCGCGAAATTGCACAGTCGGCTCCACCAACATGGCATCGAACACTGAGCTGGTCAGAAGCTATTCAACGAATCATGGCTGGATTACCCAAGCCTCAGACCGGGCCCGACGCAGGCGCGCACAATGTCATCGGGAACATCTTCTACGGTTCCATGATCTTGGCGATGGCGTCGGCTGCATCGAGTTCCACTCCAAGATGAACGCCATCGGCGCCGATTACCTGGCCATGAGCGAGTACGATTCCTACAAAAGCTGGTTGGGCAACGAAATGGAGCCTGGACCTGCGGACATGGCGCTGCCGATCACTTTGCCAATTTCATTGATTGCGTGTGCAGCCGCAACAAAGAAGACGTGCGCGCGCCAGTCGAAGAAGGCCATATTTCCTGCACATTGATTCATTTAGCAAATATCTCTTATCGACTGGGACGCACCTTTCATTTTCGACCCGAAACCCAGGAGACCAGCGGCGATGAAAAAGCTATGCGTTTAATGCGAGGGGCCGACCGGCGGCTACCGCGATCCCTATGTGATCCCTGAAAAGGTGTAAGTTGCAATTGGTTTTAAACCAGAGATGGTCTGGTGAGCGTCCGAGGCGACGTTTTATTTTAGTACAGATCTCCGTGCGATCGTTACCGCCGTCGGTGAGCGTCGGCGATAATTTGTTTCATAGCGGATGCGGAGTTTCGAGCACATGTGCCTTCCACGGGACGCCCGACTGCTAGCATATGGGGCGCACATGAAACGATTGGCAGTCCTCTCATGCGTCATTTGCATGTTGATGCCGCTCGTTCTGATCTGCGGGGATGTTACAGGCCAGAAGCGGACACAGAGTAAGCTCTATGTCGTCCTCTGGTTCGATACCGAAGACTACATCTTGCCGCAGAGCGATGACGCGGCCAAACGGCTGGCGACGTTCCTCACCGAGCAGGGCATTCCGGCAACGTTCAAGGTCGTCGGCGAGAAAGCACGTACACTCGAGCGCCGCCATCGCACCGACGTCATCGCGGCGCTGCAGAAGCATGCCATCGGCTACCACTCGAACACGCATAGCCAGCATCCCACACCGGCAGAGTATGAGTCGCTGCTGAATTGGGAAACTGGCGCGGCCGAATTTACGCGCCGTGAGCGTCCTGGCTATGACGACGTGCAGCGCATCTTCAAACAGAAACCGTGCTGCTACGGACAGCCGGGCAACTCGTGGGCGCCGCAGGCGTTTCCTTCGCTGGGCAGTTGGGGTGTGGGTCTGTATCTCGACGAGGCGGCGCACGTCGGGCTGAACGGCCAGCCCTTCTATTACGGCGGGCTACTCAATATCTTCAATACCAAAGAGGGCCCGCAACTCCGGCCCAATGAGGAATGGACCAACATTGAAGAGAGCAAGGCGAAGTTCCGCCAGTTCTACGAACAAATGACGAGTAACGGCGGTGGGCTGATCAGCCTTTACTTTCACCCGTGCGAGTTCATCCATAGCCGGTTCTGGGACATGAACTTTGCCCGCGGTGCCAATCCGCCGCGCGACCAATGGCAAATCTATCCCTTGCGGTCTCCGGACTCGCGTGAGCGCGCGTTCAGTTACTTTGAACAGCTCATGCGCTACATGAAGTCATTTCCTCAGGTACAGTTCATCACCGGGCCGCAGGCCGCACGCCTGTACGCGGACGGCGCTCGCGGACACCGGTTCAGCGCCAGCGAACTCGCCGAAGTCGCACGCCAAGTGGAACCGGAAGTCAACTTCCAGGTTCGCGGGACATACACGCTTTCGCCCGCCGAAGTCATGACGCTCATTACCGAGTGGATGGCATCCCCGTCGGGTGCAGACACAGGCGTGGCTCTTGCTTTCATCGTCTACGGACCGAGCCTGCCCTCGCCGCCGCTGGCCGAGTCGATCGAAGTGCCATGGTCGCAGTTCGAGCGCAGCGTGCATGATCTGCACAGGTTCATTCAGCGCAACCACCAAATTCCTAATGCCGTCTGGTTGGGCAGTAAACCAGTAGCGCCCGAGGCCTTTCTCGTCGCCATGGCGAAGATCGCGAGCAAGGCCGCGAATCACGGCGCGCCCCCGGAAAAAGTGACAGTCGCGCCGGCGCAGCTCGCCACCGAAAAGTACGTCGCTCGGGACTCACCGGAAATCTGGTCGTGGCCGATCTTCCCAACGGGATTCCATTCCGAACACCTGATGGAACTGGCGCGGCTGCAGGCGTGGACCCTCAAACCAGCGAAACGGAGCGAGTAGCCTGAAAGATGGTCCTGCGACGTTATGACCACATGCTGATGGCAATGTTAGTAGAAAGCCGAGCCGTAGGGGGCAAACTGAAGGCCGACCTACGGGACGAAAGCACCTGGAAACACCAAGGTGGGCGTGGGCTCATGCCCCACCGCCACGAGTCGTTCTCGGAGTGAGTCAACCCACGAGCAGCACACAAAAACGCACAGAAATCCCAGCGAAATGAGTTGTTGCGGCTGTCCGACAGTCAGTAGCGCGATCGCTGCTCACTGTGACGACCTGTTACGCGATTTGGCACACTCGCGGCACGCAAGGCTGGGGCAACAGCCATCCTTAGCAGTACAAGGTAACTGCCTTAGACTTCGATGTTGATCCTTTCCTGACCACAAGAGCGTTCACGGTACTGAACTGTCATGGCAATCGGGATTACTCCCGGTTGGATGGGGTCGTGCTCATGATCAAGGAACGGTGGTATTACGATCTGGCCCTCTAGGCCGCTCCTCAAGGCGAGCCGCTTGCGTCATCAAATAATTCCGTTCTGGAATACTTGTCGTCCGTGCAGCCGCACTCCGGTAGTGCTTGATAGCTTTTTCGTAATCGCCGGCCAGTTCCAGCAAATGGGCACGAACCGCGTCGAGACGATAGTGGCTGGCAAGACGGCTGTCGGTATCGAGCGCCGTAAGCAGTTCCAGGCCTTTTGAAGGGCCATGTACCATGGCAGCTGCAATGGCATGATTGAGCGTCACCATGGGGCCGGGAGAAACGCGTTTCAACAGCTCGTACAGCGCGAGGATCTGCGGCCAGTCCGTATCCTCGGCCCGCGCCGCTTCGTCATGAACTGCCGCAATGGCCGCCTGCAACTGATACAGGCCCACCGCTCCTTTCGACAGCGCGGCGGTCAGAAGTTCAATCCCTTCGGAGATTTCGGCACGGTCCCAGAGAGCACGATCTTGTTTGTCCATAGGGATCAACTCCTCGTTCGGTCCGATCCGCGCCGCCCGGCGCGCGTCCGTTAACAACATCAGCGCCAACAGGCCTACCGCTTCTGCATCCTCAGGAAGCAGGTTCTTCATACAGCGAGTCAAGCGCATCGCCTCCCGCGCCAAATCGAGCCGCTGCAAGTGTGCCCCGATGCTGCTGGCGTAGCCCTCGTTGAAAATTAGATAGAGCACATGGAGAACCGCGGGCAGCCGTTCTGCACGCTCCTCGGGAGAAGGGAGACGGAAGGGCACGCCGGATGCTTTGATGTTTTGCTTTGCGCGGCTGATCCGCTGCGCCATGGTTGATTCGGGAACCAGGAATGCGTTGGCGATTTCGGCCGTGGTTAACCCGCCGACTGCCCGCAACGTCAGGGCAATCGCCGAGGACGAAGTAAGGGCGGGGTGACAACACATAAACAGCAGGATGAGCGTGTCATCCGGATCCATATCAGACTCGGGATCGACCGTCGGCACCATGATCTCGGCTTCCCTCGCCACTGTCGTTTCTCTCTCCCGGCGGGCAATTGCGCTGCGCAGTTGGTCGGTCATCCGTCGAGAAGCGACTTGAATCAACCAGCCGCGTGGATTCTCGGGAATGCCTTCTTCCGGCCATTGCGTGAAGGCCGCAATCATCGCCTCCTGCACCGCGTCCTCGGCCGACGCAAAATCGCGAAAACGGCGAGTGACTGCGCCGAGCACCTGCGGCGCGAGTTCCCGCAACAAATGCTCGGACGTCGCGTCCCATGGCTTGGTCATCAGAGCTCCCGTTACAGCATCTCCGTAGGCGGCCCGCTCATAATGGGCCGCACTTCAATCGGCATGTTCAAGGGCGCGCCACCAGGACCGGGCGCAGCCGACACCTTGGCGGCAATCGCATACGCCCGCTCTGGGTTGTCGACATCGACAATCCAGAAACCGGCGAGAAACTCCTTGGATTCGGGAAAGACACCGTCTGTGACCGGCAGGCCATTCTTGCCGGCGCGCACCAGCTTGGCCTGATCGGGAAATGACAGCCCCTCTGCTAAGACCAACTCTCCACGTTCGTGAAGCTCTTTGTTGAGACCTATCATAAAGGCGATGTGCGCCTGGAGGTCCTTCTTGGGCCACTCAGGCACGCCGTGTCCGGCCTTCATCGTGTTCATCATCAAAATGTATTTCATTTTCTCGCTCCTTTGATTTCACTTCGCGCTGCTTCCCGACACGGCATAAGTAAGTCGGAGCCCATGCTGCGTTCTCGACATCCCGTCATTGGGATTTAGACTCGTGGGTCGCGAACTGCCGGACTTCAATCGGCATGTTCGTGGGCACTCCTCCCGGCCCCGGCGCCGCAGAAATGCGGCCTGCTATGGCATATGCGCGTTCGGGAGTCGCAACCTCAACGATCCAGTAGCCCAGCAGGAACTCCTTCGACTCTGGGAAAATACCGTCTGTGACCGGCAGGCCATTTTTCTCCCCGCGCACAACCCTCGCTTCCCGCGGTGCGGCCAAGCCTTGCGAGGCCACAAACTCCCCCGATGCGGTCAGATCGTTGGTAATGCCCCTGAGAACCGCCATGTGCGCTTCAATATCCTTCTGCGACCACGTGTGATACGTCTCAACGCCTGCCTTCGTGCCCGACATCAGCAGAATGTATTTCATTTCTTTCGCTCCTATGCTGTTCTGATTACCGTATTGCCCTTCTCCTAAGGCTTGTTGGTATGAAACATCCATCGGACACCAAATTTGTCGTTGAGTGCTCCATACACCCCGAAAAACTGCTCGCTCAGCGGATCGGTGACTTCCGCTCCCTCGGAGAGTTTTGCGAAGAGAGCTTTCAACTCCTGGAAGTTCCCTCCGCTGAGATAAATGCAAAGAGTGTTGCCGCGAATTGGCGTTCGGTCAGGCCGTAACCAATCCGATGCTGAGATATCGAGGTTGCCGCTTCTGAGGCGAGCATTGAGCACCTTATCGTGTTGGGTTGTTGGCATTTGCTCCTTGGCCGGAGTGTCCTTTACTGCGGTAACAATCAGTTCCCCTCCCAGGCAGGATCTGTAAAACTCCATGGCCTGCCGGCATTTGCCATCAAATAATAAGTAAGGCGTCAGGGTCGTCATTTTTGCCTCTCCTTAGATTTTCCGGTTGTAGCGCCTGCGCCCTGTGCTTTCATGGGGTAGTCGGAGCCATTCTTCCTTTCTCTACATCCCGCAAGAAAATAATTTTCACGGATAAATCAGTGCTCGCCTGTCGATTTCACGAACCCAGAATCGACATACGAGTGGAGGCCAGAAAATGACGACCGACGAAATGGTGGTAGACGTTAGCCAGGATTGGGTTCTGGCTTGCGACGTCCAGCAGCGGTTCATGCAGGGTTTGGGACGGACCAGCGGCTCCGTGGACTACAGCGCGCGCTGCCGCCAGGTTCGAGCCCTCGGAGGCGACTGCTACGATTTTGTGCCGCTCGCTGATGATGGCCTGGCGTTGGTGGTCGGAGATGCGTCGGGCAAAGGTCTTGCCGCCGCACTCATGATCGCCAATGTCCAGTCCTCGCTTCGGGCCGCGGCCTTATTTACAGGGAATGATCTGGCTGCATTGCTCAAGGTGGTGAATCACCTGGCATACACATCCTCGCTCGCGGACCGCTATGCCAGCTTGTTCTATGGAGTATTCGACGGACCCACACGCACCCTGCGGTATGTGAATGCCGGACATAATCCGCCCGTTGTCCTTCGACGGAACGGTTCCCTGCATTGGCTCGAAATGGGTGGTGCACCGGTCGGAATGTTCCCGGATCCGAAGTATGAGGAGGGTGTCGAACAGTTAGAGCCCGGCGATTTGCTAATCGCCTACACTGACGGAGTCATTGAAGCAGCAAATCCGGTCGGGCAGGAGTGGGGAGTTCAGGGCCTCTTGAAAGCAACAGCCGTCTGGCGCCACAAGGCGCTGGGGAATGCCGAAGATCTCGTCAGGCTGATCTTCAACTCCGTGGATGACTTCAGCAGCGGCTGCCAGACAGATGATGCGACCTTAGCAGTCTTGCGCGTGGTCTGAACATGTCTGATGCTTGGGACCGACAAATCACGGGGTTACTGTTTAGAGATGATCTGTGCGGATTTTCTGGCAGGGGCGAACTTGGACAACGGAAATCCTGAGATATTGCTGCATTCGATCCGACAGTTATTCCTGCGACAACGCTCACCGTTTGCTCCCGATCAAACTATCGAACAGGGTTTCTCTTCAGGGCGCTGGAACTGCATTGTGCAAACCAGTCCTTGCACCATCGGCTGTTAATTCGCAACCACAAAGGTATACCTCAATGCCCAGCTCTCGAAATGCCACGGCTTTCGCCAGCATGGCCTCGTCCGCCGATCCGGCATCTCTTCCGTAGGCGACCTGGATATGATTCGATTTGTGCCGGGCCATAAGTTGAT
>Ga0209804_1001065_pt1 | contig 18575 bp, 10 predicted proteins | sample GraSoiAngelo_139_FD_185896 | JGI IMG/M metagenome (GOLD analysis project Ga0209804, IMG submission 185896) | Grasslands soil microbial communities from the Angelo Coastal Reserve, California, USA - 14_0929_12_20cm (SPAdes) (version 2) | ecosystem: Environmental > Terrestrial > Soil > Grasslands ... | reverse complement strand
TGGCAGGGGCGAACCTGGACAACGGAAATCCTGAGATATTGCTGCATTCGATCCGACAGTTTTTCAAGTTCCTGCCGGGAGAGCAAAGGCAGGAACTCCTAACACAAGTGAATCAGAGTTTGATATTGAGGGCATAGATTGTCTTGCGCCTCTAGGATGGTTTTGAAAGCACCGGCTGCAAGAAAGGCGAAGATCGCGGAACCGAGCGCGGTAACGAGCTTTTCCCGTTTTTCTGGATGGTTTCGAAGCCAGTGAAGAAGTTTGGAGAATCCCCATTCGGAAGAATATCTTCCTCCGCACCAACGAATTGCTTCTACGTCCATTTCCTCCGCGGTCCGAGTGATCAGTTCGGCTTCTCGCCAGGCCCGGTGGTCACACCACAAGTAGTAATCGTCAAGAGGCTCCAGCTTTTCTCCGACGGGGACGACGCTGGAACCGGTGGTATCCGGAGCAATAGCGGCTACGGTTCTGCCGTCAATTCCGGCGGAGGCGATGGCCAGCATTACGGCTTCTAGCAATGCCCTCATGTGGTCCGAGTGACTCTGGGTGGCATAGTCGGGATCTTCGCGTTTTCGGTGCGGCGGATAGGGCGCGATGCCGGATCCGAGCCGCCCCCTTTGACTGTCAAAGATAGAGGCACGCACACTGAGAGTGCCGAAATCTATTCCTGCGACAACGCTCACCGTTTGCTCCCGATCAAACTATCGAACAGGGTTTCTCTTCAGGGCGCTGTAACTGCATTGTGCAAACCAGTCCTTGCACCATCGGCTGTTAATTCGCAACCACAGAGGTATACCTCAATGCCCAGCTCTCGAAATGCCACGGCTTTCGCCAGCATGGCCTCGTCCGCCGATCCGGCATCTCTTCCGTAGGCGACCTGGATATGATTCGATTTGTGCCGGGCCATAAGTTGATCGCGGCTCACGCCATGAAGTACGGCATTCATAATCGGCCATTGAGGTGTCGTCGAAGCCCAGCGTCGTTCAACTTCTTCGCGCGGCAACTCAACCACGGTCGCTCGTCCCAGATCGGCCTTAAGCTTGTTGGATTCCACAAAGATTCGGCTCCATACGATCTCGCCAGGTTTGCTGATCCCTTTCAATGTGCCCCCGCCAAGCGGGAAGTACATTGGTGGCTGCCGCTCGCTCACTGCTCCTCGATAACCGCCAATAAAGTGATTGGGCGGAGCAGCTCCGGAAATCTCAAGAACCCAGACGAAATGGCCGTTATATTGTTCCCCGTAGCGAAGATCGTGCAGTGTGGTCTCCGGATCTAGATTAAGCTCGTTCCAAATGCGATTCGTAATCAGTGCATCGATTCCCGCGCATTCGTCGACTTCGTTGAAATGTGGCAAAGCACGGCCGTCATAAAGGATGCGGCCATTCCCGTTTTCGGCAACAGGAGGACGATCGGCATTGTTCAGCAGCCCTTCAACTAGATCGGACGCTGGAGTTAGATCTTTCAAACCTTGTTGATATTGAATACCAATGGCCGCACACCCGAAATCATCGGCAATACGTAAAGCGGCAATATACATCCGGCATTGATCCAGAATTTGGTCGTCTGTGAGATCGGTGGCCCCATTTGGACCAGTGCGAAACTTCATGCCTTTTTTGTTAAGCCATTCTCGAATCGACTGCGCCTCCGCAGCCGATACACGCTTCATAGCAGCATAGAGGGCTGACTGGCTCAGGCGTTCCTTAAAAATTCCCATTGGATGGAGCAGCTCGTCAGGAACAATGGCGTTGTACATACCCATGCAGCCTTCGTCAAAAATTCCCAAAACGGCTTTTTCACTGATGAGTTCGGCCGCCACTCTTTTTCCAACCATCTGAGGCCGCCCTGAAATCTGGTCCGAATCAAAGCGCTGTACATGGGAGAGGTCATGTTGGACTCGCTTGCCCTCAAGCCACATTTCAAGGCGATGCAAGAAGTATTCGTCGCGGAATTGTTCGCTCCACAGCGAGTCGTACTGGATCCCGGCCTTCGTGAGACAGGCATTCAGATTCAACATCCCAACCAGACCTGGCCATTCGCCGCTCCAGTTTGCAACTGTCAGGATAGGACCTTTATGGTGATATAAACCGGCGAGGACATGGTGACTGTATTGCCAAACGGCTTCGGCCACGATGACTGGAGATTCTCTGGGAATCTGTCTGAATACGTCGATTCCATATCGCTGGCTATCTATGAATCCATGCTTCTTCTCTGGATCAAATGGGTGCGCTCGATGAACTTCGCGCCCAAAACTACGAACTGCGGCGGTCAAAGCCTCTTCCATACATGATTGAGCCGGCCAGCACTTTTGGTTTGCCGATAACCGTAAATCTCCGCTTGCGACCAGGAAAACTTGAGAGGACATGCTCTTAATCCTTTCTTCGTGACACAAACGTTGGGCAGGATCTGCAGTTCCCGACGGCGCTTCATTGTGCCACAAATGAATCGTTTCACAAACCAGGAAAAGTCTACACTTGCCCTGCCGAGATCGCAACGCAGCCTGATCACAACGCCGCCTTGACACTCGTTTTCTTGCGTGTTTAAATTCAACGGCTTAATGAAACGATTCATATACAGCAATCTGTACAGTTTATGAGAAGAGAAAGATCAGCAACTGCGATTGAATACGGCACGTTCATCTGGATGTTTGCAGTGGAGAACTTCATAAATCATTTCGAACGGAAGCCCGGGGAGAAAGATCATGTTTCGAGCAGTATTGCTGTTTTTTGTGGCTCTCAGTTTTGCGTTGCCGGTTCAGGCCGAGGTGAAAGTGGAAAAGACGGCATACAAAGGTTGGAACAATTGCTATCGCGTTAGTAATGGCGAAGTGGAGCTCATCGTGACCGGTGATGTTGGCCCGCGGGTGATCCGGTTCGGATTTGTTGGGGGCCAGAACCTCTTCAAGGAATTCACCGATCAAATGGGAATGAGTGGGGAGGAGAAGTTTCAATTGCGGGGTGGGGATCGAGTCTGGAAGGCCCCCGAAGATCCGATCGCAACGTGGGCGCCGGATAACGTACCAGTTGAAATCACTCCAACGGCTACAGGACTGATCGCGCGCGCCCCTGTCGAACCGCTTACCAATCTACAGAAAGAAATAGAAATAAGCATGCCGCCGTCAGGAACGAGTGTGACGGTTTCGCACCGGATCACGAACCGCTCGCTTTTCGCGTTGGAATTCGCGCCTTGGGTACTCACAATGATGACGCCAGGGGGCAGCGAGATTACAGGTTTTCCACCACGCGGTACTCACCCGGCCCATCTGGAGGCTACCAATCCATTAGTGATGTGGGCGTACACTAACCTGGCAGACAAGCGCCTGACCTTCACAAAACAATATCTGGTGTTACGTCAAGATCCCATGAATTCTGAGGCGCAGAAGGTGGGGTTGTTTAATCGAAATACCTGGGCAGTTTACCTGCTGAACGGGGAAGCCTTTGTCAAGCGCGCAACCGCGGATCCAACCAAAACTTACACAGATTTCGGTTGTTCTTTCGAAACCTTCACCAATAACGAGTTTCTTGAGATTGAAACCCTAGGCCCGCTTACAAAGGTGGAACCTGGCCATACGGTCGAACAGGTGGAACAGTGGAGCCTCGCTCGTAATGTCAATCTAACTCAAGTGACGGACGATGCGATCGACGGTCTGGTGTTGCCACTGCTGAGGGCAGGACGGACACATTGACGTCCATCTTCTCGGCGATGCTCGCACGCACGTGGGCGCCGACATCTCTGATCGCGGCAGCTTCGCGGGTGATGTCTCTCGGCGGCATCGATCTGACCATCATCACTCTCTACTTCATTTTGGTTCTGGGGCTCGGTCTCTACCTGAAGAAGTTTACAAGCACTGGCGAAGACTTCTTCATGGCCGGCCGCGAGATGACCGCCTGGATCGCAGGACTTAGTTTCATCTCAGCAAATCTGGGCTCTCTCGAAATGATGGGCTACGCGGCGGCCACATATCAGTACGGAATTCTTGTTGGCCACGCGTATTGGATTGGAGCGATTCCAGCCATCTTATTTCTCGCGCTGGTGATGTTGCCGTTCTATTACATCTGCCAGACCCACTCCGTCCCCGGGTATCTTCAACTTCGATACGGCGAAGCGACGCGGTCGCTCTCAGCGATCTCGTTCGCCATAATGACGATCCTCATGAGCGGCATCAATATGTATGCCATGGCCGTGATTATGAAGGTCATTCTGGGCTGGAACATTCATTTCAGCATCTGGGTTTCATCACTCACTGTAGCTTTCTACGTCATGGCCGGCGGGCTGCTTTCCGCGATCTTCAACGAGGTGCTGCAGTTTATGCTGATTTGGCTCGGCGCTCTTGTCATTCCCGTAGCGGGACTGATTGAGACGGGCGGCTGGGCAGGCATGGTTCGACGGATCTCTGAAAATTTCCCGGGTCAGGATTTCACGCATATGTGGCGAACGCTGGGTTCGTTTACCGGCAATCCCATGGGTGTCCACTGGACCGGGATTGTCTTCGGTTGGGGCCTGGCCATCTCATTCGGCTACTGGACCACCGATTTCTTGGTAGTGCAGCGCGTCATGGCCGCGAAGGACCTGCGATCGGCGGAGATGGGGACGATCATTGGCGGCTTGTTTAAGATGCTGGTGCCTTTGATCGTGATTCTTCCCGGATTGCTGGCTCTGGCGGTTCTTCCGTTCAAGCTCGTTCCTGAGACTATGGCCAACGTGCCGGGCGTCCACACCTACAATGAGGCTCTTCCTCTCATGCTTGCCCGATACTGTGGCCCGGGCCTGCTTGGCCTGGGGGTGACAGCGCTGATTGCCGGTTTCATGAGCGGGATGGCTGGCAACGTAAGCGCGTTCGCCACGGTGTGGACCTACGACATCTACAAGCCGCTGATTCGAAAGCAGGCCAGTGATCAGCACTATTTAAGCATGGGACGGTGGTGCTCGCTGCTGGGCGTGGTCGTGAGCATCGGGACTGCTTATTTGGTCATGAATTTCTCCAGCATTATCGTGTACGCCCAAGTAGTATTCGTATTTTTCATTGTGCCCATGTTCGGTACTGTGGTTTTGGGAATGATGTGGAAGCGTACTACACCGGCCGCCGGGTTCTGGGGACTGCTGGCGGGAATACTGGCATCTTTTGTTCTGTGGCTGTGCGTGAAGCTGGATCCCTCCGCGCTGCGTCTGGTTGCGTTTTCAAGTCACGCCAAGGACATGGCAGAGAACGTCTATCGGGCATGGTGGTCCTTGCTGGCCAATGTCGTTGTGACGATAGTTGTCACCCTCTTCACAAAACCGAAGCCTGAGGAAGAGCTCAAAGGGCTCGTCTACGGCTTGACCACTCTACCTTCACTTGGGCAGCTTCCAATCTTCAAGCGACCGATCTTCTGGGCGGGAGCGGTTGCGATCGCATTTGTTCTGCTGAATGTCCTATTTTGGTAGTGCCAAATGAAAACTAAAAACATGATTTCGATCTGGTTCTTTGTAGGCTGTCTGCTCGCGTTGTATGGAGCGCTGATCCTGGCAGCCGGCCTGCAAACGTATTCGAATCGACGCAGCGCGAATATAGCCATGCAGAACCTGCACTTGCAGGGGTGGTGGGGTACCGGGTTGCTAGTAATCGGATTGTTCTACGTAATCCGGTTCCGACCTCGAAGATTGCGATAGCCGCCGATCAATTCTCAGCTTCGGAGGCAACATGGTCTGCGCCAAGACTCTTGTGAATCTTTTATTGCTGATTTCAGGATCAGTGATGACGATGGCTGCAGAAAAGCGGGGAAGCTTCATTCTGCAAACGCCAGAACGCGGGATGCGGGTGAAGATTGCGCGCAGCGGTAACGGCGTGGATGAACTCATTGAGATCAGTGAGCACGCCAAGCCTATGCGGCCATTATGGATAAAGCGCACAAAATGGCTCCCGGTGTTGTCGGTTCGAGGATCGGTGACACGGGTGATCGCCGGTACGCCGGGTCAGCTCCAGACGTGCGCGCTTGAATCGATCGAGAAGAAAGAACATCCCGAAGAAATTGTTGTTCTCTCGGACTGTGGGTCCGGTCATCTCAAGCAGACCCTAACTACAACCCAGGAGCCGGACGTCATCGCCGTCAGGGTGGATTTTTCACCCCATAGCACGATCGCGATTCGTTCCGTCGAGGATCGCTACACCTTCGCTCCTGGAAGAACCGAATCGAATACTCTCACCCAGGGCCCACTCGATTTTGTATGGAGCCAGAATCTCAAAAATGAACCTGATGGACTAATGCCACAGTGGACGTTCAAGTCACCGGCAGTCATGCTCCAGCGGGGAAACGTATTTGCGGCACTTATGCCGGACCTCAGCCGATCATCGAAGCTTCCGCTTTCGTTTGACCTCGATGTGACATCCGAAGCAAAACCCTGGTTTTCATACGGCAGCGTGCCTTCCGAACCTTATGGACACAGTTACTTCCGTCGTGCTGCGAACGCAACTCTCTCATCCGACTCGGGAACAATCGAATATTCTTATGCGATTGTGGGTTCGGTCCAGCCGCTAAAGCTGGGCTACCGGCGCGCGGTGCGCAGGCTCTGGCAAACGATGGGACATCCGGAGCTGTTGCAATCTCCAGACCTTCAGCGCAATGTGCGCCGTCCCGAGTTGGTACTGTTCGATGATTGGCGGCATGACGTCTGGGTGCGGTATGCGAGTCAGGTGTATCGCCATGTCGCTTGTAGGACTGACAATTGCGGCACGTTAATGAGTAACCGCAATTACATGGGCGACTGGGACAGGACTGAAGAAGACGCGTGGTTCAACTCATGGTTTCAAAGCTTGCGGACGGCTTATGGTTGGTATCTCTATGCCAAGAGAACTAATGACAAGCAGATGGAGAAGAACGCCGAGGGAATCCTTAGTTTGGCACTGCAAAGTCCACAGCAGGAAGGGGCTTTTTCCACCATCTACCTTGTTCCCGAGCATCGCTGGATCCGAGATGATGGCTGGGCGGGCTTTGCTGAAGATTATCACGCCTTCTGCATGTCCTGGACTGCCTACTGGATGCTGAAATGGGCCGAGGATCTTACGCCCAATCGAAGAAACGAAGTGCTTGCTTTCACGCGACGCTATGGCGGCTTTTTATTGCGCCATCAGTTGAAGTCCGGCGTGATCCCTTCCTGGTATGACTCGGATCTCAAACCCCGCCCGGAATTTCGCGATCTGAATGCCGAGACCGCCGGCTCCGCACTTTTTCTGCTGGAACTTGGCGGAATAACGGGAGACAAAGCATACGTGGACGCGGCGACCCGTGCAATGGAATTCATTACCGGTGAAGTCCTTCCGCGGCAGCTCTGGTGGGATTTTGAAACCTTCAAATCATGCGCGCGCAAGAACTTCGATTTCTCCGATCCGATCACGGCGCAGTATCCGCAGAACAATCTCTCGACGATCCAGGCTGCTAAAGCTTATCTCAAGCTGTACGACATATTGAAAGATGGCAAATGGCTGGATCTGGGCACGAGAGTTCTCGACTATCTGTTACTCACCCAGCAGGTTTGGAGCCCGCCGTATTTCGATCCGAAATTATTGGGCGGATTCACCACTCAGAATACAGATGCGGAATGGAGCGACGCGCGGCAATGCTATGCGGCTGTTTTGCTCCTGGACTACTACAAAGCAACGGGAGAAATGGAGTACCTCGAACGGGCGGTAGCCGCAGCCCGGGCCACTTTCGCGGTTGCTCCGTGGGAAAACTGGGCGCACACCGGCTACAAAGATGAACCGGGCGCCATGACCGGTTTTCACTGGGGGAGCGGTAGCGCGATGACTTCGATCGAGATCATGTCTGCGACTTTGGGCGACGCGTTCATAGATCTTTCCCGGAGCCGGGGCGTCGGTTTCAATGCGAATTCGCTGCGCACTTTGAACGTCGTTGGCAGTCTGATCTCGTTTAACGTCAATGCCGTACCCGAGTTGAAAGGAGTGCATGTTCGCTTCGCGGCAGCGAATCCGAATGTTACTTACAGAATTATTGTTAACGGCCGGCAGCCGGTTACGGTGAACGGCGATGAGCTTTCTCGCGATGGTTACGTACTCGATTTGGCTGCTAGCCAGTGAGCTGTTGCCAGAATCTCTTCTTTCTTCTCTCCCGTTTTTCTGATTTTCGCCGCTGCTGGGCATTTTCGTGGAAAAACACGGGCGGCTGAGGCAGCGATTCAAGGCGTCGAAGCACCGTTTCCAGATGGTGGCTGTTCCGCAGTTCAGCCCCATGGCGGACGGTGCATCTCACAAACGTAGTCACTTTTCTAGGTCCGAGATCCCAGATCCGGCCAATTCCTCCAGTAAATGATCGGGTTGTTGGCCTTCAGTCAGTGCATCTGCAGCGATTTTCCGTCCGGTGATTTCAGCGTCATACTGCGACCGGTTCGGTCCGTCAACTTCTCCATTCTCGAAAATAACGGTATCCACTGCGATAGTCAATTGCGATGACGACTGAATCAGCCGGATATTTCGCCCTTCCACGCCCTGATCTGCGCTGATGTAAGGAGTGCCAACCATGTTTTCGGGCAGGAATGTCCTACTATTCCCGAGCAGCGGGAATGCGGCATGGCTATTGGCCCTACGTTTGGCGCATATTTCTGTGCTTGCCCAGAACGCTAAAGATCAACAGGACGAAACAACGCGAAATGCCTCCCTGAACCCCTTAAGATCATCGCAGCACTCACCGATATTTACAGATTGCGTCAATCCTGCTTCCAGGACATACATCATTTTCAACAATACCTGACTTTTCGGCTTTTGAATCGATTCATTGTGTGGCAGAATGAATTCCAACTGCTCGGAGTCCAATGTCAACCATCGTGGAAGTAGCAAAACGTGCGGGCGTTTCGGTTGGAACTGTTTCCAACGTCATTAGAGGAAATCCACGTGTCGGCCGTGAATTTCGAGAACGCGTCGAAGCCGCGATTCGCGAGTTGGATTACCACCCCAATGAAATCGCTCGCAGTTTGAAGGTGAATCAGACGTACATGCTCGGCATGGTGCTCCCAGACATCACTAACCCTTTCTTCCCGGAAATCATTCGCGGTGCCGAAGATCAGGCACTGCAACGGAGGTATTTGCTGGTAACGGCTAACACTGACGAACACATAGAACGAGAGCGAAGTATCGTCTCTGCTTTGCGCTCCCGCCGCGTTGACGGATTGTTACTGGCATCTGCCCCAGGAAAAGATAGTAGTCACATACGCAGAGTCATGGATGCAGGCACCTCGGTCGTTTGCTTAGATAGGGCCCCCGCCGGCATAAAGGTTGATACTGTGCTACTGGACAACGTTCGCGGGGCAGAGGATTGTGTCCGGCACCTGCTACGCGTTGGTTACCGCAAGATCGCCATTATCACAGGTCCCTTGGAACTGCAGCATGCGCGCGAACGATTGCGCGGTTATGAGAATGCTCTGCATGAAGTAGGCATCAAGGTCTCCGAGGAATTGATTCTAGAAGGAGATTTCCGAGAGGAATCTGGTCATCGTCTGGGAAAAGAATTGCTCCTTCGCCGAGTCCGTCCCTCGGCAATATTCGTGTGCAATGGCGTTATGACCCTGGGAGTGCTGCAGGCATTCGAAGAACTCGGGGTGCGGTACCCGGAAGACGTCGCGCTGGCTACGTTTGATGATCTCGCTGGTGACCGCTCGTTCTACCCGCGACTCACAGTTGTGGCGCAACCCGGTTATGAGATCGGCGCTCGCGCAGCTACTCTTCTGATGGATCGCATTGAAAATAAATTCAGCGGAAAAGCGGTGACGATACGAATGGCTCCGACTCTCATCGTTCGTGAATCGACGAGAGGGTCGGCGGTAGAACCCTCGAGGCCGCGCACGCACACACCTCTGTCCGTCTGAACCGCGAGCGCAGTGCCCTCGCGATAATTCCTGCTGGCGCAGTGCCTGTTCATCTTGCCACTGGAAGCACGAAACAGTAAACCGTATACTTGATTTCGCTCCAGGCCTGCTCTGCCACGGGGTAGCCTGGAAACAGAGGGCGGGTGACGGGAGTAAATTTTATTCTTATCCAGATCGAACGGCGGCCACGAGTGAGCTCACGTGAGATGAGGAATTCATCATCGCGGAACCGCCGGTTCGAGGTTTCCACGTTGTGTTCTGTCGCTCCGAGCTCCTGCGCTGGATTCGAATAGACGCACGAATTCGATCCGGCGAGGTACCAAATTCCTGCAAGCTTCCAATCCGACCGTGTTTGATCTGAGACGTAAACCTCCGCTCTCTGGTCCGGAAAGGAATAGTCAAGTTTGCGTCGAAGCAACACTCCAAGGTTATCCGATCGAAGCTGCACGTGAAATTCCGATGTTCCTTTGGTTACTCGTCCTGTATCGGTTTTGGCCGGATATATCTCTTTGCCGTTCAGAGTATCCACACCCCACTCGTAACGGGACGTGAGCTCGTAGGGCGGCGACGCCTGCGGAGACGAGTAACCATGCGAACGCTCATCGGCCATATCGCCCACATGAAGTTGATCGGTTTCCACCAGCGAGGGCGAGGGGAGGCCGTACCAGTACGTCACAGTTTCGTAGTGTTGCTCGGAATCATCCATGCCTCCGTGCTCCAGGCGAATCTCAGCATTCTTGCCGAATGGCATGAGATCTGCCAATAAAAACCGGTAAGCGGATTCGATTTTGTCTTCATCACTGGATGCGGTCTCTAGGTTGCGCGCCCCGACGGGATGGCCAGCGAAGGGCAAGGTCATGTTTAGACCACCCCAATAATCGCCTCCTCCACCCCATTCTTCTGTTCCCGTACCTTGGGCCTGCGGAGTAAGGCTGTCGTCGAAGAAGAACCGCGGATCGCCCTCCAGCGTGCCGAAATCCGCCTGGTGCGAGAAGATGAATGAAGTGCCTACAAAGCTTCCTGACCAGTCTCCCCCTCCCTCAGTGATGCGCGTATCGAGCAGAACGAGATCGCGTCCCGGTATTGGCTGAGGAAAATCGTGGTACGTTGCATGAAAGTAGGAAACTTGGCTCGCGCGCTCATGCAGCGGAAAGTAGCGCAGGGTCCATTCAATTCCATTAACCGGTGGGCCCGCTGACCTGAGCTCGATTCGCGCGGATCGGAAGAAGGGCATCGGAAAGTAGCACGCAAGATACACATCATCTTCCGAGAAGCGTATGTTCACGGGAAAGGCTTTGACCAGGAATTCGCGATTGTCGCGGTTGTAGAGCGTTCCCGCTCCATAGAAAAGCGCGATTGGAGCATCGATGGAAGGTTGTTTCCTTCCATCCCAGGTCACGCGCAAGTGAGCCCGTTCGAAAGCGAGCGCCTGCTTACGAGGAATAGAAAACTTGAGCGTGGTGAGCACGGCCCTGGCCCTTACCTTCGCCACAGTCACCGTCTCTCCTGCCGCAAGATGAATCCTTCCCCCTACTTCTTTCCCCAGATTCGGAGCAATGTCACTTCCCGCTTTGGCGATTAGATCGCGCACGTCCCGAGCAGGCGCAGATTTCCCATTCCAACTCTGCAGTGGATGAGTCAGTCGCGTGCCCGGCACGAAGCGGTCGAAGATGTAATATCCGGTGCCATAGTGGGTTCGCGTGTAGGCCATTTGCAAGCTTCGTTCGAAAGAAATTGGCGTCCAAATGAGGTCAGAGCCTTTTGTTGTTGTCCAAGTGAAATCCAGCGGTTGGGGAAACGGTAAAGATGGAAGGAATATGGAATCTGCCACAGGCTGCAAAGGATTTGCTGTGCTGGTCTCCTGTACCAGATGGTCGGTTCCATCTACAACGAAGTGCCATGGGCTGCCGTGCCAGTGATTGTAGCGGCTAAAAACCAGCATTCCGGGTCCTTCCAGGTCGAGGGTCACGTTGAATTCGTCAGAGAGTTGATACAAAAAATGCGCTGCATCCGCTCCCTCATTGCCGCCGCCACGATCGTAGGTGCTGCGCATGTAGGCGCGCATGCCAATTCTTTGATCAGCCCAGTGATCCCATGATCGATATGCATCAAGTCCAATCGGTATTGCGCGGGGTTTTTCGGCCGAATACGCCAGTCCAGCCAGCGCAACAGCGCAAACCCAAGAATATAGATAGCGGACATTGCAGCTAAAGATGGCGGCTTTCATCGTGAATGCGCGGCGGATGCGCCGCGAACCATGAAATTTCAATGCACAATTGAGAGTCCTCTCCTCGGCATCATCGCAGTATTCGTCGCCAGAGATTCTACTCGCCAAAAAACCTTGACAGCCTCTTAACCCTGTGCTTCAATCCTTTCGCTGAAACGATTCATTCGTTTGATTCCTGGCAAATGTGCCCAAACAGTTAGCAATTCGTGAGCAATGATCGACGTGGGCCTGAAAGGTTTCACCAACTTCCGGTCCAACGATCCAGGAGCTGATTATGAAAACCAAATTGTTTTTCGTTCTGCTTCTTGCGCTCGCTATTGTTTCCATGCCGAGCCGCGTCCTCGCTCAGGCTGATCGCGGAGCGATCAAAGGCGAGGTCCAGGATGTGCAAAAAGCAAATGTGCCCGGCGCGCAGCTCACTCTGAAGAACGAGGCCACTGGAGTTTCCGCAAGCACAATCTCCAGCGCTTCGGGAGAATTCAATTTTCTCAATCTCGCGCCCGGCTGCTACACTCTCATGACCGCGGCGAAGGGGTTCAGCACTGCGACGCAGGAGCATATCTCGGTCGCAGTAGGGCGCACCCTAGGAATCACGGTCACGCTACAACCGGGCTTGGTGGAGCAGACCGTCACCGTATCCGCAAATGCGGCCTCGATTGATACCCAGACTTCGGATATCGGAACGGTGATTACTCCCCGCGAAATCAAAGATCTGCCCGTGCCCCTCAGCGGCGATATGCGCAATCCGCTCAGCTTTGTCGTGCTTACGCCCGGGGTCAACGGATCTGTGCCGGGCGCCACGCCGGATTACCGGCTGCATATCAGCGGATCCGCAAGTTTTTCCGACGAAGTTTACATCGATGGCATTCCGGTGTCGAATACGAACTTCACCGGTGATATCAGCAGCAATCATCCGCCGATCGATGCGATCAGTCAGTTCAAACTCGTCAATAACAATGAGAGCGCACAGTATGGTCTCTCAAGCGGCATCGTGTCGTTCGCCTTCAATTCCGGCACAAATGCATATCACGGGAGTTTATTCGAGTTTCTGCAAAACGACGCGCTAAACGCCGCGGGTGCTGTCTTTGATGCTTTGCGAGCTCGCACGGATTGCACCGTCACGCCACAGCCGACGGCTTGCAAAAAACCTGGGCTGAAACAACATGAGTTCGGCGGTACATTCGGTGGTCCAGTATGGATTCCAAAAGTGTACAACGGTCGCGACAAGACCTTTTTCTTTGTGGACTTTACCGATTTCAAGTTTCGCCCTAGCGCAATCAACGGGAGCCTGACAACTATTCCAAATGCGTATCGCACAGGAGATTTTTCCCAAGCACTCGGCCCGCCGCTCACCGCCAATGGTCAGCCCGTCTTTGATCCTGCTGGGCGTCCGGTCTACCAAGGCGAGATCTTCAATCCCTTGTCGGTTCACACCGTCACAGGTCCGGACGGCAAGCCGTACCAGATACGTGACCCATTTCCAGGAAACATAATTCCTCCTGGTTTTGCCGGCCTAAGTAAGGTTTCGCAGAACGTGCTGAAATACTTTCCCATGGCGGACAACAATGCGATCTTTAACAATCTTGTGCGCAAGCAAGGATCAAAAATCGATCAGTACCGAATGGTCGTCAAGATCGACGAACATATATCGGAAAAGCATGCGCTATCCGGCAGCGTGTTCACGGGAAATTCCAATTTCAGCAACAATGGCGGTTTGAATTTGCTGGATGCTGTTTCCACGGTCACTCCCAGCAAGCAAATACGCTTTACCTATAACTACGCCCATTCTCCAACTTTGGTTAACAATCTCAATATTGGACTTCTTCGCGATGAAGGCTTCAATGGACCCCTTCAGGCGGGGCCCGGCTTTGCCGCTTTAGGAATCTCCGGCTTAGCGCCGCTTCAGAGCAGCAGCCCATTTCCTCAGATCGGGCTCGGCACCCTTATCAACGGTATTGGTTCCACAACGGGAGGAGCTTTGGCCGATGCGGAGAATCGGTTCATTGAGAACGATAATCTGACGATGGTTCGCGGCAATCACACGTTCAGCTTTGGCGGGGAGTTGCGGCGACTGCAGCGCAACAATAGCGGTATCGCCAGCGGCAGTTTTGTCTTCGAGCCCACTCAGTCGGCTCTGAACGGAACTGGCTTCATCAATGGCAATCAAGCGGTCTCGATGCCGGCGGGCACCGGAAATCCAGTCGCCAGTTTTCTTTTCGGCGGCCCTGATTACATCCACATTGATTATCCCATTGCGCAGTATTACAGATGGTTGCAAGCTGGCGCTTATGTTCAAGATGACTGGAGGGCGCGACCGAATCTGACCTTAAATTTTGGACTTCGCTACGATGTCCAGGTACCACGGACAGAGATCCGTGGAAATGTTTCAAGTATGGAGCCGACGCTGGCTAACCCTGTCGCCGGGGGTCTACCGGGAGCATACAGCTTCTTCGGCAGCGGCCCCGGGCGCAACGGAGAGCCGCGCATCGGCAACACCTATGCCTTGGGATTTCAACCCAGAATCGGGTTTGCATATTCTCCGGGAGCCCAACACAAAACTGCCTTTCGCGGCGGCTTTGCTGTAACCCGGCCAATCGGCAACGATAATATGCAGTCGGGCTTTACAGGTGGGTACAATTTCGGTTTTGCCGGGATCGCGAATGCCGTACGACCTCAGGACGCGGTAGGCTCCCCTGCCTATTTTTGGGACAATCCTTTTCCTGCGAATGGGGTCAGCGGCGCGAATCTTAATCCGGGACTTCTTGTTGGCAATGACAATCCTGTCTGGATCGGGTCGAACGTAGGCCTGCCTCCGACACAACTTTACTGGTCGGCGCAGATCGAGCACCAGCTTTCGAGCAGCATAGTGGCAAACATAGGGTATGTGGGGATGCATACTTACCACATTGGCATCTGGTCGAAACCAAACGAAGTGAATCCAGCCCTAGCACAACAGAAATTTGGTGCGGCCGCGGCGGGTGCAGGATTGCCATTGAACGAATTTCTAGCGTTGCCAATTACGGATCCGAGGGCGGTAGCTGCGGGTGTTACTCCTCCATGGCCAGGCTTTGTTTCGACTTTAGGAGCGGCAGCTACGGTGGGCCAGTCCATTCGACCGTTTCCACAGTATGGCAGTGTCGATCACCCCGAAAATCCAATCGGCAGCATCTCCTACAACGGCCTGCAAACGAGTTTGCAAAAGCGATTCTCGCAAGGACTGACATTTCTCGTTGCTTACACGTTCTCGAAGACGATCGGTGACGTCGATAGCAATATCAGTTACGACGCCGGGGCAGAAAATGCCATATTTGCCGGCTCTTTCTTCCAGGATTATTACAATCCCCAAGCCCAACGCTCCGTCACCAGCTCCGACATTCCACACGTGGTTTCGCTCAGTTACACCTACGAACTCCCATTTGGACCGGGGAAAACCTTCTTGAATCGGAGTGGCGTAGTGGGGAAGATCGTCGGAGGCTGGTCCGTCAGCGGCATTCAGAAATATCAGAGTGGCCGCCCTATTCACATTGAGTATGACGCCTTTGGCAGCTCCAACCCCTACAATGCGCAGGATGGTTTCAGCTTTCGTCCAAACATCGTTCCTGGTCAGCCGTTCAAGAATCCTGACTACAATCCAAGCTGCTCGGGTCCGGTGCAAACCACCGCAGGCCGTAATCCCTGCCAGTTTTACATAAATCCCGCGGCTTTGGTGGCTCCCCCTCCCGGTCAGTTTGGCGACGCTCCCAACTTAATATTGGCGCTGCGCATGCCTGCATACCTGAATGAGGATCTATCCCTATCGAAGCGCATTCCGCTCGCGGAGAGTGTGGGTTTGCAGTTTCAGGCAAACCTCTTCAATGCCTTCAACCGGGTCGTCTGGTCCTCCGCGGGGCAAGCGGGATCACAGGGCAACGCGCAAACCTTCATCTTCAATGCAGCTCCGGCGAACCTAAGTCCGGCGTCTCTGGCAAATTCCAATACCATCTTTGGGATCTTTACTTCCCAGCAGAACGGGCCGCGAATTATCCAGTTCGGTCTGAAGCTGGAGTTCTGAGCAGGTGGCTATGCTCGCAAAATTATTCGCGTTTTTTAGCATAGCCTTGCCTCTGCTCCTCTGTGCCCAACCATCTCCCCACGAGATCGCTGCACACGCAAAGGCGGCACAGGCAGCGGAACAGCGGAACGACTTTTCGACTGCCGTCCATGAGTACGAATTTGTGGCAAAGGCCCTGCCCCAGAACGCGGAAATGCAAAGCAATCTGGGGGTAGCGCTGTACTTCAACCATGATCTCAAGCAGGCCATCCGCATCTTTCGAAGAGCGACAGCGATGAATCCGAGCTTGCTTGCGCCACATCTGTTCGCCGGGTTGTCATTGTACCGATTGTCTGATCCGAACGCGGCGGTACAGGAGCTGGAAAAAGCTGTGCAAATCAATCCAGCCGATGTCATCGCTCACACCTGGTTAGGGTATGCCTATACCGCACAAAGCCAATATGAAGCGGCTTTAAAAGAGTTTCAGGCAGCCCGCCGTCTCGAGCCCGGTAATATTGATGTCTGGTATTCGCTGGGAGAGACTTATCTGCAAATCGGGAGAGAGGCGACACTGGAGTTGATTGCTGTAGCTCCAGATGGAGGCAGAACCTGGCAGCTGGCGGGAGAGCAATCGCAGCTGAAGGGCGACCCTCAGGAGGCGCTCGAATGCTACAAGATGGCGCTGGAGCGTCGCTCCGACATCCCGGAGCTGCGCTCACTCATAGCCGACTTGGGTGGAACCGCTGCGTCCGCTCTGGGCCCCTCCCAAAATGGAACAACACGGGAAGATGAGATTTATCGAAGAGCCCATGATGCGGAGCAGGAGTCGCGGGCAGCTTTTGAGCACGTAGTCCAGATGGCACCGGATTCGTACCGCTTCCACCAAATTTTGGGCGATGCCTTTACGGCCGAAGAAAAGCAGTCTGAAGCAATCGAGGAGTATCGAACAGTATTGCTATTGAAGCCAGACTTGCCGGGTATCCACGAAGCAATTGGCAATAATCTGCTGCGCAGCGGCAAACCGGCGGAAGCTCTTCCGGAATTTGAGGCAGAACTTCAGCTGCAACCCTATTCCGCCAGCGCATACACGGATCTCGGACAGGTGTTTCTGATCATGGGCAAGGACGAAGAAGCTGCCAACATGCTTAACAAGGCACTGCAGATGGATCGACCACCCATCGAAGTTTACCGCCTTCTGGGAAAGGTAGAGTTGCATCGCAAACAATATCAATCAGCCGTAGAAAACTTCACCCGTTATGTGTCGGTCAGGAGTAGCGACTCGAGCGCTTATTACCTGCTCTCGCAGGCTTATCGAGCGTTGGGCAAAAAAGACCAGATGAATCAGGCACTGCAACAGTTTGAGAAAACTTCGCAGGACGTGAAGGCCAGGAGTAAGGCGCAAGCAAGGCTTCAGGCGCTAAATCGTCAAGGCGAAGTTACCGATGAAGCCAGAGAAGTCGAGCCTAAGCAAATCCACTGAATCGGAACGAAGCCTAAGATTCGCACGAGTGCGATGCTATGCACTACATCTGTGATTATGACGGCGTGATCGCGGGAACGCCGGGTATCGATTTGCTGCGTGAACCCTTCGCCGACGGTGACATTGGTTTCACTAACCCGAAGAGGGTCGATTGGTGGGAGCAGCAGTTGCGAGAGATTCTCATCGACTACAGCTTCGATGGGTGGATGGAAGATTGTGGCGAGTGGGTAGCCGACACCGATCGCTTCTTCTCTGGCAAAACTGGTCGCCAGATGACAAATCTGTATGCGTTGCTCGATCACGAAATTAGGTGTGAAATCTGCCAACGAGCGAAACCGCATGAGGTCGGATTTGTTCGCTCTGGTTACGCTGGGTCCCAAGGCTATACGCGGGTAGCCTGGGGAGGCGACCCTTCGGTAGTTCCGGCCGACGTGACGGCGGGGCTTTCCGGCTTTGCGGTGTGGGGACCCGGTATTAATGGAAACGGCTACTCGAAGGAACTCTGGATTCGCTGGCTGGAATTTGGTGCGCTGAAGCCAGTCATACGCGATGATCCTTGGGATAAGCCTGCTGCCGCCATTAACCTTTGGTACGACTCCGAGACGCTCGATCTGTTCCGACGCTACGCCGGCCTGCACATCTCGTTATTCCCTTACTTCTATACGTATGCTGGTGAAGCAGCGAAGACGGGATTGCCAATCATTCGACATCCGATGCTCGAGTTTTCGGAAGATCCACAGGCATACAAGGCGGAAGAAGAGTACCTGCGCGTGAAAAAGTTACTAGTCGGTCCTGTCGACTACTGGGCTGGGGAGCTATTTACCGGTGGCGGCGGCATTAGAATGCCTGCACCTCTCGACGAAATCCCCATACTGATGCGAGCGGGCAGCATCATTCCCATCATCAGCGCGGAAACTCAGCCATTGGCAGCGGATACAGTAGAGGGAACTTCAACCTTGGCAGGAAGCTTGACTTGGAGAGTATTCCCT
>Ga0209804_1001064_pt1 | contig 18575 bp, 22 predicted proteins | sample GraSoiAngelo_139_FD_185896 | JGI IMG/M metagenome (GOLD analysis project Ga0209804, IMG submission 185896) | Grasslands soil microbial communities from the Angelo Coastal Reserve, California, USA - 14_0929_12_20cm (SPAdes) (version 2) | ecosystem: Environmental > Terrestrial > Soil > Grasslands ... | reverse complement strand
CCAACTATTAGCGCGTAGCTTTCTAGGTTGGTTAGTGAACGGTGAAACTTGGAACTGTTTTCTTTAGCCTCGAGTTTGAGCTTCTTTCTCAATCGGTCTGTTCGGATTGTTCCCTCGGTCTCGATAGTTTCGAGTATTTTCAGTTCGATGTCTGAGAGAATCTGTTGTTTGACCGCTGGGTCTTGGTGATGTTTCACGATGATGTCGAGGATCGGCCAGAGCTTGTTGGATACGAAGGTCTTGGTCCTTCTGAATATTCTCGTGGCGAGAATGTCCTTTCTCCCTTCAACATCTCGTGAAACGTGGGCCACTGGTTGGCCGGAGATCTTGATCGACCACCAGTCCAACCAGCCACCGAAGCCCTTCGCAGAAGGCTTCCAAGGCTTGCCTAGTATGCCACTGATGAAGCTTGGAAGCTCGTTACCTCCCAGCGTCGAGACGAGACCCTTATCGTGGATGAACTCGATTATCTCACCCTGGGTCTTCAATCGGAGACTGGGTTTTAGTCGATGTTCTCGGACCCGTACGGCTTCGGCTTTCCTGATCAGCGCGTTAGCCTTAGAGCTCAGAATGCTTAGCCCCGCTTTCGAGAGGCACGCATCTCCAGATTCATATCAATGGCTGAAGCAGAGTGGGTGATTGCGCCCACGGAAATTACGTCCACTCCGGTCTTCGCGTAACTTGCAAGATTCTCTTTTCTAATCCCGCCTGACGCTTCGACTAGAACCCGGTCTCGAAGACCTGTTCTCATCAACAATGTCAAACAACCTCCGACTTCCTTCGGAGTCATATTGTCGAGCAGAACTATGTCAGCTCCCGCCTCTGCGGCCTCGACGGCCTCCTCAGCGGTTGTAACTTCGACCTCCACCTTCTTTGTGAAGCTCACTTTCTCCTTCGCCTTTCGAACACAAGCACCCACTGAGCCAGCAAGTTCTAGATGATTGTCTTTGATTAGCACGGCATCGTCCAGCCTCAGACGATGCGTGTCCCCGCCCCCAAGCTCGACAGCACGCTTCTCGAAATATCTCAGACCTGGAAGCGTCTTTCTAGTACAACCAACTCTGACCTTGCCTCGACTCTCCTTCTTGGCGATTGATACGAGGTCTGCCGTTGCCGTCGCAACTCCGGACATGTGGGCTAGTATATTCAACAATGTCCGCTCAACGGCCAACAAGGCACGCGCCGGACCTCGAGCGGAAAGAATCATCGTCCCCGCATTGACTCGATCGCCATCACGAGCCGCAGCGGTTCCTTGACAGCCCGCGAGTTCGAGAATAATCAATGCCTCCTCGATGCCAGCGACCACCGCATTCTCTTTGCAAACCACTCTTCCCTCAGCCTTTTGCTTGTGGTCGATGAGGGCGTTGGTAGTGATGTCTCCATATCCAATGTCTTCCGCCAAGAAGGATGTGACAGTATCTTCTACAATTGATCTAGTGAGATCCAAACCTCAACGAAACTGGAACCCTTCGAGGGTTCGGTATAAGCAAATAACACAATTCCGGGCGTCGGCACAGCTAGGCTGATTCGGCTGGCTGTTCTAGTTCGATTTCCCCCCGATGCACCTCGTGGCCGCATGAACCAAGGAAAATGTCTAAGCCGTCAGGTCGAGCATCATCACGGTGTGGGCTTACGTGGACGAAGACGACCTGTTCATGATCTATTGGGCAGATTGCTTTGATCAGATTCACAGCGTTCGGCCGGATTTTAAGCGGGTTGACAAAGGATTCGAACTGTTGCTGGAGTCGCTCGTACTTGATCCCCAGGAATCCTGCGTAGATTCCGCAGAAGAACACGAAGATGCTAGCACCTAGCGAGATAGCGACTCCTATCGTCGTTAGGGTCTCACTGAAGACAAGGATTATAGAAACAGCTATGGGCAGTGTGAGCATGGCTAGAGCGATGAGGATTTTGCCCATGATGGAGAGGAAGCCCATGCTGTTGCGATCTGCTCCGTCACTCTGTGACTAGTTTAGCAATCTCTAGGTTTCTTGGAGTCCCGCTCTCTTACAATCTTCTCGACATGCTCGATGATCGTTTTCAGAGGTGTGCCAGGGCCATAATTTCCAGTAATCCCTAGCTTCTCCAGTCGAGGCTTGTCATCATCAGGAATGATACCGCCCCCAACGAGCAGAATTTCATCACCGCCCTTCTCTCGGATGAGCTTGGCGACTTTGGGAAAGGCCGTCATGTGGGCGCCATTTAGAAGGCTCATGGCGACAACATCAACGTCTTCGTCAATAGCCATCTGAGATACTTGTTCAGGGGTTGCGAGGAAGCCTGTGTAGATGACCTCCATTCCTGCGTCCCGGAGAGCGCGGCAAAGTATGAGGGCGCCTCGGTCATGACCATCCAGCCCGGGCTTTGCGACTAGGACCCGAATTCTCCTGTCAGAGCCAGCCGTTGGTTTCTTCTGGGGCAAATCCCGAATCTACGTTGCTCTCAGGCACATCTCAATAATTAAGGGCTATTGATTGATCGCGCCAGCTTTATTTCGAAGAATCTCTCGGGACCATAGAGAGGTTTCCTAAACTGCAACAGGTTCAAGTCCCAAAAGTCTCTGTCTCGAATAGCGTATTCAATTGGCTCCTAGAGGAGGATGAGCCGTCAGCCCGCTATCATACTCTGGTCGATCTCCAGGAGAGAGGTGAGAACGATCAAAGCGTCATCAGCACTCTGAACCGTATCGGAAGAATCGGTTGGGCGTCAAAGATTCTAGCCAGGCAGAAAGATGGTATCTACTGGGACAACCCCAAGTCTTGTTATGTTCCAAAATTCTCCGCGTGCTCTTGGCAGCTCGTCGTCTTGGCGGACTTGGGCGTTTCATCCAAGGACCAGCGTGTGGACAAGGCTGTTGATCATTTCCTAGAGCATCACAATGTGGAAACAGGGGGCATCTCGCTTCGACCAAAGGGTCATGAGAAATTTGAGCCTCATATCTGCGCGACCGGAAACATGGTTCGGGCTCTAGCAAAGATGGGATACGCGGAGGACGATAGAGTCCTGAGCGCGATGGATTGGCTGTTGTCGAAACAGCTGGCTGATGGCGGTTGGAACTGCTCGCCTTCTGGGAAGCATGGATCCTTCATGTCGGTTATTCAGCCAGTCTGGGCTCTGTCCGAGATGATGGCGCACGACGCGAGGAAGGGCTGGGAAGTCTCAGCGAAGAGAGGAGCTGAGTTTCTACTGAAGCATCGCGTCTACCGGTCTGACAAGGATGATTCTGTCGTGCTGCTTGATTTTCTGAGGCTGCATTACCCCATACACTATTGCTACGATTTTCTGCACGGATTGCGAGTCCTGACAGAGCTGGGCATCAAGAATGATCCAAGGATGAACGATGCCGTCGCCCTGCTCTTGGAAAAGAGAACGCCCGATGGAAAATGGAATTTGGACGGTGTCTACAGAGGATGGCGACATGCACACGCGATGCATGGAGAAGAGACGGTTTCCCGACCCGAAGAGCGAGAGCTGATAACCCAAGGATGGGGAACAGAAAGAGCGTTGCAAATCGAGGAAGCGGGCAAACCCAGCAAGTGGGTAACACTGCAGGCGCTTCTTGTGCTAAAGAGGCTCGGGCTTCTCGTCCCGGGATTGTAGAAAGTGGGCTAGCGATCGTCTTCTTTGTCGATTCGCTTTTGTAACGCGCTTAGCCGCTTCCTGTTTTCTTCGAGTTCGTCAGAGGTATTTGGACCGACACGCTTGGCGCGTCCTCGTCGCTGCTGCATGTCCTCTTCCAGAAGCTTACGCTTACGTGTCTCCTCTTGCATCTTGAAGACAAGCTTTGCTTCCTCCCATGGTGGCAAGCGTTTCTTCTCAGCCATACGTCCATTACTCACCCAAAACAGGTCTTATGACAGCTATCATGAGTCGACTCAGACTCAAAAACTTTCAGATTTCTTGCGCGAAGAAGGGAATCGAGGCTTCGTAGGATGATTTCAGCGCTTCGGTTCTACGTTCACGTTGGTTCTGTGAAGTCTTCGGTTGTTCGAGGACTAGACTTGCTCTCATCGACTCCGGGGATTACCGTCGTCGTCGGGTTCCGCATCATTGCTTCAGCTGAGAGCCCTTGCGCCTCAGAGGCCCGTAGCCTCGTTTTGGCAGGGAACGGTCGAACCTCAACCGCCCCCTCACGCCTGTAGCGTGGTAGCTTGGCCCGTTGCCAGGCAGGGATTTTACGGTGGCCAACCAACCGAGTATCCCCGTTCAGACCTGTCGCGTGGTCGGAGTCACCTCCCTCATCCCGTAACAGGCTCATTCGACGAACGCCTCTAACGAATAATCGGTCACTCCTCGAACATAACGGTTAGAGATGACCGAAGACAACAAACAGCAACCGAAGAGTTGACAGTGCCACGTTTAATACCGACCGGTTTTCTCGCCCGACTGAGAACGTAGTTGCGTCAAGATATCCTGAACGATGATTCACTGACCTTTGCGGAGAAGATCATTAGCGTTCGAGCCGATGGTGCCGAGAAGATCCATCGCCCAGGGGACATTACTGTGCTTCCTGTCGACCTCGCTATGGCTCAAGACAGCACCGGGCCACTTGCAATCAAAGTGTTCGGCGAGATGGGTGTCCCAAGAGTCTGGGATCCGTCCAAAATCCATCTAGTTATTGATCATTCCTTTCCTGCTCCTGACGAGAAGGTCGCCAATCTTCATCATCTGATGAGAGAGTTCGTCAAGAAGCACGGCGTACGACTAGTAGAAGGAAGCATTTCACACCAGCATCTTCTTGAGAACCACGTCGTCCCGGGAATGGTCCTCTTTGGCGCTGACTCTCACACATGTCAGGCTGGAGCGATCGGTGCGTTTGCCACTGGAATCGGTAGCTCGGAGATGGCCGCTGTGTGGGCTTCCGGAAAACTCTGGGTAAAAGTCCCAGAATCGATCAAGGTCAACCTTACCGGCCAGTTCAAGAAGGGAGTCTTTGCTCGCGACATAGTCTCGCACTTTATCGCCACTGTTGGGGAAGACGGAGGCAATTATCGGTCCATAGAATGGAAAGGACCCGCCGTCAAAGACCTCTCCATAGCCTCACGAGCGTGCATCAGTAACAATTCCATGGAGTGCGGATGCAAACTCTCCATCTTCGAAGTAGACCCATCAACACAGGAATACTTCAGGTCAGTAAATCGCAAGTCAATCTACGAGATTCACTCAGGGTCCAAAGCTAGCTACAAGGACGAATACGATATCGACATTGGAAAGATAGTCCCCGAAGTTGCAGAGCCCGGAAACGTCAACAAGGTAAAGGAAGTCGGAGAGGTCGAAGGCACACCCATCGATCAGGCTTTCATCGGATCCTCGACAAACGGACGATACGAAGATCTCACCGTCGCAGCCAAGATACTGAAAGGCCACAAGGTCAAAACTGGAACAAGATGCGTCATCACCCCAGCATCTAAGAGTGTCTTCGAACAAGCCATCAAAAACGGACTGGCGGAGATATTTCTGCAATCCGGAGCAGTCTTCACTAATGCTACATGCGGCGCGTGTGTCGGAACACACCTAGGCGTCTTAGGAGAGAACGAGGTTTGCATATCATCCTCACCGCGCAACTACATAGGACGGATGGGCGCGATAACCTCCAAGATCTATCTCTCATCACCTGCAACAGCTGCAGCCTCGGCCATAGAAGGGAAGATCGCAGACCCTAGGAGATACCTATGACAGCCCCGAGTATTCTGAGGGGCCGGACCTGGGTCTGGCCTGATGATGTGAACACTGACATTATCATACCGTTCCGATTCAAGGCCCGGACCAACGATCCGGTAGAGATGGCCAAGTATGTCATGTACGGGTTCGACCCTGAGTTCTACAAGAAAGTGAAAGCTGGAGATCTGTTTGTCGCTGGAAAGAATTTTGGAGGAGGCTCCAGCCGGGAACAGGCCCCTGTCGCTATCAAGTACTCGAACGTGGCCGGGGTAGTTGCGGAAAGCTTCGCACGCATTTTCTATCGTAACTGCTTCGCAATCGGGCTCCCTGCCCTAGAAGTTCCGGGAATCACTAAACAAGTGAAGCAATTTGATGAGATCGAGGTCAATCTGCAAGACTGGTCTGTCAGGACCCAAGATGGCAGTGTACACCCAGCGCTTAAGGTTCCAGGATTCCTAAGGGGTCTGATGCAGGAAGGAGGACTTGTGGAGTACTATAAGCATCACCACAACTTTCCGTGGGAGACACTCGAGACCAAGGCTGTGGCCCGTTAACAACTGGTCCTCACGCTCTAGTCAGTGGACGATGAAGTTTACCTCTGTTGGCAGAGATTGGTAACTAACTGTTCTCGTTCGAGCGAGCCCGTAGCCGTGGCTGAATCCAAGGCTTGTCATTCAGTCAGAAGAAGTTCCCGCTCAATTCAGGACTGCTCTTACTTATCGCCCTAGTTGGCACATTGGCGGCAACGATGACCTCGTTCTCGCTCATAGTCTTGGGACGTGGAGGTCCTTCACTTGCAGCTTATGGTATAGGATCAATGTCTCTCTTCGCATTTCTTCTTACTATTCAGGTCCTGCACGGGAAAAGCGAGAGCAAAGACGACTTTGTGAAAAAGGGAGCTTTCCGAACTGCAATCGCCACATCGTTCACTGTTGCTTACCTGATGCTTCTGGCTCTGGGTCTCGACCCTGGTCTGGGGCTCAATCTCAACAACGGCATTCTAGCAAACTTCCATCTGGTTTACATTTTCACAATAGGAACTTACTTCATCACAGCAAGTCTGGAAAGGATAGTTGACCTAGCAAAGGGAAAATCTTCACTCTTCGGCTAACCGTTCCCCAGTTCTCTATCAGTTTCCTGTTTTTCCAAGCTCCAAAATTGGAAGCAAGTGCTTAGTCAGCACGTGTGATCGGTTCCCAGTCAAGAAAAGCCTAGACCAATCCTTTAGTGGAAGCTGCGACAAAACTCCTTGTAGAATCCAGCGAGGCTCGTCTATTGTTCCAGCGTATCATTACGGGTCTCGACGAGTTCCGAGGCATTCCTCGAGAAGCAAATCTCCTAATCTATGCAAGTTTCTTCAACTGGGCGGCCGCGGGTCTCCTCTGGATAACTCTCCAGATCTATCTTGTTCTAGAAGGTCTCAGCTTCGCCACTAGCGGAATAATTCTCACAGTCATCGGCATAACCAGCGCTTCGAGCACTCTTCTCTTCGGGGGTTTGGCGGATCGTTATGGAAGGAAACGGTTCGTGGTCCTAGGCGGAGTCATTGCAAGCTTCACTCTGGTCCTGTTCGCCTTCGTCGGGACAAATCTGCCCCTCCTGGTTGGAACGGCCGTTCTATCAGGACTCTCCGAGGCAATGTATGCCTCATCTTGGGGAGCAATGCTTGCGGACAAGGCGACGGACGCGAAACGCACCAGTGCTTTTAGCCTGTCCTTCTTCATTGCCACCATCAGCGCAGCCGTCGGCGGCTTCAGCGCGAGCATCCTGGGATTGCTGAAAAACTGGTATGCGGTTGACCTTGTGACGGGTCACAGGTATCTGTTCCTCGGGGTGGCTCTGCTCAGTCTGCTCGGGCCTGGGATCGCTCTATCAGTCTCCGAATCAAGATCCTCTGATGCCGACCATCGAGGCTTTCATATCATTCCAAAGAAATCTCGCAGAACCGTTGCTCAGTACTCGCTGGCGGGAATTCTGATTGCTCTCGGAGCGGGAATGGTCATTCCCCTGATTCCAGGCTGGGCGCTCTTGAAGTTCGGAGTTGTGGACGATGTCAGTGCGCCAATCCTGGGAGGAGTTAACAGTCTAGTGATGGGGTTCGCAAACTTGGCCGCCCCAAGACTAGCTCGCAGGTTTGGGACAGTCAAGACAATAGTCCTCACCCAAGGGTCGTCGACGGCTTTCCTTTTTTCCCTGCCCTTCTCTCCTAACTTTGCCTCAGCTTCCTCTATCTACGTTGTGAGAAGTGCGCTGATGATGATGTCTAACCCAGTAGAGCAGTCTCTTCTGATGGGCCTCGTTCCTCCAGAAGAGAGATCGCAGGCTTCTGCGGTGACCGCATCACTCTGGAGACTACCTAACTCTATCAGCACATCGGTCGGCGCCTACTTCATGGGACTTGGTGGAGCACTCTACCTTGCGCTACCATTCTTCCTCTGCACTGCTCTCTACCTCACGTCGATCGGTTACTTTTGGTCCGTCTTCAAGGACGTAAGGCTGCCAGAGGAAGAAGTCGGTTTAGCGGTGCCCACCGCAACCTAGGGGAGGATTCCGCCCATCCTTGCCTGCTCGATGAGACCTGGCTTCTTGGTGAAGATTCCGGCTGTTATCTCGAGGGCTTTTTTCATGAGCTTCTGATTCTTCTGCATCTTCTTCAGTGCCCGTCTGTTTAGTCGCTTGATCAGCCAGTTATTGCTGAGAGCATAGGTTGACGTGTAGTGAGCGTGCTGTCCTATTACATCCGCGAATATCTTTCGACTCGACTGGTAGTGGGACAGTCTCTTCGCTGAGGTATCCCCTGCGCCCAGGGAATCAACTATCACCTCCGATAGAGCAAGCGCGTCTTGTAGGGACAAGTTGACTCCTTGGCCTGCGTGGGGATGGAACGTATGAGCAGAATCGCCGAGTAGAGCGACTCCGTTTCCGACCCAAGGATCTACTTTGATGAAACTGGGCGTGAAATACGCGATTCTCGTCCATGCCTCCATTGTTCCAAAGGCTTCGGCCAGTTCAGGTGCTGCTTGAGTTAATTCGTCTTTGAAACGTCCTAGTCCTTCCTTCTTCAACTCTTCAAAGCTGCGATTCCCAACACAGTAGAAAATGTACGTGGCTCCTGGGCCGGCGGGCATTATCCCGAGCATCTTTCCTGGTGCTTGGTATTGTCGCGCCCTATCCTTCAACTCTGAAACTGGCCCGACTAGCCCGACCATGAAAGAATCCGAGTATTTCTTCGTCTTTGTAGCTGCTCCGATGCTTTCTCGAACATGGGACTGGGGCCCATCAGCCCCGACGATTATCGAAGCTTGAATCTCGGATGGCCCACCCTCGACCTCGCAATGTAGTCCGCGGGCAATTCCATCCTTCCAAATGATTTCCTGATACCGAGTATTCCAGATGGTCTGAGCGCCTAAGTCCTCAGCCTTGGACCCGAGAAGATGTTCCACCTGCACCGCATCAGCCGTCATGATATAGTTCTGCGGATGGTCAAGCAATCCGTAGTCGACTTCTAACAGAACCTCTCCATTCCAGTCTCTCACTTCGAGTATTCTCTCGGCCGAACCCATCCGCTGAACATTGTCCAGAACTCCCATCTTCTCCAGCGCCTCGAGGCCATTGGGCTGGAAGGTTATGCCTCGAGGAGTCGAATCCAGCCCTTTCCTACGATCTAAGAGAAGAGTCGAAATGTTTCTCTTCTGTAGTTCAAACGCCAGGGCTGAGCCTGCTATTCCTGCACCAACTATCACAACATCGGCCTTTCCTTCCAAATTTGTGTCGCCTCGCCGATTGATGACGATTAATAATCATCTTAAAATCATGCCTGCGGGTTCCGCGCGCCCGGATGATTCTTGGCTAGAAGTCATGGACAAGGTCCAGCGGAACAGATCAACGTCTACAATCTAGAAACTGCCGTTGCACCTCATGTGTACAACAACGACCGACGGTACGCCGTCCTTGTCGTGGACATGCTGCACGACTTCGTGTATGGTAAGATCAAGTGCGATAGGGCCGTCCCGATGATTCCTCGTAGCGGCGAACTCATAGACTCTGCCCGTAGTGCAGGTGTCCCGGTGATCTATTCTAACGACTCCCATACGAGGAAGGATTTCGAGATTGAGAGGTGGGGAGAACACGCCATGCGTGGCACCAAGGGTGGCAGGGTCATAGGCGAATTGAAACCACGAAAGAAAGATGTTCAGATTCCCAAGACAACCTACAGCAGTTTCTTCAACACCAGACTGGAACGCGAACTCAAGAGAACTCACGATGGAAAAGGATCCAACACTCTAGTTATCTCGGGTCTACATACCGACTGTTGCGTCAGGCACACAACTGCTGACGCCTTCTTCAGGGGCTACGAGACAATCATAGCCGAGGACGCAGTGAACTCGTTCACAGAGTTGCAGTATCGGACTGGTCTTCAATACCTCAAATTCTGGTACCTTGCCGACACGTTGCCCACCAAGAAAATCTCGAAACTATTCTAGGAAGGGTCCCGGGTCGAGAAGACCCTCCCGCGTCATTATCGATATGGACGGAGGCATCGATGATGCTCTAGCACTCATACTCGCCCTAAAATCTCCCGAGCTAGAGGTCGCAGGCATAACCGCGGTCTCAGGCAACGTCCCTGTCGAACAAGCAACAATCAACGGATTGAGAGTCGTCGAACTTCTTGACAGGGCAGATGTCTGGGTCGCTCGCGGTTTAGGGAATCCGCTGTTTCGCGACCCGATTCGGGCAACAGCCTTTCACGGAAGCGACGGGTTAGGAGACTCCAACTTACCACTTCCCAAACTTACTCCTTCTAGGAAACCCGCGCTCAATGCGATCCTAGAAACTCTCGCCTCATCCAAGCGACAATCTACCACCATCGTCTGTACGGGACCGTTGACCAACATTGCGGCGCTCCTAACAGAGTTCCCAGACGCTAAAGGGATGATCGAGGAGATTGTGATGATGGGAGGTGCGTACTTCGTTACAAAGTATGGATTCGGGAATGAGACTCCGGTGGCAGAGTTCAATGTCTACTCGGACCCAGAAGCCGCGAAAATCGTGTTCGAAGCAAGCGTTCCGGTTAAGGCAGTAGGCCTCGACGTGACAGTGGACCCTCGTGTCCAGCTGACGAAAAGTGACTATGACTGGCTAGGAAACCGGAAAGGACGTGTCTCTGCTTTCGCAAGTTCAATCTTGAAAAATAACATGAAAACATATGGCCGATTTGCTCTACATGACCCGATGGCTGTGGCAGTTAAGGTCAAGCCATCGTTCTTCCAATTCGAAATGTACCACGCTCAGGTAGAAACTAAGGGCGAGTACACGTTGGGAATGACCGTCGCTGACAGGCGAGACTGGTTGCCCAGTGACAAACTCGCGGGAAGACCGGTAATGGTCTGTACAAATGCTGACCCGAGGTTCAAACAGTTCTTTTTGACCCGTCTAATGGCGGCCTGAACGTCGGATCCGTCAAATAGCGTGTTTTTCAGGTGAAAGGTGTAGATTTTTAAACTCAATATTTGGCAATACAGGGCTACTATGGGAAAAGAAATCGGCCACATAGAACTAGCATCGAAGGACCTAATGGCGACTAAGAAGTTCTACTCCAGACTCTTCGGCTGGAAATTCGAAATGTTCGGCGACGGCTATGCAATGTTCAAGACCTCTAAAAACGGCGTTGGCGGCGGCTTCCAGCTCGGCAAGAAAATCAAGACCGGCTCAACCACATTCTACGTCAACGTTGACACCATACCAGCAACACAACAGAAGGCAAAGGGTCTAGGCGGACGAATACTGAAGAAGAGGAAGGCCATTGGTGGCGGAATGGGCTACTGGGGCACCATCGGAGATCCGCACGGCAACGTCATAGGCCTCTGGAGCAAAAAGTAACCTAACGCAGACGAGGAGCTCGGGACCCCGAGCTACGCCTAGTTAGGCGGACCATCGAGAACTCCCTTTTTTCGTCTTCATATAATCCTTGGAAATATCGATGATCAAATTGGATGAACACCGTTAACCCTTTTTATGAGATAAAGTCTAATGTGCAAGCATTGAATAGTTATGCGGTTAACTAGCCTCTCCCTCGGAGCCTTGACGCTTCTTCTGCTGATGTCTGTCCCAGTGAACGCGGCGCCTGTTCTTCACGCGGGTAGTCAGACCAGTTACAATCTATCCGTTTCTATCTCATTCCTTCAGTCCTGCGCACCTATTCTGAGTTCGACCGTCAGCGCCGGAATTGTCTGCCCAATGATTGCAATGATCTCGCCGAGTCTCATCATCAATGGGACCTTGGGATGGGTCGTCACTCATCTGAACTCCACCAAGGCCACGCTCAATGTCACTCGGGACATAACAACATCTAGTGGCGAAACCATTACTCCGGCCACGCGTCATATCGGGAGCTTCAACGAATCCATCGAGCTAGCAACTCGAATAGCCACCATCCTTGCGTTCATCGGGCCAGAAATAGACCAGGCTCTACAAATGGCCCAGACAAACATGGGTGCCACTCTGCCCGCGGGCACCAGCTGGGGTTCGACCATGTCGGCCATTGACGTTACGATGATCCGTCAACCCCTTCACACAATGTGGTGGGTCAACGGACCGCTCAAAGTAAACGACACTGTCCCAGTTCTAGTTTTCCCAACTAATGTGACTGGTTCTACGAGTCTGGATCTTGGCGGCAGCATCGGAACTCGGTCCGCGTGGACTTTGACGTTTTCTAGGACCGAATCTCTTCTACCTCCAGACCCAGTGGCAACTCTGACTTCCTCGATTCCGATTGCCGACAACTTCGGATTCGCGCTTACCTTCAACTATGATCAGCCCAGCGATCTTCTACTCACCGCAAGCGCTGGCATCCACCTTGGATTTGGCCAAGAAACACAAATCCCGCCATTGCCCTGTGATTCCTCATCGACGACTGCTCCAGCTCCGACTATCTGTCCTGCTACTCCTATGCCCGTAATGAGGGAATTCGGGATCGACGTTCAGGCCTCTCTAAAGGTCACCAGCACAACTCTAGACCTAAGCCAGCAGCTAGCCCCGACGAGTGGTTCTGAGTCACCCGCCGGATCAAGTTCCGGCAGCGGCTCAGGAACCGGTACCGGGAACGGTCCTGGATCAGGCACGGGGGCGGGACAGAGTTCTAACTCCGGATCAAACTCTGGCTCCGGGAGCGGGTACAATCCAGGGGCGGGCAGTAGAACAACCGGAGCTGGGCAACCATCCACTAGTCCGGCACAATCAAAACCCACAACCCAGTCAGCGAGCCTGTTACCATGGATGTACGGGATTCTGGGAGTCTTTGCCGCGGCAATCGTTGGGTCCTTTGTATGGTTCGCCCGGAGGAGAACTAAAGAACCCTCGGCCCAAGTCGAGTATTCATCAGTCTAGGACCCGGATTCTATCCGAGATTCCCAGGAGCAACGTCTCCAGCTTAAGCAGACGCTGAACTGCCCAAAACCAACGGAACCCAGAGTCAGATAGCCTTGAACTAGGAAAATATTCGGGTTATCTCGCGAAAAATCGTTCAAATTGCGATTTTATCGAATGTGTTAAATATTCTACGGGGAAGCTCTGTTCGCGACTGAACTTGGCTGATAAACCAACAGCAGCAATGGTATTGTCCCTAATCGGTGGAATCTTCGTAATTCTCGGCGGGCTATTCATCGCATTTCTCGGATCGGTCGTCTCGTCCTTCGGATACCTAGCTAACGGTGGAGCGAATCCTGGAACAGCAGTCACAATCGTGGGAGTCGTAGGGATCATCTTCGGATTAATCATGATCGTCGGTGCTGTAATGATGTATTCCAATCCGAAATCGGCCAAAATGTGGGGAATCATAGTTCTGATCTTGTCAATACTCAGCTGGTTCACGGCCGTCGGAGGATTGGTTATCGGCTTCCTCTTAGGCCTAATCGGTGGAATTCTTGCGATTGTCTTCAAACCAGCGATGATGCCTGGGGCGATGCCCTCCCAACCGATGGGAGCTATGCCGATGGGCTCAATGGGATCTGGTCAAACGATGGGTTCAATGGGAATGATGTGCAAGAACTGTGGAGCAAGTATTCCAGCTGGAGCTACACGTTGCCCCAGCTGCGGCGCGAGCGTCTGAGCAGCTAAGCTTCCCGATTATTCCTTGCAGAGCATCAGATTCGCCAGATTTCTCTGAGTCAACCTGCGGTGCGCGTTTGATGTCCAGCTTCTCTTGCTAGCAATTACGCTACGACTCCGGAGCTCAGGCTTCGCATCAGGCTGAATTGAAGGGCGTTGACGACAAGATCCACCGTTAGTGGCCGAAAACCGGGAAAATTCTAGGATACTCCTTCGAAAATAGCCCAAGAATCGACTTTGTCGAATGTGTTATATACGATAAAATAGGCCGGCCTTCATGCAACCGAAACCGGGCAGACCGACGGGTGTAACTATTCTAGGCGTCCTTTCGATACTTGGAGGAATAGCACTCCTCGTTGCTGGAGTAGCTCTAGTTGGTCTCGGACTTGTTATTGGAACTTACGCAGGCTCCGCCTTCTCAAATGCTCTTTCAAATGCTGGCTATTCCGGGCTAGCCTCCATTGGTGCGGGAACCCTCGCCGTACTCCTACTGGCACTCGGTGCAGTAATACTTGTTCTGGGAATATTGTATTTCGCTGTAGGAATCGGATACTTTGGAGGCAAGGGCTGGGCTTGGACCGTTGGAATAATCGTTACTGCCATCAGCATAGTCCTTGACATTGTCCAGATTGCGTTTGGTGCCTACAGTAATGCATTCGGATTGGTTATTGGTCTATTGATAATTTACTATCTTACTAGGCCACACGTCAAGGTCTTCTTTGGTAAAGGAGGTTCGACAATGGTTTCTTCCCCAATGCCCCCGCAGGGATGAGCCAATGCTGGAGCTACTCGTTGACCTAGCTTCCGCGCGGCCGTATTGGCCTGTCGAATCCATAAGTTTCTTCGATATCTTTCTGTAGACAGATGACCGACTAAACTGGGTACTCAGTAACAGTCGCCTTAACACCGCGTCATCTCTCGAAATCTGCCTATGATGCAGAGGCCCTCTCGACCAGTAGGGATCACGATACTGGCCGTTTTGGAGATTCTGATAGGAATTGTTGGACTCTTAGCGAGTCTTGTAATTATTAGCTTCTCCGCTCTGTTCTCGACTCTCCCTACAGTGGGCTCTCTGCTTGGAGCTGTAGGATTGATCATTGGTGGAGTCGTTCTCTTCTTCAGCGTCATCTGGCTCGCCACCGGCGTAGGGTTTCTTCACGGTAAGAGTTGGTCTTGGACTCTCGGGATGATTTTCAGTATGCTCTCACTGCTCGGGGCGATTGGCGCTCTGACAATCGGTCTGATCACCGGTGGGGTCGGTGGATTGATTTTCTGGGGTCTAATGCTGTACTATCTGACGAGGACTCATGTGAAAGCCTTCTTCGGAAAAGGCGGATTACCAATCACCACTGCCTACGTGATGCCATATTCACTAGGACCTCAGGGCAACCAGCCCCAAATCGCGACAAACCCCGGCTATGGTCGACCGTCGGCGGTAGGTCCGCAGGTCACTTCTCCGCCTATCTCACAAGGAACATCAGCAACTATTCCTGGGCCCAGCCCTGTCTCATCGACCCCCGCATCTTCTGGTTCTTCCAAAGGCGGCAAGGCACCGGTTTGTCCGTATTGTCACAGCACACTTCCAATGGGTACAAAGAAGTGTCTTACGTGCGGAGCGGCGATCTAGCGCATCTTCATCGCTAGAAAATCACCTAGAATGTCTCTGACCCCCGCCCAGAATCGTTTTCTCGGCCAATCCCAGTGCTGACACAGTTGGAGAATGTATAATCTTCCCAGTCCACAACAGACGATACGCCTCTCTAGCCTTCAGAATTTTGATCTTCATGTACTCGTAAGGCTCCCGGCTCACGCTACCCTTCTTCAACTGGCGCGCCAAGAAAACGTGCGCCCGCTGAGACGATATCCCCGGCAACGTATGAAGCCAACCAAGACTCTTCCAGGATCTCCCAGAGTAGCCAGTCTCCTCTTTCAGCTCCCGTTTCGCCCCGGATTCAGGGTCCTCTCCATCGTCCACCAATCCGGCGGGCAGTTCGAGTTCCCAGCCCTGAATCGGATGGCGATAATTCCAGATGAAGACGAGACGATCATTATTCAATACTGGGACAACGATTGAAAAGTCGTGGAGTGAGAGTCGGAGATGATCTGTTCGAAAACCAGTCTTGGAAACTATCTTATCCCGGTACAGCTTCACTTCTCCAAGGTCAATCAGTTTCCTTGACCCGGTAGTTCTCCACGGTTTCGGGGTCGTTTGAAATTTTGGAATTCTTGTTGTCAAAGAGCTTGCATCACTAGACGGTCTTTCTCATTACAACACTAGACTTGCCTAGTTGCGTTACCGCGTCAAATCCCGCGTCCTCAAACATGCTGACGGTCCCAGACCACATCAAGCTCGCTCCTTTACTAGGCTTGGCTGATGGGTATGCTTCGACAACGCCTCCCCCCTTCTTCTTGATAGAGGCGAGAGCGACGTTCAGCCCGAATCCTGCTACTCCTCGCCGTCGATTGTTTCTATCAACGAAGAAACAAGTAATCCGCCAGAACTTCTTTCCTCCACTGCTGAGACCCAAACTCTGGTAGGTTTTGCTAGCGTCCAATCGTGGGAGTTCAGGTTTCGGACCGTATTGGACCCAGCCAACGGGAGTCTCGCCCGAATAGACGATTATGCCGTGTGTTCGTTTGTTCTTGACGAGCGCCTTCTTCGCCTTCTTGTTTTCTGGACCATGTCCTTTGATGGGGAACTCTCCTTTGGTGTGGTAGAACATGCACCAGCATCCGCCCCAGACACCATTGTGTTTCGCGAATAATGCTTCAAAGTCGGGCCAGGTAGTAGGGCTCAGCTCTTTGGAGGAGTAAGCGTTCTCAATTTCCATGTGCCTGGTTCCGGTCGTCTCTAGGGATGATTTTGCTGGCTAGAAGATTGGGGGCTCCTTGTAGTCTCCGAAGACCTTCCGACCGACATCCATGATCTCACCCAGCGTTGCGTAAGCTCGGACCGCTTTGATGATGGGGTACATGGAATTGGCCTTCTCGTCTTCGAACGTCTTGCGCAACTCGTCCAATGCTTCCTGAACCTTTGCGTTGTCCCTTGTGTCTCGGACCCGGACTATTCGCTCGATTTGTCTCCTCTGGGCCTCCTCGTTGATCTTGAGGGTGTCGATTGGCTGCTTCTCGTCGACCTGATACTTGTTCACACCAACCACGATTCTTTCGTCCCGCTCAAGTTCCTGCTGGTAGCGGTAGGCGGTCTCTGCAATCTCTCGTTGCAAGAATCCGGTCTTGATCGCGTTCAGCAACCCTCCTACACGTTCTATCTTGTCAAAATACTCGAACGCTTTTTCCTCCATCTCATCAGTAAGCCATTCTAGATAATAGGAACCGCCAAGCGGATCAATAGTATCGGTGACTCCCGTCTCTTCCGCGATGATCTGTTGAGTCCTAAGCGCAACTGTCGCTGCTTGTTCCGAAGGTAGGGCCCACGCTTCATCGTAAGAGTTTGTATGTAGAGACTGGGTCCCGCCGAGAACCGTGGCTAACGCCTCGATTGTGGTCCGAACGATATTGTTGAGCGGTTGTTGCCAGGTTAGTGACGCGCCGGAATTCTGAGCGTGCGTCCTTAACAGTAACGATCGTGGGTCTGTGGCTTTGTATTTCTCTTTCATGACTCGCGCCCATATTCTTCTTGCCGCTCTGAACTTTGCGATCTCTTCGAAGAAGTCCATTCCACAGTTCCAGAAGAAAGACAGTCGCGGCGCGAAATCGTCCACTTTCAAACCAGCTTCGATTCCCAGATCAACATAGGCGAAACCGTCCGCAAGTGTAAATGCTAGTTCCTGGACGGCGCTAGATCCGGCTTCGCGAATGTGATAGCCGCTGATGCTGATGTAGTTCCACTGCGGCATCTCCTTGGTGCAGTAGACCATCATGTCGCGGATTATTCGAAGATGTGCCTCTGGAGGGAAGGCCCATTCTTTCTGCGCAATATACTCCTTGAGAATATCTGCTTGGACGGTCCCTCTCAACTCGTTCGGTTTCAATCCCTGTCTCTCCGCAACGCCCACATACATCGCCGTCAAGACCGACGCCGGTGCGTTGATCGTCATGCTCGTACTCACCTTCTCCAACGGGATTCCTTCTAGGATGATCTCCATATCCTTCAGCGAACCAACCGAGACCCCGCAGCGTCCCACCTCGCCTTCTGCTCGTGGGTGGTCAGGGTCATATCCGTACAATGTCGGCATGTCGAAAGCGATGCTCAATCCTGTCTCTCCGTGCTCTAGGAGATAGTGGAGCCGCTTGTTAGTGTCTTCCGGCGTCCCGAAACCTGAGAACATTCGCATGGTCCAGAGTCGTCCTCGGTATAGTGTCGGGTAGACTCCTCGAAGATACGGATACTCGCCTGGAAGACCAGCGTCGCGAGACTCGTCTTGGTACGCGACGTCTCTTGGAGTGTAGACTCGTTTGATCGGAATGTTGGAAGGATTCCTGAACTCTTGCTTCCGCTCAGGGCTGTCTTTCGTCCATTGTTTGAGAGTTTTTGCCTGCCATTCCGCTTCTTGGCGCTTCAGCTTGGCGAGATATTTCGCGTTGAAGGTTGAAGGCTTAGCCTTCCTCTGTCTCTTGATATCGTCCAGAACTTTCTTCCAGTAGCCCTTTGCCAAGATAGTCACAATACAACAATGCCACGTCGGATTTTCCTATTTCTCCATTACCTTCATGTGATCGTCTTCTGAACGTTGAAATATGTTCCAGAGCGAACCGGCAATCAGGGCTCTAGCTTGGTCAGTGATCTAGCCTCGAGAGTATTGAAGGGCGATCACAGGGCCCTCGCTAAGGCCATTTCGATTGTT
>Ga0209804_1001063_pt1 | contig 18583 bp, 10 predicted proteins | sample GraSoiAngelo_139_FD_185896 | JGI IMG/M metagenome (GOLD analysis project Ga0209804, IMG submission 185896) | Grasslands soil microbial communities from the Angelo Coastal Reserve, California, USA - 14_0929_12_20cm (SPAdes) (version 2) | ecosystem: Environmental > Terrestrial > Soil > Grasslands ... | reverse complement strand
ATGATGCCTCGATGGCTTCTTTTGAAGAGAACAAGTCGCCGTTTTCGACCCAATCACCGTAGCTCACGGGCATTATTCGGAATTTCTGCTGCCTCAAATGTTCGAAGTTGAGTTTCTGCTGAGCCTGCAATGGGCAACTTGTCACCGCTGTACCAAGGACAATCCCAATAAGGATGTAGGTCAAGAGTCGTCTGAGACTGAGCAGCGCAACCATCTGGAAGATCTCCTCAGCTACTGTGTGGCTGGCTTGCCGATGCTCACGTTCTAAGCTCGCCAGCCCGGAAATGGCGGAGCATATTTCGCGTGCATCGCAACAGCCTCCTCCTCTGTGCAGAGAGTCGCCTTCTCAGGCGACTGCGGAACATATAAGACCTGATAAGCCAACCAGGCCACCCACCGGTTTTGGCGCTCGGCCCGCATCGATTCCAATGTCTCCTTGCCGCTCTGTCCGCAGGCGAGCAGCGCATTGCCAACCGCGCCACCCCCAGGCGGCGTCCGGGCGGGTGCTGCCGTCTCCAAATTCGCGGAAGAGCTCGACGAGCATCGGCAGCATATATTTCAACTGATCTGGAGACATTGTGGGCGCCATTTTCGTCAACGTCTGAGTGGCCCACATTTGAACTTTTGGGGTTCCGTGACCGAGCGAGCCGAGAAGAGACGTAATGACTTCCGGCGAGCGGTAGCCAGCGAGACCGTCGATTGCATAGAACAAAGGCAAGTCTTCTTTTTCGGTTTGGAGCACAGAGATTAGCGCCGCCTGGGCAGCCTGTACGTCGCTCTTGAGAGTCAACGAGGCGCAAGTCCCTCGCTCGGGCTGCCGTAAGTTCAGCGCGCATTCTGGCGCTTCGGCGGCAAGAACTCGGATACAGACCTCACGCACCGCTGGCCTGGCGCTGGCGACGCCTTGGAGAACCAGCGGAAGAGACAGTTCCTTCATAGCTGCGAGCGCTTCTACACAAGCCCATCTCATTTGAAACCCGTTGTCACTCAAAAGAGCCGCCAGGATTCGCCGCGCGCTTTCCGCTCCATTTACTTTACTCAAGGCAACAGCGGCGGCGATCCGCACGCTCGATTCCTCGTCCATTAGTGCGGTTTCCAAAATCGGCACATAAGCCGCGACGCGAAGAGTCCCAAGCGCGAACATGGCGTGCCGGCGAACCAGCACATGTGGGTCGCTCGCGAGAGCGGCGACCGAGCTCGCGTCAACCTTGAGTTTCCCAGCAGCAACATCCGCCAGCGCTTGCATGCGCCACCGCCAGTCAGGACTCTTCAGCGCTTCCGCGGCGCTCGGCTGTTGACTCACGCGGTCGAGTTGGTACCCAGGCGCCCACACCCCAACCGGAGTCACACCATCTTCCATGAAGAGCTTCCATCCAGGATCAAACGGTTGGGCTGCCGCGACCGTGAGTTGCACATGCTTGCCTCGGCACAATTTCACCATTCGATTCAGGAGCGCCTTTTGGTCGCCTCTCCACCACACAAACAATTCGTCGACGAGGCCCTCAGCCACCCAGGCTTCCCAGTCAAGGTAAACGTTTCCGTCCTGCGGGATATCGACCTTGGCCCCGTCCCATGGTTCCGGGTAGTTGGGCGTGGGCGCATAGATGGCCATAGAAAGCTTCTTGCCTTTCGCGGCCAGGGCCGTATGCAGCTCACGGATAAACTGCGTCATATACTCGCCGCGCAAACGATACCAGGCTTCTTTATTGAACAGATGTTTCCGGATATCTATGCCATAGCGGCGTTCGTACTCCGCCACAATCAGCTCGTTGAACCCATACTCATCCAAATAGCGCGCGCCACAGTTCTCGACATAGGTATAGAAGAATATGCCGTCATATCCATATTCTGTGACGTGATGGAGATAACGAGAGATAAGCGCCTTGCGGGCTTCCGGATAACAGTACTCGATTGGCCCCGGAGCAATGCGCTCGCCCCAGCGGTCCAGCGGGACCCACTCTGGATGCTCAATACGAAGGCGGTCTTCCCGTACGTATGGATACAGTCCATCGCCACTTGTATCCGCTGTAGCGCCAAGATCCAAGAGGCCGTCAAATATGTAAATCTCCATCCCGCGCCGATGTGCGGAAGCGACAGCGATGTCGTTGAGCTTCAGCTCGTTGTCCAAATGGCCCAGCCACTTCACAAAGTGCTCGTAATAAACCGGGCTCTCTGGACGAAATCTGCAGTTCCGAAGCAACATCCGATCCTGCTCTCCGCGCCAATAGATCCGCTTCAACCCAAAGTTATCTGACAAGAACTCAAAAATAGCTTGCACGGTAGCAGGACTGTCGACCGGCAGCGAATCGAGATTCCATTGATTATCGCCGCAGGTCACATACGCAAAGAGATGCGGTGGCCCCGGCTGCGCTACATCCAAACGCACGCGGCATAACGATAGCGCGCCCATCCAGCCGCAAAATTCTCGTCGCGTGATCATGTCCTTAATTCAGTTGTATGGAGTAGAGGTCTGCATTGCGCAAATACATGCGGACTCTCAGGCTGTGGCCCTGAAGAGAGGATAAATCCGGCTGCGTACGCCACGTAATCTCTTTCGAGACCGCATCCTCGCGCATCACTTGCGAGTCGCCACGCGCGTAGCCGGCGATTGGGTCGAGCTTCTCGTCAAGAAGTTCTACCTCAACGCTCCCATGGCTCGCATCTGCATTGATGCGCAAATGTTTCTGGTCATGTAGCAGAATTTGCCGTGTGAGCACCATGCCTTCATCATCACCCGCGTGCAGCGACACAAAGCCGTCGAGGCGCAATTTCGCGAGACCGACGGCTGCCATGACGCGCTGCCCATTCACCATCTTGCCCAGAAACTGCTGATCATCATTATGACGTGAGCCCCAGCCACTGTAGTAGATCCAGAGTTCCTTGTCGCGGACAAGCATGTCCGAAACGACCACCATTCCTCTGTCCCACGATCCCGATGGTCCGACCGGCAGAAATGGCTGCCGATTCCCGACACGAATAAAGGTTTTGCCATCGCCGCTATATGTGAGTTGCGTATCCAGGGTCTGTTGCGAGCCCTTCTCGTTCTCAAGATTCGGCGATTTTACGAGGACCGGATTCGGAGAGTTATGGTATATCCACAGAAAGCCAACGTACTTGCCTTCGTAGCTTGTTACCGGCATGCCATAAAACTCATCGCTGATCGCATCCTCTGAGTCCGGCCGCAAAATGATTTCCACAGGCGTCCAATCGATAAAATCGTCGCTTGTGGAGAAGCCAATCGTGCGGATCCCGCCTGACGCGGCGTAGCTTGGCCGGGGATAAGCTATATATTTCTGGTAATGCGGATCCCAGCCCAACGCAAAATTCGTATCACCGACATGCGTGGGCCCTTCTACGACGGGATTGCCTGCATAGGGAGTCCAATGCAAACCGTCGGGGGAGAAAGCAACTGACATTCCGAGTGGCCGGCCTTTCTTGTACTCAGCGTCGCCGCTTGGCCTGTAGTAGCCGGCCGGTATGGCTTCCGGAGTATGGGACGGGCCAAAGTCCCAGCTTAGGGTTTTATAACGGCGGGCCGGATCCGGATCGTGCTCGTCTACGACTACCGTGCTGTTTGGCCAGAACACGCGGCCAGGATTTACGATATTGTTCTCCTTCGAGCCCTTGAATTCATGCAGGCCCAAGATCGGCTTTGTCCAGTGCACCGCATCTTTGGAAGTGGCATAACAGATATAGTAGTTGTCTACCGGAACATCGTAGGCCGTGTACCACATCCGGTAAATCTTGTTGGCGTGGTCATAATGTACAGAGTGGATCCCGAACAGGTCGACAGTCCAGTTTTCCCATGGCTGATCTCCCACCATGATGGGTGCAGGCGCCTTAACAGGCTGATGTAGCACCCGGGTTACTCCTGATCGAGCTTCGACAATGGAATCGTCGATAAATAGCTGCCGATCTGTCGAGATTACTGTCGGCAACTGATTCTTATACGACTGCGCATGTAGAGCGACCGTCAACAGGGCAACCAGACACATCGTAAACCCGAAATTTTCTGCACTTCTCATAATGATGTACTTAAAAAGCTCGGCTGCGGCTCCCGGCGGCTTACCATAAAGAGATGGCGAGGATGGATCATCGTTTAAGAACCATAACCGCGCAGTTTAGGTCTTACGCACGCTGGAGGTTCCTCGGCCCCAAAAAGAGGGACTCAGAATGACAGGAACACAGCGTTTGCCGCCACACTCCCGTAATACCCCGCAATTACTCCAGTTCCAACTAACTCATCTGATCTTCATGAAGGGCCAGGCTATCCATGCCTGTGCACCTTCAGCGCGGCCAGAATGCTGGCTGCCACTTGTTTTGCTAGCTGCTCGGATCCTGTATCGGTGAAGTGAACGTTATTTGCCTTCTGGATGCTCTTCAGCCGAGGTAAGGCAAACGCATAAAGATCGTCGATAGCGATTCGGTTCTCCTCGATGATCTTCCGAGCGACGGCATTGTACGCAATGACGTCCCTGTTCCGGCGATACAGTAGAGCAACGTTTCCCTCGGGAACGGGTGTGATAGTTTACCAGTTCCTCTAGGTTAGACTGGTATCGGTCCAGCGGTACGAGATGGGTCCCATCGTTCTTTACTCCCCCTTGTCCCAACAGCACCGTCAGATCATGCAGTCCCCAGTTAAAGTGGATGACGTCCCATTTTCCCTTGCCAAGCGATGCATCCAAGCTCCTGAGACCTCTCTCCGTGTCGTATCCGCCAGTTACAGGAATCATCAGATGGACATTCGCGCGACCTTGAAGCAAGCGTCGCGTGGCCTCTGTATAGCCATGCGCAATAGAGTCCCCGATCAATAGAACTCGCGGTAGCACAGGGTCATCTGGAACATCAGCGATGGGCAAGTTTTTGAGGGCGCTTCCAGATTGTGCGGAGAAGCTGCTGGGAATGACCAGCAGGGAACATAGAAATCCAAGCATCAGCGCCCTGGTGATTTTCTCTTGAGTTACAACCAGCGCTTTCACGCATTCTCCTTGAGCAAAGATGTCTGGCAGTCGCTAATCAAGGTGCAGCTTCGCAACGCAACGAAATCCGACGCTGCTGCCCTTCGATTCCGGCAGATGGTTAGGGTTGCGGATCGATACGCGAACAGTTACTGGCTCGCTAACGAAGGATGCGCCACGCAGAGTCCGATACGGACCAGTGGAGGGTCCAGTAGGATCGACCTGGGGCCCACTCGAGAAGTAGTCATCGGCGTATATATCGTTCACCCATTCCCAAACATTGCCGAGGGTGTCGAAGAGCGCAAAGGCATTCGGCCGCTTCTGTGCTACTTCTCGTATTCCATTGCCATTCTCCAGTAAGTGTTTGGCGAAGTTCCTTTCATCTTGTTTCAAAACGCTCGTAGTGTCCAGCCGTTGGCGACCGCTGTCATCGCCGTACCAGGCGATCTCATCCAGCGCCCCATAGCGGGCCTGCTGACTGCCCCCGCGAGCCGCATACTCCCACTCTGCTTCGGTGGGCAAGCGCCCACCTGCCCAATAACAGAAATCGCGCGCATCGTACCAGGTTACGTCAACCATTGGCATCGCCCCGTTGGCCCACGCATGATTGAGCGGCGTTCCCAAAAGATCCGGCTCCGTCGGCATGGCCTTCCCGACACTTCGCGCGAAGCGCTTGTAGGCCGCCACGGTAACCTCGGTCTGTCCCATCCAGAAACCCCCACTGATTGTCACGTTATGCGAGGGCTTCTCATTGCTTCGACACGCGCTATCTCCCGAGGAGCAACCCATCTGGAACTGCCCAGGTGGAATCCATGCATACTTTAGGCCGTCTCGTGGGTTTTCGCTGACTCGCACAGACTGAGTAGTGCCCTTCTCCGCCAGGGTTGCTCTGTTCGTTAAAGCGAGCGCCTCCGTGACTGCAAGGAGCGCCAAAATGAATATCCTTGACCTTGACATATCTTCCCTGAGCCTGGGTTAAGCGGTCATAGAATGAGACATGTTCCGCCGCGTACTGATGAAATTCGTCGGCAAGCCTGATTGCTATTCAAACCAGAAAGAATACAAATCCCCATCGTGCAACGTGAACCGTAACTTCACATGTTTTCCTCGAAGGTCCGCAACATTGGTTTTGCCTCTCCAGCGAACCAAATGGCGCATGTTATCGGATCGAATCGGGGAACAGTCTCCCGCTCCGTAGCCAGGAAGCCGGTTACCATCTTCGTCCAGGATCTCAGCCCGTAATTCACCGCGAACGTCCGCATTGGCCGCCAATGTCGCTCCCGCAACTTCGAGCGGCTTGGTTGTGAGCGCACCGGCTGCGTGTCCTGCTCTTAACGATACGAATCCATCAAGGCGAAGCGTTGCAAGGCCAATCGCCCACTGCTTTCGCGTTCCATTCTCAATCCATCCCTCTCGAACGCGCCGCAAGGCTGCATTCGGGGGCGCAATCGTCGTTGAGGTCCCGTTCCTTTGTTTGATAACCGTATCGTTTGTGTAAGGGACGTTCCATCCGGCATAGTAGAAGTAGATTCGGTTCCCATGGATCACAGGCGCGACCGGCAGAATCCCGTTGCTGTCCCAGCTCTCGGGACCGCCCTGATGGAAAAACATTTCACCAGGAGACACCCGCTGCCATCGAATCCCGTCCCGGCTGAAGGCCAGCTCCGCTTCAGCAGACTTTTCTCCCTCAAAAATCCATAGCAACCCCAGATAGGCATCGGAATAAAGAAAGGCTGCAAGACCCTTAAAGTCTCTGTTTCGATCAGAAGGCTCTGCCACCAGTACCGGTTCCGGCTCTGACCAAGTAACGAAGTCCGCGCTGATCGAGCGGCCGATCGCGTCACTTCGCGAGCGGCCGGCCCTGGTGGGTGGTCCAGCCACCCGCGGATAAAGGACGTAGCGGCCAATATGAGGATCCCATCCCAGGAGATTGGAATTTGCCCCTCCGCGCACCGGCTCTCCGTCACCGTTCAGGCGCCAGTGGATTCCGTCTTGAGAGTACGCTTTGCAAATGACTGCGTTCCCGTTCACTACATCTACGTATGTCATCTTGAACCGACGGCGCATGTCAGGATCCGCAGCGTCCATAATGACGTTCGGGCGCCGCATCCAATTTTCGCCCCACTTCAGTATGTTGTTGGCCCGCGACCCTTGCCACTCTACTTGACCCAAGGGGACCCGAGTCCAGTGAACCCCATCTTTCGAAACTGCGTAACAGACTTTGTAACGCGTTCCGGACGGGGCGGTGGGATCGTCCAAATTTGCGCCATAGTACATCCTGAATTGTCTTGTCTCCTCATCGTAAAGAACAGGCCTGCCGTTCACCTCCAGTAACCACCTTTCCCAGGCCTCAGTACCGGTCAGAACGGGATTTCCTGAATATCGTTGGGGATGATGGAGGATCCGGCTCAGGTTCTCCTGAGAATCGATGATGAAATCATCCACAAATAGTTGCTTGCCTTTGCCAATTGGAACCGCTTCCGCAGTCGAGGCGTGCATCACGCTCAGCGACAGCGCCAAGAGAATAACTGTGGCGCTGCACATGCATAGCGTTTTTGATAAACGACGGGCTGGCGATGCAGTCATTCCAAGAATTCCTAAACTGTTCGCGCTCCGGGTTGTAAAAAGTCCAGGCGGTAGAAACCTTCGTGATTGCTCACGGCGTTCCTCGCAATGTGTCTATCGACACGCGTCACTGCGACATGCACTCCCTCGATTACGGCGCCCGATGGATCACGGACTGTGTCAAGAATGGGGCCCTGATTGGTTGTTTGCGCAACACAGAGTGGAATGAGACCAGCGCCAGAAGTATCGAGAAAGAGGTTTTCACGACGGCCCTCCGAGATTGACACCACGCAGGCCGGTCGACTGTCGGCGGTCTGCTTCTTTACTTCAATTGAGGTGCGTTCGTCAAGGACTTTTTTTCAAGACTTTTCCCCGAAAACATATGCTATTATTGTCACTGCGGGAAGGGACCTTCCAGAGGTGAGCCCAATCAGTGTTCTGTCGACAGTCGTCGACGCGTACGCGACAGTCTTTGCGCACGGGCCTGGATTATTCTGCCGAAATCAAAGGCAAAATCCGTTCGCCTGTCATTGTGCGCCGTTCAACCCCTTATCCCGGAGGGCGCTCTCGCCTGTACGCCGGAGAGCGTCTGACACGCTACAGGGCGGTCACGTTCGCCAACTTGGCGAGACGTCAGTGAAGACGGAATCAACAAGCGCGCCTACCCTACCCGTCTTCTCCGCCGCTTGGCTAATGCAACAGACAAACATCATGCCGAACGACGGAACAGAGCCAGAGGAGAAAGATGAATTTTCTTAGCCCCAGAGTTACATGAGAATTGGAGGCCTTCAAAAATGAACTCTGCCCAAGACCCAGGCGCTCCGCCCGATACTAGCAGGCGAACCTTTTTTAAGCACGCGGGGATTGCCGCCATTTTGCCGCTCGCGAAGCCATCACAACTTGCCAATGTGTATTTCGCTGCGAAGCCATCCCAGATAAGCAGGAGTAAGTTTGCAAGAGCCCCTTGGACAACCGCTTTACCGAAGTATCCTGACTACGCGGCATATGCTCAACTCCCCGATGGAAGGTTGATGCAGATTTTTGATGTGCGAGCAGATGGCGAAACCGCTGCTCGTTATTCAACGGATGAGGGGAATTCCTGGAGTGAAGCCGAAACACTCTTTAAGCTTCCCAAGAAAAAAGGGCAGTGGAGCCTCTCCAATGTCCTTTTGGACCACGAAGGCGAGATGCATATCTTTTACCAGCTCTACTACACGGTTGCCGAAAGTAAAGAGGTGCTAGATATTACCGGAAATGTGCGGCCCAACTCTATATATGATATGCGTTATGACGTCTGGCACGTTCGATCCACCGATGGGAAGAAACATTGGAAGTCTCCGAATCCTGTCTGGCAAGGTTATTCGGGGTCGATGCTATCAGTAATTCAACTTCGGAGCGGCCGAATCGTACTTCCCCTCTCCGTCTTGACGCGCCGCGCATGGAGCAATCCTGGGACAGGTTTAGACGCTTTTACTTTCATGGGCCGGTTCAGTTCGAAGGTGGTGTATTCGGACGACGGAGGAGAAACTTGGCATCTCTCTCCGGTGGAGCTCAAGAGCTCAATGCCTTATATCGGCGCCGATGGAATGATTGAGCCTGTAGTCATTGAGTTGAGAGATGGTCGGGTCTGGATGGTCATCCGCACACCGAATGGCCGCTTTTATGATTCCTTCTCCGAAGACGGTGCAGAATGGTCCCATTCCCAACCTACCCGTATTCTCTCTTCCGATTCGCCGGCTGCTCTGGTACGCCTGAAAGATGGACGGATCCTTATCTTGTGGAACAACTGCCTCAGGTATCCCTATGCCCAGGGTGGAAGGCACGTGCTTCATGCTGCCATTTCCGAGGATGAGGCGCGAAGCTGGCGTGGCTATCGAGAAGTGGACCGCGACCCTCGCGTGAACGAACCCCATCCCACAGATGGGGATTATGGTGTGGCTTACACACAACCAGAGGTAACGAAGGATCAGAAAATCATCTTCACGACACAATCGGATGGCAAGCCAGCCTTGCTACATTTAGACCCGGAGTGGCTGTATGAAACCGAGCGACGAGCTGATTTTTCCTCTGGCCTAAGAGACTGGTCCTATTTTGGGACTAAGGGCGTCGAAGCGGTGCCGAACCCGGAGACGCGAGGGGTTCAAGCACTTCAAATCCGCAAGCCCGAGTTGGAGTGGCCAGCGGCAGCGGTTTGGAATTTCCCCATGGGGAGGAGAGGGCGTTTGCTGCTCAGGATTTTGCTGAATCCTGGTTTTGAAGGCATGCGCTTGGGACTCACCGATCATTTTTCGGTTCCCTTCGACCCCGAAGACCAAGTCTACAATCTTTACAACCTTGAAATCGGTTCAAAGGGGAAACTCGTCGGCGGAGAAAAGCTGGAGCCAGCTCGCTGGCACAATCTAGAGTTCGACTGGGATTGCATCGCGGGACAATGCCGCGTAATGGCGGATGGTCGCCCAATCGAAACCCTGCGTCTGACGAGAGAAGCAACAGCCGGCGTGTGCTACCTCAGACTAGTCTCGACGGCGGAGAAGACGGATATGGCAGGATCACTTGTTGAATCCGTCGACGCTGATGTCTCGCAAAGTTGGCAAGCGTGATCGTTGCACGTCGCGCGATGCTTATTCCAGTCACATGGCGGGACAATACGGCATGCTGCATACCGAGCTGTCCAAGGACGGGCCGCATCCAAATGCGACAGGATTTCGGGGGATGGCGCCACCTCGCGGAGTAGGCAGCCCAGCGCGCCCTCAATTCTCAGCAGTTAGGCAACGGTACTCAGCTGGAGCCTTGAGTTGTGATGGCGCTATGAACCGGGTTCTCACCTCGTGGTGAATTTGTTTCACTGTTTCACCTAGTGCAAACATGTTCCCAATGTTCTCGGCGTGTCATGCAGGGTTGTTAATTTCCACTCGATGACGAGCCTCCGCGCTCACGGTGTCGACAATATACAGCGGACTTGCTGACGAAAAGTTCGGGCCACCTTAAAATTAAACAACACGCGGTTTAGCGCTGCAAATGCTGACTGAAACCTGGGTTTCACCATAGACTTCCCCGGAGAAACTGCCCCAGAAAAACTTGCTTGACAACTCAGTCGCATGAGAGTATAGCTACCTGCCGACAGTCGACGGTCGGCTGTTCCCCGGCTCCGTCTGGAGGCGTGCGCATGAAAACACTTTGCTCAATACTTCTGGCGCTGGTTCTCGCTCCACTTTGCTTTGCGCAAACAACCAATGAGGGTTCCATCCTTGGCGAAGTCCGCGACCCCTCCAGCGCTCTAATCGCCGGAGTCCGTATTGCAGCGACTAATCTCGATACCCGCGTTACGCGGAACACCGTGACGAACCACGAAGGTTCCTACCGCTTGGACTTTTTGCAGCCCGGTCCATACGAAGTTCGAGCCAAAATGCAGGGGTTTGCAGACACTGCCCTCACCGGTCTTACCCTTACGGTCGGCCAACTCCTACGAGCGGACCTGAAGATGGTAGTCGGAAGCACACAGGAGACGGTCACAGTAACCGCCCCAGGAGGCGAACTGAACACTGAGACTGCGGCCCTAGGGAACGTAATCCCAAACCAAGCGATTGATAACCTTCCGTTGAACGGGCGGGAGTTTATCGCATTGGCAGCGTTGGCGCCGGGCGCCAGTTCCGGCAACCCGAAGCGGGGCGCCATCGTGAGCCGGGGATATACGATCGCGTTTAACGGAGCCCGCGCTTCCTATAACAACTACTTCGTCGACGGCGCGGAGAGCACTGATCCGTGGGACAGCTCGCTCAAATCTTCCCCTATTCTGGATTCCATCAAAGAATTTAGGGTAGAAACGAGCATGTATTCTGCCCAGTACGGACGTTCTGGCGGCGCTATCATCAGCGCTGTTACGAAATCAGGCACCAACAACTTCCACGGCGATCTTTATGAGTATCACCGCAACAAAGCATTGGACGCGCTTCCCTACTTCTTTACCGATCCCAGGTCAAAGGAGCCAGGCTATCTGTTTAACCAGTATGGGGGCACGATTGGAGGGCCGATCAAGAAGAACAAGAGTTTCTTCTTTTTCGCTTTCGAACGGTTTAACGAAAAGAAACCTGGCTCATTGATTGTAAGCCAAGCGCCCACTGCTTTAGAGCGGGTTGGGGATTTCTCACAGAGCATTAATCAGTACGATGGCCAGCCAGTGGTATTGAGAAACCCGTTCACCCTAGACCCCATTCCCGGTAATGTTTTGCCAGCAAGTTTAATTAATCCAGTCGGAAAATTCCTGATGACCCTCATGCCGGAGCCGAATTTTAACGATCCGGCCAACCCGCTTGCAAACCTGCACCTATTCCGCGGCGGTACGTTCGCCCAAAAAAAGTATCTGGGACGGTTTGATCATAACTTTAATGAGAGTAATCAGGTTTCCGCCACCTACGAATACGATTACTACGACGACGGCAGCGCTTCTTATGACAAATATAGCGATACTGTAAGTCAGAACCATAACCAGGATTGGACCGCCACGTATACCCATACTTTCAAGCCCACTTTGGTCAATGATCTGCACTTCACGTATTCACGTTACTGGGCCGGAAGTCTGCCCGCCATCGCCGATAAGAACTATGCGGCTCTTTGGGGAGTCAGCACGGACCTCCAGAATGCAGCCGGCGCTCCTGGTATTGATATCTATGGCAAAGAGGGCTACTACATGGGCGGCGCTTCGATATACACGCATGACGATAAGACCATGATTTTTAGCAACAACCTCACATGGTCGAAGGGTCGCCACACCCTGACGTTCGGCGGCGATTTCAGGCATCAATTCTTCGGCTGGATCAATGGCGCTGGGACTGCTTCTTACGCCTTCGGGTTCTTGGACGGGGCCTCCCAATATGCGAAGTATCAGACGTATTACGGATACACAGGAACTCCATGGGGGGACCTGCTAGCCGGTGTCCCCGACTGGGTGACAGCCGGCTTGGGCCGAGGCATCGACATGCCTCTCGCTCGGAATACTCTATCTGCGTACGTGCAAGATAATTGGAAGGTGCGGCCACGTCTGACCCTTAACCTGGGCTTGCGATGGGATTACGACGCACCGTTCGCCATGCAGAATGGAAACTACATGACGATCGATTACAAAACGTTTACCCCTCGTTATGCGAAAGGAGCTCCGGCAGATCTGCTGGCCGGGTTGCAGTATCCTTACGAGACCAACGGACCCAACCGTCCGTACGATCCATCGTTGAGAAATTTCGCTCCGCGCATCGGCTTTGCCTTCAGACTGTTCAACGATGAAAGGACCGTGATCCGTGGAGGCTATGGACTCTTCTTTATCAGCCAGCCCGCAGACCTCACCACACTCGGATCATATGCGTATCCTTTCCAGACTTACACCGGGTACATTTATACTAAGGCACCAGCAGGGACTCCCCAAGTCGCGACTGGTGTGTACACCGTGGATCAACATGTACCCGGCCTGAATACTATTTTCGGCCAAAATCCCGGTTACTTCACCTTCATATCTCCGAATTTCCCCTTGAGCTACGTTCAAAATTACAATTTGAGTTTTGGAAGGGATTTAGGTCACCGCACCGTTGCCGAACTGGGCTTCGTGGGATCGCATGGAGTAAACCTGAGCGGCGAGATTGCGACATCAACCTACTCACAAGACATGGTGAAATCTTTGCAGGCGAGAATAAACGGCTGGGGATACCAAGCGATGCATGAGGAGGGATTCAGTTCCTTCTATGACAGCCTGCAAGCAACGCTGCGCAAGGACATGTCGAACGGGGCGTTCTTCCTCGGTTCTTATACTTGGAGCCACGCCATCGCGGACTCCTCCAATGACGAGAACAACGAGCAGCTCACTTCTACTATCAGCTCTTACGGCGTTCTGGCGTTCCATAAGGTGCGATCCACTGCCGATTTTGATGTGCGTCACCGATTCAGCTTTAGCGGAGGCTGGCAGCTTCCGCTCGGCCGGGGTAGGCGTTTCGGCGATAACTGGAATCGTTATCTGAATGGCATCCTGGGTGGATGGCAGGCTAACACCATCGTGACTTTCCAAAGCGGATTCCCGTTCTCTGTCCGCGACGCAACTGGCGGAGTTCCCGACCGCATCTGCGACGGGAACCTGCCGAGTTCCAGGCGCACAGTTGCGGTGTGGTACGACTCCAAGTGCTTCCTTCCGGCTCCCTTTATAACAATTACTAACCCAGTCACAGGGGTGCAAAGCCAAGTCCAGAGAGCAGGCAATGCCGGCGCTAATATTATCCGTGGTCCAGGCACAAACAATTGGGATATTGGCATCGAAAAGTTCTTCCCGATCCACGAAAGCACAAGACTGCAGTTTCGCTCGGAGCTCTTCAATGCGGTCAATCACCCCTCGTTCATAGGACCTTCTGGAACTTTTTTCTACACCTATGATCCGAGCATCAAGCGCGTGGGAAACGCCCGCGATGTCCAGTTCGCGCTGAAGCTCTTCTTCTAGCGGAGCTGGCAGTTCTCCGATCCGAAAACGAGTTTGTCGCGAAGTTCGATTGGAAGGGGCCGTGGAGCCCCCGATTGCCGCACTGGCGGCGCCCGCTCAGAAAACGGCGTCAATGGACTACCGTTTCGCCGCTAAAGGGAAAAACCAAGCTTCAACAAATCGCTGTTCAAATCCTCAGAAATAAAGCATGCAAGGGGCGCTTTTCGCAATTTGGGGCCGGTCATGGTAGTGGGTCTCCATGCGTGCTGACCCACTACCCCGGTCATCCACGGCCTTCAGTGTGATGTCGAGTAATTTTGAGGGTCGGAACGAGAAGAAAAGGTTAAATTGCATTCTCACCACGAGATTTGGAGTTCAGAAAAGATGATCGATAAATTGACGCGGCGGGAGTTCGAACGCCTGGTTGGATTCACAATGATCGGGTCCTCCATGCCCTCGCTCGGTACCGACGCCGAGGCAGGTCCTTTCGTCTCCACTTCCGAGGACTCACGAGCGGTATACGAGGCAAATCGCGAAACGCAGCCAGGTGCACTCCCGCCGTGGGCCGATGTCGTCGCCGGGAGATGGGCGAACGCTTCGAAGGCCACCCTGCTCATCGACATGAGCGTGTGTCATCCGGTGTCGGCGCTCTCGCCTCAGGCGAAAACCGGGTACTGGCAGGTCGTTCCCTACGAGCTCGCCGGTGGAACTCTGGGAAAACTGCTCTGGGCTGCGTTGGAGCAGCGCGCGCCGGAGATCCGATTGCCGTTACGCGTTAAGGGCTGGCACGCGATCTTCGTCGGCATCTATGCGACCGTCTTAGGACCGTCGACGTTATGGTTGAAGTTGGACGGGGACGTTTCTGCCCAGCCCCGCACGAGCGAGGAGTATGCGCCCTACGGCAGCTTCACTGAGGTTTTTTTCAAGGTTGCCGAATTGAACGACACCACGTTGTACATCAAGCAGCAGTCCGCGGGTGCCGCTTTCTCTGCGGGACTGGTCAATGTCAAACTTATCCCTCTGAGCAACGAGGAAATCTCTGGCTTCCTGGCTGACCGCGATCAACGAACGACTCGCAGGCTGGCGACCACAAACGACGGAGTAGGCTACCTAATCAATCATCGTCCGACCACGGTTGAGGACCTTCTGCGAGAAGTCGAGGTATTCCGTCACACCGATTTCGGTACCCTGCTCTTGCACGTAGGTGGCGCGGATGGGCTCAACTACCCGTCGCAATACGGCCACATGCTTTCGGATCACATGGATGGATTCGTTTATCCAGATCCGACATACAAACAATATGGCGAGGCAGTGCGGGAGCTAGCTAAGAAGGGGATCAATCCCACCAAAGTGCTCATTGAGGGCGCGCACGCCTTGGGTATGAAGGTTCACGTTGGCATCCGCCCGGCCCTTTGGACTTACTACGAACCTCTCCAGAGATTCTTCGACTCGCCTTTCTATCAAGCTCATCCCGAGTGGCGGTGCGTGGATCGGGACGGCACTCCGGTGGCACGCATGAGTTGGGCGGTGCCCAAGGTGCGGAGGCATCTCGTCGATGTATTGCGCGAGGCAGTGGGTTTCGGTGCCGACGGCGCTCACTTGGTCTTCTGCCGCGGTGTCCCCGTCGTTTTGTACGAACCGTCGTTCCTAGAGATTTTTGAGAAACGTTATGGCGAAGATCCTCGGAAATTGGACGAGGAATCGGACCCGCGCATCAAGCAAGCCTGGGTGGAGGTCGTGACAACATTTATTCGCGAGGCTCGTGCAATGCTTGACGAGGAACAAAATCGCCGCGTTGACGGCAAACACCTAGAGCTAAGCGTCATGGTCTTCGGCAACGAGTACAACAACTTGCTCTATGGACTTGATGTGCGACGGTGGGTTACTGAGGGGCTAATCGATGAGATTTTTTTGGATCAATGGGGTATCGGCAGCAAAAAGGCAGGCGTCGACATAGACTTCTTCCTTGACGTTTGCCGGCCGAAAGGCACCCCTTTCTTTCCGTCATACACCGTGTTCTCCCCGCCCGCCTACGATAACACCATCAGCCAAGCACTCTCTTGGTACGAGAAAGGGGTGCATGGGGTCGTGTTTTTTGATGCCGGAGGCGAAAAGGTGGCGCAGGGGACAGTGGTCTCACGCTTGGGTCACGTAGATGAATTGCGATTACGCGACGCGAAAGAATCCGGCGCGCCGAAGCCCGTCGTTCAGATACGATTTCACCGTTTGGGAAACCTCGTCATGGACGGGCGCTTTCCTCCAATCGGGGGCGGCTAGATTCTGGTTCGCATCGCGAAGTACGACAGGAAACAACTGTCCCGATAATTTGTGACACTCATGTGCAGTCGATCAGAAAGCATTCGCTTGCTTGTGCTGGTAATGACATTGACAAGCCTGTCTTTTCCTCAGGTAACAGAGGCGGCCTCAAGCACTCTGTGGCAGATCGGAACGTTCAACGATTCCTCGACCGAATTCCATGGAAATATCGACTTCAAAAACGCTCTAATGGACCTAGTGTATGTAGTTGGCAAGAGCGATTCCGCGAAAGACTGGACCGCTTTTCAGCCTGCGTCCCATGATGCGAATTGGGGGGCTAGGCCACATCCTTTAACTATTCAGTTTGATTTATCCGAAGTCCCCACGGGGCTCTATTCGATGAGGATAGGGCTATTGGTCAGGACTCTGCGCGTGCCGTGGCTCGAAGTCGAAGTCAATGGTCACCGGGGCTGGTTCTACCAACACCCCAAATTAACCTATGCCTCGGGTGCAATGGATGCTGGCGCCATGCCTACCTCAGCAGAATCCACGATCCGATTCCAGATCCCCACAAATTTTCTCAAACGAGGCGTGAACAGGCTTGTGCTGACAGCACTCGACGAGGCTTCTCGAGTGCCGGAGACGCGTAGCCCGACGTATCGATCTTATCGATACGGAGAGAGTCGGATCGATTATGACGCCCTGGAAATGGACTACGCCCCTACTGGCACCTATTCTTCCAACGAAGGTCACGTTGACGTCGTGCCCACGATCTTTTACCGGCGTGAGGGCAATGAGCTTGTGGAACTGGTGGACGTGTTCCTGCGTCTGGGAGAAGTTTCAAAGTGTCGTGATGTCACATTGGTTCTGGGGAACCACCGGTACTCTCAGAAACTGCAACCCGGCCGCGACTTCGGAGAGTACTTGCTGACCGTGGAGGTGCCAGAATTTAGTTCTCAGCTACCAGGCGAACTGGTTCTGTGCGACAAAACGCACCTACGCCATTTTCAGACTGAACCTGTTGTTCCAGCTAAAAAGTGGAGAGTGTACATCGTGCCCTCCTCGCATCTCGACATTGGTTATACGGACTACCAAGCAAAGGTTGCGGAAATTCACGCCCGAATGCTTGACGATGTAATTGAAGCGATCCACGCCCGACCCGATTTCCGTTTTGAGCCTGACGGTTTCTGGGTCGTCGAGCAGTTCTGGCGAAGTCGCAGCGAAGAAGATAAGAAAAGGTTCTTGCAGCTCGTAAAGGAAAAGAAAATCCAGTTACCGGCTCAGTACGCCAACCTTCTGACGGGGTCCGCCTCTCTTGAAACTCTGATTCGTTCTCTTTATCCCAGCCACCGTTTCTCTAGCAAATATGGTGGGAACTTCAATTATGCCGCCATCACTGATGTGCCGTCATACTCGTGGTCCTATGCTTCGATTCTCGCTGCTGCGGGCCTGAAATACTTCATTGCCGGCAGCGACGGCTATCGCGGCCCGATTCTCTACTTCGGGCGCTTGCACGAGAAATCTCCTTTCTGGTGGGAAGGGCCAGATGGAAATCGGGTTTTAACGTGGTACTCGCGCATTTATTCGCAGCTAGAGGAGATTTTTGGTCTGCCTCCACAGGTGCAAACGGGCCGAGACTCTCTTCCTCTCTTCCTGCAAAACTACCCGGCACAGACTTATAAGCCGAGTTCAGTGATCTTGTATGGCACGCAGGGAGACAATGTCGGGTTTTTCCCTCAACAAATCTCTGTGGCGGACGAGTGGAATAAGGAGTTTGCCTACCCTCGGATAGAATTTTCCGGCGTTCAGGAAGCGATGGAAAAGATCTTCGCCGAGGCAGGTAGTTCCATACCGGTTGTGCGAGCAGACGGTGGGCCGTATTGGGAGGACGGAGTGGCCTCCGACGCATTTTTTACCGCTATGAACCGATCGAACGAAGAGCGTGCGCTGTCGGCTGAAAAGCTTGCGACAATCAGCTCGCTCCTTAATCCGCTTCTTAAGTCGGAATCCGAGTCATTTCGTGAACTCTGGCGGGACGCCATCCTCTACGAAGAACATACTTATGGAATCCAAGGTCTGGCGACATCTCCCGATACCGAGCAGCACAGTCGGCAGCAGGAGATCAAGGAGAGTTTTGCAATCGGGGCAAAGCACCTGCTCGAACATTTGCTGCTTCGGGCCGTCGCCGCAATCGAGAATTACATTCCAACCGAGGAGGGAACACTCGTGATCTTCAATCCGCTCAATTGGGCTCGCAGCGGATTGGTGGAAGTCGACCTTGATAAAGGCAAGGAGCTTTGGGATTTGTCAAAAAACAATGCCGTTCGGTTTGAGGTTCTTTATAGCGGTCAGT
>Ga0209804_1001060_pt1 | contig 18621 bp, 20 predicted proteins | sample GraSoiAngelo_139_FD_185896 | JGI IMG/M metagenome (GOLD analysis project Ga0209804, IMG submission 185896) | Grasslands soil microbial communities from the Angelo Coastal Reserve, California, USA - 14_0929_12_20cm (SPAdes) (version 2) | ecosystem: Environmental > Terrestrial > Soil > Grasslands ... | reverse complement strand
TCGATAAAATGCGTCCTTGCCCGTGTTGGCTTTGAAGATAAACGCGACGGCGACGGCCAACACGACGAGGAGGCACACAACAGCGAGGGGAGTGATCCTCGGCATGACATTCCTGGCCAGGATCGCGGATAGCTTGAGTGTGGCGGAGGCATCCTGCTTTTGGATCAGGTCGCCCATGATCGATATCACGGCGCCGATCGCAGCCGAAAGCGCCACGCCGATGTTCAGCCAGAATGCTTTCATACACACCCTCCTACGGGACCGCCGGCGCTTCGCCGGGCGTTACGGTAAGTTACCTACCCGTAGGGGGTCTCTGGCAGACAGGGGAATTACCGCACGCATCTGATCCAGACGATGAGGACGAACTCCTCGGGACTGCTTGAAAAATAAGGGTGGCCCGCGTTTTGTATGACTCAGGCGCCACAGAGTTAGGATCGATCTGCGGCGGTGTAATAGCCGATCCCAGTGGCGGCCGAGCGCTGCGCATATTCGCGCCCGAAAGGCGGCGCCGACTAATAATGACAGGCCTAGAGCCGTGCGGCGTCAACCTAGGTTGACAAAGAGAACGATTGATGTTACAATCACAGGGTGACGAAGGCTACGGATCTTGCCGAAAAGGCAACCAGTCAGGACCCGGCCGTGGGGCTAAGGGCCGTGGCACTCCTGCGGCGATTGCTGGAGCGGCTCGAGGCGGTGCAGGTACAGAATGCGAGGGCTAAGGGCTGGACGTGGGAGCAGATTGCCCTCCTGCTTGATGTCAGCCGGCAAGCCGTCCATAAGAAGTTTGGACGCCGCTTGCCCTAAAGCTAGGGTGAGAACATGTTTGAACGTATGAGTGAATCGTTGCGGAACACCATCATTCATGCGAGCAAAGAGGCCGCTGCCCTAGGCGCTGAGGCTGTGGGGCCTGAGCACCTCCTTGCCAGCATCGCCGCCCAAAGTGGTTCAGTCGCGTCGTCGGTCCTGGCCGAGGCGGGAGTCACTCCGGAGGCAATTCGCCGCGCGATCGAGGCTGAGGACGCCGAGACACTCGCCACAATTGGGATCTCTTTGGATGCGGTCCGCCGGAAGGTCGAGCAGGGAATGGGCGAAAAAGCATGGAGCCAGCCCATGGTCAAATGGAATGGCCCTTTCACTCAAGCCGGCAAAGACGCAATCCTTTCAACCATTGGCGTAGTTCGCAAGCTCCGCCGGCGCGAAATCACACCGGAGCACTTGCTACTGGCGCTCCTCGAACACAGCCTTACAGTTGATGCTGTATTGAACAGGATCGGCGTATCTCGCGCAGAGATTCGTCAGCGCATTTTTTCGGAAGTAAGCAAATCTTAAACCGCAGGATGTAACCGCAGGTCATGCGGTGCAATCGCCGGAAAGGCTGAAACCCAGGATTGATGCGGCGCCCAGCGATCTCGGTCAGTCCGGTGCAGCTGGGTGCATGGTGGGCGGTGCAGGTTTTGAACCTGCGACCTCATCCGTGTGAAGGATGCGCTCTGCCACTGAGCTAACCGCCCCGCGGTTAGTTCTCATTATGGCAAGAGAGCCCCTGATCTGTCAAAACACGTTCGGGTTCCCGCTGAACGGCATCCGGATTATAGGTAGGGTGTGCCGTGCCGCGCAGAGTAGATGTCACCGGAGAGGAGCTCGTCCAACCTGGCTTTTGCCCAGCGCGCTTGCCCGTCAAACGCGACCGTGCACGCCAGATAAGCGAACGCGGGCATCCCCACCAGAAGAGCAAGCACCTGGGTCAGATTCCCGAGGACGCCGCGCTCGTGAATCAGGATGGTGAGACGATACCAAACAAAGACCGTCATCCACAAGATCCAGAATGCCAGCAACCAGCTATACCTCATCGTGATGGAGATGCCCGTCCCGCCGGGTGCCCATCCGAGACGCCCTATGACCACCGGCACGGGGTAACTCCAAAACCAATGTCTCCGGCTCACGATGAACCCATCAGCCGTGACCGTGCCGCTGAATGGCCGCGGCGGCTCGGGCTCGAGTTCGAGCCCGAACCCGAACCACTGGTTCGGCTTGGTGGCCCCCCGCATCAGCGCGACAATCTCGGCGGGGCCCAAACGGGTCATGATCTCGTAACGCCGCCACGGTAAGGCGACCAGATCGCGCCACGCTATCTCACGCCAAAATGTGGTCAGTTCCGACACGGGAACGGTCCCGTACAAGGAATGCGGGGCGGGAGCCAACGAAGGCGCCGCGCCCCACGTCTTGCGCGATCCTCGAGGTTCTCGAGATTTTCGCCGGTCAGGACCTCACCAGATGGCCTTCCCTCGCGCCCACCCTGCGGGTGGCTCCGTGGGGGGCGGTCTCCATCCACAGGAGCGTCCCGGTCCAGGCGAGCCAGGCGACGGTCAGGACGGAGGTGATCACGTAGAGGATGATGTGCGGCACGAACGCCGAGAGGATCAGCGGCATGCCGGTGATGGAGCTCAGAAAGCCCAGATGCCCGTAGTTGCCGCGCGCTTGCAGCATCAGACTGCCGAATACGAGGATCCCCAGGCCGAGGCCCAGATCACCCAGGCCCAGGAAGGAGTTGGCCGTCCCGTTCACCGCGTAGAAGGCCACCGCCGCGGCGGACTTGTTCGCGGCGTAGAGGGTTACGAGCGACCCAAGCCCGATCTGCTTGAGGAATGCCCCGATGGCAAACCCGGCCATGCCGACCACACCGACCGCCAGGCCGGTTCTCGACTGGTACGGCGCGTCTTCCTGGAAGCGATCGACCAGCGCGAGGAACAGCACCAGGGTGAGCAGCGGACTCAGCAGCCCGCCGAGGACGTTGACCATCCACACGATGACCTGATGCTTTGCCGCAAACGTGAGGTACTGGTGCGGGTTCTCCTGCGCCAGAAGGCTGAGCCGGGACGCAGGGAGGATCACGGCCGAGCCGACCAGGAGCCACGCCGCGGCGATGCCCGCCAGGATGCCGGCGCCACCACCGAGCCGGCGGAAGTCCTGCTTGGTGATGACTTTACGGATATTCTGCATGGAATCCACCTTTCTGGGGGCGCCATTCTCCTCGCAAGGCGGCGGAGCCCCTAAGAGGGCATCATGCCCAAAAACCGGCAGCCGGAGGACAAGACCGGCCGTAGATCTATATAGTTTCACGTAACGTTAGACATAACTCTGAGCCTTTGTACATGCAATAACACTTTGAGCCATACAAGGTTGTTGCCTCTAACCAAGCCAATGCGAAGGTCTCGCCCGTGAATCCTGGCTTCCGGCGGAGTCTGAAAGCCGACGAAGCCGGGAAGAATGGAAGGTGGTTGCGAGCCCAACATGGAGGTCGGGTCAGATGATTGAGCGAAAGCTTCAGGCGCGTTCACGCTCGATTCCGGTCTCGGCGGGCCTCGTCCTGGCGCTGCTCACCACCGCCCTGGGGGTGTCGGCCGCGCCGGCCCAGCAGTCGGCGCCAACCCCATCCTTCCAGCAGTTGTTCAGGCAAAGCGCCCCCGCCGTCGTGCTCATCACGCAGTACGGCGCCGACGATCACTGGACGTCTCTCGGGACCGGATTTATCGTCTCCTCATCCGGCGTCATCGTGACGAATAACCACGTGATTGCTCCGGATCAGGGCGCCACCCGGATTGCGGTCAGGCTGCCGAGGGGAGACGTGTACACGGATGTCCGGGTCATCTATACGGAAGCCCGGCGCGACTTCGCCGTGCTGTCCATCAAAGCCACGGGGCTCCGGACGCTCAAGGTGGGTGATTCCGACAAGGTCGAGGTCGGCGACCAGATCCTGGCCATCGGAAACCCGCAGGGTCTGGATTTGACCTTTACATCAGGCATCGTGGAGAGCGTGCGGCTCGATCCCGATAAAGGCTACCGCTTCATCCAACATCAAGCTCCCATTTCTCACGGCTCGAGCGGGGGACCGCTCCTCAATATCAACGGAGAGGTCATCGGGATCAATACATTCTCGGTCAAGGACGCGCAGAATTTGAATGGGGCCATCCCGATCAATTACGTGAAACCGTATTTTGGCGATACGGCGAGAATGACGTGGGAAGAGTATGCACATGTCTCCACCGCGACCCCTCCCACCCCGCCTGCTCCTGCGGCCGTGGTTCCTCCCGCCCCGGTTCCTCCTCCCAGTCACCCTCCCTCGTCCACCGGTGCCGGGTCCTCCCCGGGCACGGTCTTCGAGCGCATCTCCAGCTATCGGCCTCAGGATGAGAGCTTCCGGCGGGGCTTCGCCGCGGGCGTCTACGACATGGTCTCGCTGTTCGCCGCGACAGCCGAGAGCTCCGGCAGGAACGACCAGGAAATACTCGGACTATTCCAGTGCCTCGACGGCAAAGGTGACCGGATCGCGCAGCTCAGGAGCTGGGTGGACTCCACCGTGACCCAGGCCTCGTCTGACGGCGGCACCAACATTATCGTCGCGATCCTGGCAAGAGCATGCCAAACTTCGTTTTCGCCGGGCAAGTTCGTGTTCTTCGAGCACACCATCCCTGACTACCAAAACTCGTCCGACATCTACAAGAACGGCTTCGCCGCCGGTGTCTTCGACATGGTCTCGCTGTTTGCGGCCGCAGCCCAAGGCTCTGGTGGAATCGACAATCAAAAGGCGCTCGCCCTTTTCCACTGTCTCGACGGCAAGGGCGACCGGGTCGGGCAGTTCAGCAGCTGGGTGGATTCGGCCGTGACCCAGGCCGCATCCGACAGCACCGCGGTCGTGTCTGCCGTTGTGAACATATGCCTGCCCTGACGGCTAGGGACCTCGCACCGTAGGCGTCTCGCGCAGTCCCTCCACGTACCGGCGCGCCTCCGCCGTGTCTCCATCTTCAAGGGCGAGGAGCGCCAGTTCCTGTCGGGCGCGGCGGGCGTCCCCCGCACGATTGAGATCGACAAAGAGGGCTAGCCCCTCTTGGAAGGCCGCCCTGGCCTGCCGCCCTCGTCTCTGTTGTCGATGAATGGTTCCGAGCACCACGAAGGCGTGCGCCCGTGCGCCGCGATCGGCCTCCCCGGCGAGCAGAGCCAACGCAGCCTCGCACATCATCTGGGCCGCATCAGGAGAGTCGCGTGCCAGGAGGACAAGCGCAAGGCCGCTCAACGCGTGCCCCGCTCCGGAGAAACCGGCCGACGCCCCGTGCAAGTCCAGACTGCACCAGTAGTGGCGCTCCGCCTGCGCATAGGCTCCTTCCTCGATCGCCAGCTCACCAAGATGTTCGTGCATCTTCGCCAGGCGCCGCTGATGCGCCAGAGTCTCGTAGACACCCTGCGCGCGCCCGGCGTGTTCGAACGTCTCTCGGAACCGCCCCGCGGCCGCCGCTACGTCAGCCAATTCCAGGTTCCGCGCCGCGACCTGCTCCTGATCCCGCATCGAGCGCGCGACCTCGAGCCCTAGGAGGAAGGCCTCACGCGCGGCAGCGCCCCTGCCCAGCGTCCGTTGTGCGATCCCGAGATCCAAATACAACTTGGTCAACAGGATCGGATCGTCGGGCTGCTGCCCGGCGAGTTGAATCGCCGCCTGAAATGCCCACAAGGCCGAGTCCGGATCTCCGGACGCGAGCTTGATCCGCCCAAGACAGCTGTGGGCGGCAACCAGTGATGCGGTCTCCCCCGCCCGCGCCAGCACGCGAAAGCATCGGTCCAGGCGCCGCTGCGCCCGCTGAACGTGACCCAACTCCTGATCCACCGCGGCGAGCGCCAGTTCGACCCGGGCCTGGAGGATCTCGTCCCCCTGCCGCACCGCCAGCTCAAGAGCCTTCTCCAGAGGCGCGCAGGCGCTCCCGGGCATCCCGGCCCGCAGGCGGACCAGGCCGAGGCCCAGGAACGCTTCGACCTCGCGGTCCTCGGGGACGCCATCGAGGAAATGAGACAGCGGCCTGTTGAGCCGGCGGGCCAGCGCCTTCAATGTGATCAGACGCGGGCTCCTGTGGCCCCGTTCGATCTCGCTGATGTACGACTTGGTCAGGTCGGTTCCGGCGAGTTGCTCCTGGGTGAGCTTCTGCTCGAGGCGCGCCACGCGGATCTTTTCCCCGAGCGTCACAGCGTCCTCCCGAGGAGCAGGGTCACACTGCAGGATCACACTTATGAGGGCCAGCGGGATCACGTTGTAGTTTACGAGCCACTGTGCCAAACGTCAACCACCACTATATGCTGTGCCGGCCCGCTTTACTTATTGGCGGCCCACATCCTCGGCTGCATGAGCCCAATCGCATCGTCTTTCACCGCGGAGGCTTCTAGCCCCGGGCACGAACAGTCGCAGGAACAGCAGTTTGATGATTCGCGCAGTGGATCGCTCAGGTCCGCCCCGACGGTCACCCTGGGGGGCGTCGCTCCGTAAAATCATCACGAGGGACAGCCGGGCCCAGCGGCCAGGAGGGGATGGCGGCTGTGATACAATGATGGACGCCCAAAGGGGACATCCATGGCGATCACCCTGAGACCTGCCAAGCCCGTGACCGATGATGAGCTCCTGGAGCTTTCGCGCCAGAACCCGGGTTACCAGTTCGAGCGCACAGCTAAAGGAGAGCTCGTTGTGACGCCCACGGGCGGGCAGTCCTCGCATCGGGAGCATGAGATTTCCCTGCAACTTGGCATCTGGACGAAAAGAGATGGCCGCGGCATCGCGTTCAGTTCCTCAGGCGGCTTCCGCCTCTCTGATGGCGCGCTCTTCTCCCCAGATGCCTCTTGGGTCCGACGCGACCGGTGGGATGTGCTCAGCGTGGAGCAGCGAGAAGGGATTCTCCCGCTGTGCCCGGACGCGGTGTTTGAAGTGCGATCAAAGTCGGACGAGGTTAAGGAGCTCCAAGAAAAGATGCGCGTCTACCTCGCCAACGGCGCGCAGATCGCGATCCTCATTGATCCCTATGAGAGGAGCGTCGAGGTCTCCCGGCCGGGCCGGAAGACCGAAACACACCGGGATCCCACAAGCATAGCGCTCGACCCCGAACTTCCGCGATTCGTGCTGAACCTCAAGCCGATCTTCGCAAGTCAATAGATCGAGGGCACGCCCAACCGGATTCGCGTCCAGCTGTATTTGAAAACCTTATTCATTGCTCTCGGACTGCTGCAGATTCCCCGGGCACGAGCATTCAGCCTTTGAACAGCCATTTGACGATTCGCGCAGTGGATCGCTCAGGTCCGCCCTGCCGGTCGTCCCCGAGGCGCTCGCCCCCTAAAATCATCACGAGGTGCAGCCGGGCCCGGACGGGGGCCGAAGCGCGCAAGGGGGTGGCGAGGGTGCTGTTCGACAAGATCTGGGCTCAGATCAAGGGGGCGGAGCGCACCGGTACGCTCACGGTGGAAGAGGCCTTGGACTGCGCGACACGGCTCCCCCAGGCGCTGTTCAGTTCGATGATGGAGTGCCTGGCCGAGAACGGCGAGGACCCAGACGTGATCATCGCGCAGGTCATCCGACTCCACCATCATATGCTTCGCCGGCTGACCGAGGTGGCCGCGACGCTTCGCCATCGACCGCTCCAAGGCCCGCACTGATGCTCCCCGGAACACCTCCTTGTCTCCGGAGAGCCGTTCGTGTATCTTGTGTATGGCTAGATGTTTAGATACTTCCTCGCCTCGATACCGCCGTCGAAGGGGCAGGGAGGGGGGTGGAGCGGCATGTGGGTCGCACGGGCAGCACGGGGCAAAGCGCGCGGCGCGGGATCGCACGCGAAGGTGGTCAAAATGGGGATCCACGTCCCCAAGGAGCTCCACCGGCGATTCCGTGCTCGGCTGGTGCTCGAAGGACGCTTGATGCAGGACACCATCCGTGAGTGGGTGGACGAGGAAGTCGCCTCCCACAGAACCAGGCCCCCGGCCTCAGGCGGGCTGCGCTTTTTCAAGGGAGTCGACCGCAGCACCCTCGCGGCGCTCGCCGTCCCCGTCGACCAGGAGAAGATCCGGCGGCTCAAGAGCAAGCTGCTCTTGGAAGGCCGCAACATCTCCCAGTGGGGCACGGAGCGGATGGAGCAATTTCTCAAGGAAAGGGCATGAGCCGATCCCGATTCAGGCTGCCTGGGATTCTCCTCCTGGCCTTCTTCCTCAGCCAGGCGGGGCCCGCCGCTCCCGCGTCCGGTCCGGCCGCCCTGATCGTGCGCATATTCGGAGCAGCCACGAAGACGTCGCTGCGTCTCCAGCCCGGCTACGCCACCGTGCTCAGGGCCGACCGACGGATCGACACCGTGGCGATCGGAGACCCGCGGCTCGTCACCGCCACGACGGTCAAGCGGGGGCAAGACGTCTACGATCTTGTCCTCCAGCCCCAGACGGCGACCGGGGTCACCAACATGGTGGTGTGGTTTGGGGACCTCACATCGATCTGGGATCTTGTCATCGGCCCGGGCCAGCGCACCGCGGATGTGGTGTACGTCGTCACCGCGCCCGTCACCGCCGCCCACCCGGGCCCGGCTCCGCCTTCCGCTCCTGCGCCGGCGGCCGCCTCTCCCTCTGTGCACAGGACGGGCCTGGCGCCCGCCGCCGCGGCCCCGGTACGCGCCGATGCGCCATCCGCGTGGCTGGCCGCGCCGCCGCTTTTTCTGGAAGCCCAGCAGATCATCGGCGATGCCGAGGGAACCTTCCAGGTCTTCCGGGGGCGGGACCAGATCAGGATCCGCTACCGGATCACCAATAACGGGACCGCGGACTATTCGGTTCGACTCCCCGGCGTCCTCGTCAGAGTGAACGGGCGGCCCGCCCCGTTCGGCGTGACCCGGGACCCCGCCGTCAAGGACCGGCCGGCGGTCCTTCCCGGAGGCATGACGGAAACCGGCGTCATCTCCGCCCCCGCATACGCCCCCCGCCAGGTCGAGATCATCTTCGCGTTGTTCCCCGCGGGAGATCGCGCGCAGGGGCCAAGCCGGACGATGCCCATCACGTTCCAGGCCACGTTTGCCGGCCTCGACCATCTCGCGACATCACCCACTCACTGACGGCGCCGGACACACGATGCCGGCCGCCGGCGATGTCGCCGCCCTTCTGGCTGTCGTTCCCCGATGGATTGTCGCAGGGATCGAGGCGCAGGGCGCGGACGGGATCGAGGAGATCGAGATGGATCTCGGCCGCGTCCCACGGCTTCACCTCGACGACCGCCGCGAACCGGTCGCGCTGGCGAGGGAGGTGAGCACGGAGGACCTGCAGTATGTGCTCGGCCGGGTCACCCGATTTCGCGAAGATAATCGAACCGGGATCGAACGCACCCTCCACCGCATCGCCTGCATTCGGGACCGGTATCATGAGATCGTCGGCTTCACATTCCGAGTCGGGAGAACGATCGCCGGGGCCGCCGAACCGATCCGGGATCTCCTGGAGACGGGCCGGAGCCTCCTGGTGGTCGGCAGGCCCGGGGCGGGAAAGACCACCCTCCTTCGCAGCGCGGCCGCAATCTTGTCCGAGCGGTTCCACCGCCGGGTGGTCATCGCCGACACGAGCAATGAGATCGGCGGCGACGGTCAGATTCCGCACCCCGCGATCGGCAGCGCCCGCCGGCTGCAGATCCCGCTGCCCGAGTCCGGCCGGCCGCCGGATGCGGGCGACCGGCAGGCCGGGGCGATCCTCCAGGCCGTCATCAACCACCGGGCCGACACCATCATCGTCGACGAGCTGGGGTTCGCCTCCGACGCGCGCGTCGCCAGGACCATTGCCCGCCGGGGGGTCCAGTTGATCGCGACGGCGCACGGGACATCGCTGCGCGACGTGATCTTCAACTCGGAACTCGCCTGCCTGGTCGGCGACCTGCACCCGATCGTGCTCTCGCCGGAGGAGATCGAACGGCGGGGGATCGCACGGCACACCATCCTCGAGCGCACCGGTCCTCCCGTCTTCGACTGCGCGGTTGAGATCGCCCGCCGGGACACCTTGTTGATCCACCCGGACGTCGCGGCATCGGTCGACGATCTCCTCAGCGGGCTCCCGCCCCGAGCGGTGGTGCGGCGCCTCGGCCAGGATGCCGGGGACGGCCACCAGGACCCCCCGCCGGTGACGCCCAACTCATCTTCGGGTCCGGGGGAATCGACAGACCCCGAGGACCCACCCGGGGCTGGCGGACCGCATGGAGCGGGGCGTCGTCAAATGGTTTGACAGCCGGATGGGCTACGGCTTTGTGGTCGATGCGCAGGGACGGGATATCTTTTTGCATCGGCGCGTGCTCCGCCGGGCGGGGCGCCGCCGGCTGGATCCCGGAGAGATCGTCGAGTACGAGGCCGAGGTCACGCCGAGGGGAATCAAGATCACCGAGCTTGTTGTCCGCGGCCCCGCGCCGCCGGAATAGCGGCGAAACCGGCCGTGCTACAATAGGGGCAACTCTCAAAGGGGAGGCCTATGGCGATTACCCATCGCGGTCCTGATCGACCCAGACGCGCGGATCGTCGAAGTCTACCGCCCCGGGCGGGAGCCGGAGACCCATCGAGATCCCGCAACCCTCGCACTCGACCCTGAACTCCCTCGGTTCGTACTTGACCTCAAACCGATCTTCGCAAGCTAAACTGGTCAAGAGTTATCTGGATGAGCCTGATGGGGGTGGATCCATGCGACCCGTTGCCGGCCAGGTCATTCTCGTCACCGGCGCGACCGATGGGCTCGGCAAGGCCGTCGCGCGGGAACTGGCCGCCCGGCGGGCGACGGTGCTGCTCCATGGACGCGATCAAGCGCGCGGGGAGGCCGCGCTCAGCGAGATCCGGCAGGCCACCGGGAACGACCGCCTGCGCCTCTATCTCGCCGATTTCTCCTCACTGGCCCAGGTGAGGCGGCTGGCCGACGCGATCCTGGCCGGCACCGAGCGGCTGGACCTCTTGATCAACAACGCCGGGGTCGGGGGCACGAGCGCCCGGCAGGAGAGCGAGGACGGGTACGAGCTCCGGTTCGCGGTCAACTACCTGGCGCCGTTCCTGCTGACGCAGCTGCTGCTGCCGCTGCTGCGCCGTTCGGCGCCCGCGAGGATCGTCAACGTGGGCTCGGCGGGACAGGCGCCGATCGACTTCGATGACGTGATGCTGACACGCGCGTATGAACCGCTGCGCGCCTACCGGCAGAGCAAGCTTGCGCAGATCATGTACACCTTCCAGCTGGCCGAGCGGCTGCGCGCCCAGGGGGAAACACAAGTAACCGTCAACGCGCTGCACCCCGCCTCGCTCATGCCCACCAAGATGGTGTTCGAAATGTTCGGAGCCCCGATGAGCACGCTCGAGGAAGGCACAGAGGCGACCCTGCATCTCGCGATCTCGCCCGACCTCGACGGGGTGACCGGCCGGTATTTCAACGGGCTGCGCGAGGCTCGCGCCCTCGAGCAAGCCTACGACCCCGAGGCGCGCCGACGGCTCTGGGCGATCAGCGAACAGCTCTGCGGCCTGGCGGGGACTGCCCCTCTTCACCTGGACGGCCCGATCACGGACAGACGCACGGGAAAAAGCGGGCTGGGTGAGCCCTGAGGGCAACTCTTCCTAGGAATGATGCTTCTTCGGCGCCTCGGGGAAGGCAATCAGACCGGTTTGACGCGTGCCTGCCGCCGCCTTGCGCTGGGGGACGCGCGGGTGGTCGGCCAGGTTCAGATTGAGGTTTTTGCCGCACGTGCACGTCACTTTGGACTCCTGACTTACATCGACCCAGACCTTGCCGTCGGTCTCGGCGCGTCGCCTGGCGGCATCGATGGCCCCTGAGGCGAGTTCCTCGGCATCCTCGCGTTCGGCCTGAGCGGGCGTCATGGTGCCGTAGACCGACGCGATGAACTTCTTCGGATAATAGACGCTGTACTTCTTCCCGCAGCGCCCGCACGGAAATGTCATCAGCAATGCCACTCACGATCACCTCGCCCATCCATTGTAGCACGCGGCCGCGCTGCCCAAACCCGTCCTGTCCGGCCGCCTCGGGGCCCGCGGCAGCCGTGTGCGGTCTCTGAGAAACTGGAAACGGGGTATGTTATGATTGAGCACAAGATCGATTGGCTTGCGAAGGGAGCGAGGGCCATGAGCGGCCGCGGCGCGCGAATATTCGTCCTGGGAATCGTCACCGGAGGAGTGGCCGCAGTCCTCCTCGTCGGCGGCGCGGCCGCCGCGTGGGGATGGCGGGCCGGCGCGGCGGCGCACGGCCACGAGGTCATTGCCCTGCCGGCCCAGCCCGCTCAGGGGATGCCGTTCAACCCGAAGGAATTCATCCCTGTGCCCAATCCGGGCCAGGACCAGGGACCCGGGATGCCCAACCCCGGCGCGGGAAACCAGCAGTGCGACAAGATCTTGTACTTCTTCCAGGGGAAGCTGTACCAGCTCCGCCCCGGGCCGATGCCCCCCGGAGGTGGAAACCCGGAGTTCTATTATATGAACCCCTACGAGGGACCGCAGATCCCAGGATTTCCGATGCCGGGCCCGATGATTCCCGGAATGCCGGGGATGCCGGGACCCGGCTCCCCGGACCAGGGCACGCCGCCGCGGCGCATCTAAGCCGGGCCTGCGTTCGGCCTTCACTTACAGACGGTCGCCGTTAGGAAGAGGGCCTCCACCATACGGTGGGGGCCCTAGCCACGTCCCGGTCATTCATGTCCCTCCTCCTTCTTTCCATCCCAACCGGAGGCGGGCCGCTTCCTTGACCTCGGGGTTCACAAGCGACCGGGGCCACTCCCCCTGGATGGCCCGCGCCACCTCCTCCGCCACCCGCCGCTTCAGGGTGAGCGTGGCCTCCTCGCTGTACCAGGCCACGTGCGGAGTCAGCACCGTATTCGGCGCCGTCTGCAGGGGATGGTTCGGCCGGAGCGGCTCCTGCTCGAAGACGTCGATCCCCGCGCCGGCGAGCCGGCCGCCATGCAGGGCCCGCGCCAGCGCCGTCGTATCCACGACGGCCCCTCGGGACGTATTGATCACCACCGCGCTCGGCTTCATCAGCGCCATCTCGGGCGGCCCGAGCAGGTGCCGGGTTTCCGGGTTCAGCGGCGTGTGGAAGGTCACGAAATCCGACTGGCGGAGGAGCGTCTGGTAATCCACCAGCACCGCGCCGCTGTCGCTCGCCGCGGTTCTGCTGATGTAGGGATCAAAGGCCAGGCGGTGGAGCCCGAGGGACCCGGCGTGTTCGGACACGGCCCGCCCGATCCGCCCGAACCCGACGATGCCCAGGGTCAGCCCTTTGAGACGCGGGATCGGCGGGGTGATCTGCGCGCCCTTGAGCCAGCGGCCCTCGCGGAGCGCCGTGTCGTATTGGAGGAGGCGCCGGTGGACGGCGAGCAGCAGCGAGACGGCATGGATCGCCACCTCCTGAGTCCCGTAGTCGGGCACGTTGGCGACGCAGATCCCCGCGCGGGTGGCCGCCGCCACGTCGATGGAGTCGGTGCCCACGCCGTAGTGGGCGATCAGCAGGCACCGCGTCATCGCGCCGATGAGATCGGCGTCGAGCTCGGCGTACTGATTGATCACCGCGTCCGCGCGCTCGAGGGCGGACCTGAGGGTGGCCCGATCCCGGGATTTGAGCACGTCGAGCCGGACGCCCATCGGGCGCAGCACGCGCTCCTCCGGCTCGAGGGACGGAAAGTCGTGGTCGATGATGACGACGGTAAATGCCATGCGGGACGCATTGGCGCCGGGACCACCGCCATCCTCTTGGGGCCCCGGAGCACGCGGCCGACAGGACAGCGCCTCCGTCATCACGTATACTCTATCCGGTGAACGCGGCATGACAGCGCCCAAGCGCATTCAATCCTGGATCGGAGCGCTGCCGTACGCCCTGATCTTCTCGGGCACGGCGCTGCGCGTGATCCCGCATCCTCCGAACTTCGCGCCCATCGGGGCACTGGCGCTGTTTGGCGGCGCAGCGCTCCCGGGGGTGTGGGCCTTCGCGGTGCCGCTGGCGGCCCTCGTCCTCTCCGACGCGGCGCTGGGGTTCTATCAGGGATGGGTCTGGGTCTACGGGAGCTTCGCCCTGATCGTCCTCATCGGCACGGCGCTGAGACAGCGGCGGACGGCGCCCAGGGTCGCAGGCGCGGCGCTGGCGTCATCCGTGGTCTTCTTCAGCGTCACCAACTTCGGCGAGTGGCTCGGGCCGCTCTACCCGCACACGCTGGCGGGGCTGCGGGCCGATTACATCGCCGCCATCCCGTTCTTCCGAAACACGGCTCTGAGCGACCTGCTGTACGCGCTGGCCTTCTTCGGCATCTTCGAGAGCGCCGCGCGCCTCGCCCGGCCGCGCGCCGGGCGCCTGTCGTCCGCGCCTCACCGCACGACGTAGCGGATCCGCAGCGTCACGTAGGCGTCGATCGGGACGCCGTCCCGCGTCGCCGGCGCGAACCGCCACCGCTTCACCGCCTCGGCCGCCGCGCGATCGAGGGCGGCCGATCCCGACGAGGCGATCACGTCGACCCGGCCCACGGTCCCGTCCTCCCGCACCAACGCGCGCACTCCCACGGTGCCTTCCTCGCCATCGACCGCCAGCCCGCCGCCGAGGTCCTGCCGGCGCACCGTCAGGCGGAAGGCCTCCACCGGGTAATCGGTCCCCGCCGACGTGATCACTCTCGGCGGTTCCATACGAGCAGCGGTGCCGGGTGGGCCGTCGCCGGATGCGCCCGGGCCGGGGCCGCCGGGAGCGCCGCCCCCGACCGCCGGGTGAGAATCGTCCGCACCCGCTCCGTCCGAATACCCGAGTCCGTCCCCCTGCCCCGCGGCAGAGCCGGCTCCCGCAGAGCCTGCTGCTGGGCCCACCGGCGGAGAGGACGCATCGCCGCTTTCCGATAAAGATCGCTCGGGCAGCGGCAGCGCGACGGGCGCCTCGCTTGATCGACCCGCAGACCCCTGCGATTTTCCGGACAGCAGCGCGCCGCGGTCGGACTGTGAGCGGGGCCGTGCCGGTTGTTCCGGGGGGGGAGAGGGAGCGGATCGGAGGTCCCGCACCCTACGAGGCTTCGGCGGAGGCGGGCTCGCACGAGGCGGCCGATGCTGAGGCGCGGGCGGCGATGCCGGCTCAGACGCAAGAGGTCGCGTGACGCGCGCGGCCGGCAGGGCCCCTTCCTCGTCCGCGCTCGGGCCGGCGATCGGACCCAGGGCTCGTGGGGTTCCGAGGTTCTCGGGAGCGACCGGCGACGGGGGTGCCTGCGGGGCAACGTTCGACGGACCGGCGTTCCGCCAGACGGCCCACCCTGCGGGCGCGGCCAGCGCCGCAGCGATCCCCGCGACCAGCAACCCGCGCCCACGCAGGGGACTCATCTGTTGTGAACCTCTAGAAGGTCTTCGAGAACCCAACGTAAACTGTCCTCCCCGGCTCAGGAAAACCCAGCGACTCCTGATACTGAGCATCCAACAGGTTGTTTACGCCAGCCTGGAGCGCGAACCCATCACCCAATGCCCACGTGGTGGTGAGGCCGATCAGCCAGTAGCCGGGAACCCGCACCGTGTTTTCGGGATCGTCGAACCGGTCCCCCACGTAGCTCACGACCACGGTCACCGCATTCCCGGGAGCCCACTGACGGCTCAGTTCGATGTTGGCCTGCTGTCGGGGCCTGTAAACGAGGTCCTGACCCGTCGCCGCATCGCGCGCAATCTGGGTCGTGAAGTTGACACGCGCGAGCCATCGGTCGCCTAGCCGACCGACGAGTTCGATCGATCCGCCTGCCACAGTAGCGTGCCCGACGTTCATCGGAAAGAAGGGTGGCACGGAGGTCGAAGAGGAGGTGATCAGGTTTGTCGCATCCGTGTCGTATCCCGTCAGAAGCAAGGTGAGGCCGGGGGTGAGCGCGTACTCGAAGCCAAGGTCGTATGACAGCGCAATCTCCGGCTGCAACGCCGGATTCCCACCGAAGGCGGGGGCCACCTCGTCGAAGGTCGGCGCCCGAAAGGTCCTTCCTGCTCCGGCGCGGAGCACCAGGCGCTCGTTGAGCACGGCAATGACGCCGAGGCGCGGGCTGACCTGGCTGCCATACAGTTGGAAATTATCGTTGCGGACCCCCAGGGAAAGGAGCAGCCCGGGGGTGATCTGCCAGTCATCCTCCGTGTAGAATGCCAGGTCGGTGCCCTGGTTGGTGAAGGTGGATGGGGAATTGTCCGCGTGCGCAATGTTTTGCCCCTGGTATTCGGCGCCGAGCGTGAGAAGATTCCCCGGCCACGGGGCGCTGACCAGGACGCCCTGCGCTCCCCAAAGGCTCGCAACGTCGTCCGATTGAAAACTGAACCCCGGGCTGCTGAAGTTGACGTCGTCGTCGAGCACGTACAGCCGGAAGAGGGCCCCAGGGCCTCCGGCCCGTCCGCGGCGCCAGGTGAGGTCCGCGAGCGTCCGTCCCTCGGTCGTGCGGGACAACAGATCCTGGGAGCTGGGGGGAAGGGCCCCGGGGGTCCCGACGTTGTGCCAGAGCCGGTTCAGCGTCAGGGTGACCGCGGCATCCTCGGCGGTTGACCAGCGGAACCTGGCCATGCCGGTGAAATTCGAAAAGTCGGTATCGGGGACAAAGCCGGCGCCGGCGTTCAGGATCCCCTGTAGGAGATAGGTCAGGCCGGCCGCCTGGCCTCCGACCGACAGCTGGTTCCCGGTGAGCCCGAACGAGCCGACCCTGGAGGAGAGCGCGGTCTGCGGCGCGGAGCGGGTGACGATATTGATGACGCCCCCGAGCGCGCCGCTGCCGTAGATCGCCGAAAATGGCCCGCGGAGCACCTCGATGCGTTCCACGTTCTGGATCGGCAGGGTGCTGAGATCCACAGTGGCCTGGTCGGGGCGGTTGAGGGGCACCCCGTCGAGCAGAATGAGCACCTGGGTGGAGGACGACCCCCGGATGCTTACGGACGTGAGCGAGCCCGGGCCGCCGCTGTCCTTGATCCGGACCTCGGGGAGGATCCGGAGGACTTCGGCCACGCTCAGCGCCCCCAGTCTTGCGATCTCCTCAGCGGTGATCACGCTGACGGAGGCGGGCGTCGTGGACGGCAGCTGCGGACGCTTACCCGCCACTTCGACCTCGGGCAGTTCGAAGGTCGGCGGTGTGGGGGCCGCGGGCGGCGCCGGGGGCCCGGGTGGTGCCGGGGCCGCGGGCGACGGCGCGGGGGTGGCAGGCGCGGCCGGAGTCCCAGGCGGCTCGGCGCCTGCCGGTGGGGGCTCGGGGGTTGCGGGGGGCGGCTGGCTGTGGGCGGGGACACCGGCCAGCACGGTAAAGGTCAGGACCAAGAACGGTGCGAGCAGCTTCCAAGACACGGACCGGGCGGAGATCCCGCAGGACAGCCGAGCCATGGGTCCATCCCTCCGTCTGCGGTGCCAGCCCCAAAAAAACCGGCCCCCGAAAGAGGCACGGGGACCACAGCGGCGCTGAACCGCAAGCGTACTTTCCCTTCAGCCGAAGGCCACCGTACGCGATCGGCTGGGCAGGCTTCCTGGCTCCGGATCCTCGCTGCTCCCCGCCTTCCCGGTTATCCCAGTGGCGATCTGGAGAGCAGCTCCCCGTTACAGTGGCGGGACCGCGCCGGCATTGCAGCTCCGCGAGGATCCGCGGGCCGCGCACCGGCTTCCCTTTTACTCCCGGCGAACCGGGAGCACCCAACCGACACGATATGAAGTTTGAATCCGAGTATAGGCGCGGGCGAAGAGAGAGTCAATGGGTTTTTGGGATAGGAGATAAGCCCCCTCCAAACGCCCGTTGCCGTAACGCATTGTTCGCCTGCTGGCGAACATTCCCCGAAGTCGCAATCCGCGAGCTTTCGCTGCCTCACCTGTCCCAGTACAATTGAACTGAGAAAATGCCGAGACACAGGAGGTCCGAAAAACGTGGGACGGCCCTGCACCATCTGTAGGCACACACACCGCGCAGCGATAGACGGGGCGCTTGTAGCGGGATACTCATTCCGGGACATCGCAGCGCAGTACGGTATTTCCAAGACGGCCCTGCACCGGCACTGGCAGCTCCACCTCGTGGAAACACCTGCTCCACAGCCCTCCGCGCCGTACCGTCCAACCGGGACACCCTCACGTCCCCGTGGGACCTGGGGGTGGTGGGTGGCGGGGATTCTGGGGGTGCTGTTCTTCTTGGGGCGGGCGGGGAATGCGGGGGTCGGGGATATGTAATACGCTGTTTCCAGATCCGCCAGATTAACGTTAAGGTGGCCTGCGAGGAGCCTCTTGGGCGACTAGGAGGGAGGGAATAAAATGAAGGGGCGCTTTCGATTGTTCATTTGCGTCATCTTGACTGCGTCCTTGGTCGGACTGCCAAAACCAGCCAGTGCCATAGATGCCGATCTGGAGGGGCTCCGTACTGTTAGCATTCTAATCGAGGAGCTTGATAAAGGTGCGCAAGACGAGCAGATCACGAAGCAAATGTTGGAAGATCAGGTGGTCGTGGCGATTCGGAGTAAGGCCCCCAAGCTTCGATATGATAGTCACTCGCTTCCATACCTCTACGTGCATCTACAAATCCTCTCTGGTCCCTCCTACGCTGGGTATTTGACTCTAGAACTGACACGGCCAGTAGAAGTGTTAATTGGCACCGATTATCCGGGGCAATCGCCGTCAAAGCGGAAATGGACGGAGGCATCAATATGGAAAGGCGGGTACATCTTCAAGGGACCTCGCGGCACCGCGGCAGAGGATGTGAGATCCGCCCTTGATCGCCTATTGGAAAGTTTCCTGGCTGCGTATTATCGATCGAACCCGTAGAAGCTCCAGATAGTGACGAAACTACATCACTCCCATCCCATAAGCAAAAAGAACCTCCCAGCTCAA
>Ga0209804_1001058_pt1 | contig 18664 bp, 16 predicted proteins | sample GraSoiAngelo_139_FD_185896 | JGI IMG/M metagenome (GOLD analysis project Ga0209804, IMG submission 185896) | Grasslands soil microbial communities from the Angelo Coastal Reserve, California, USA - 14_0929_12_20cm (SPAdes) (version 2) | ecosystem: Environmental > Terrestrial > Soil > Grasslands ... | reverse complement strand
TCGATCCGTGCCGCGTGCTCAAAACCAGAGTTCCAAACCCATCCTTCCTCGTGACGCGGGTTGTCGACATTGATATCCAAGTCGACCCACTCGCCCTGCGGCGAGATTTCGAATTCTTTGTATCGCTTAATGTTCTGAAAATTTGATCCGATAAACACCTCAGCCACATTCCAATTCCACAATTCGTAGGTTTCGTGTAGCGAATCCGGCCTCGGGTTAAGGTACAGATGTTTGTAGGGGCAAATAAATAAGAAATAGATGTTGTTTTTGGTCCAGCGCGAGCGCACCTCGGTCCGGTATTCGGGTTCAAGCCGTCCCTGGTTATCTACCTCCGCAAATACGGGATGTGTATTGCGCCAGAGGGGCGAAGCCGGATCGGTATCGACCTTCACATCGGCGTCAGCTCGGGTACTGAACACGACAGCTTTGCGGTCGGATTCTTTGGCGCAGATCAAGCACGATGCCAGAAGCAGGAAACACGCGACACCCAGATGCATGCTCCTTTCCCAGGGTATTTGGTATACCGTGCTCATATCCGGCTCAGGCGCTCATCGAGACATGGAGCAAGCGCGCCGCGTTCTCGTAGTAGACCTTCTTGAGAATGGAATCGGGAAGCTCAATTCCATAGATCTTCCAGCGGCCTTGTGGCGGAATCTTCGCGGGAGCGTAATCGAAGTACTCGTCATCCGTCTCCAGGAAACGATAGTAGATCTCGTATAACCGGTCATCGAAGACCTGTTGCGGAAATTCGTCGCCGTGGGGCGTGGCGTCGGTCCCGAACAGGATGCGGTCCTGATATTTGTCGAAGAAGCGGCGTGCGGTCCGGGGCTGACGGCCCAATTCGCCGATCCGAGCCGCAATGTCCACGGCCATATGGGGGAAACGGTCCAGGTTCTCGGCAACGTTGGTCAGGTCTTCGGCGAAGTTCCCCACGTGCAATACCAGAAACTGAGTTTTCGGATGCCTGGCTATGACACGGTTGCGCGCGGCCAGCAACTCAGCGTTGCTGGGAAAATCATGATCGTAAAACGACCAATCGGGGTGATTATTCAGTTCTTCGTAGCGCTCGTTGAAGCGGTCAGTAGGCGTGAAGAACGCGATCGGATCGGAAACGTGGATAGCCACGGGAAGGTTCAGTTGCCCGCAGGCATCCCACATGGGATCAAATCTGGGATCATCGATCTTGACCAGGGTCCCGGAAGTGATGTTTTCGCGTAAATACAAGCCTAGGGTCTTAAGTATCTTCAGCCCCTTGGCGCCATCGCGCTTAGCCTGTTCGATGGCATCCGCCTGAATCTTGGGATAATCCGGTTCCTTGAATCGTGGATAGCAGGGTTCCGTAAACGCGTAAAAGCGGCCAGGAAAAGCTTTGTCATACTTGTTGACCGTGTCTACCAGGCCCTCGTAGAAACCACCGGTCAGGTTCACCATGGCGCGAATATTTTTGCGATCCATGACTGCCAGCAGTGCCTGTGGGGTTCCTAAGTACTGGCGTTCGGCGGCGAGCTCAACCCCTTTCTCGGATCTCTTCGAGACGGAAATGTGGGTGTGAACATCAATTGCGGGATAGCGCGAGCGCTCAACCCGCATCTCTCGCACGTGCAACATGCTCTTGGGTTCGTATTGAGAAAGGAGCAAGGGCACGCTGCCAGAAATTGTTGAAAAAGATTCTTCCGATGTTGCGTTCTCCTTGTCCTGCGCACCGGCAGGCAATCCCGCCGCGCCCATCAAGACTCCCGCTCCATACAGCCACTGCCTACGATTAATCACGGATCCTCCAGACAGTCAGATCAGCAACCGTGCCCGTCAATGGCTGCAACATACAGCTTGAACGCCGGCACGACACGAGTTATGACTCCGCTCTTGGAAGGAGCTGGCCGTGCTGCCTTTCACAACCGACGCTGCTAACAGCGAGGCGCCAGCCTGCTTCATAAATGTTCGCCGATTCATGCGGCTCCTTTCCGTGAGGCTGATTATTGAGGACGTTGCTTTGAACTCACGCGAATCTGCCCTTCGCTGTACCAGCCGTCCGGGTCTCGCCCGGCAATGGCGAAACGCACTGCAGGCTTGCCGTTCCAAGGATCGAGCATGGCAACCCGGAATTCGTAGGTGCCGTCCGCCAGGCTCTTGGGGATGTAAAGAGTTCCATCGAAGACAGCATCTCCCGGAAGCCATTTTCTGACATCCACGGGAATGTTGATAACGGCGCTGTCCTTTGCTGACCGCAGCTGCACCGCAAGCGGGAAATTCGTATAAGCAGGGGCAACACCGGCGTTCAGCCACCACATATGGATCGGCATCATAGAACCAGCCGCAACGCTTTTAGGATATTCCAACCGACGCAGCAGAAAGCGGTATCCCATCTTCTTCTGGAAGGCTTCGAATTCACGCTTCCAATCGTCCGGAATGGGAGACGATTTTAGGTTTACCGAAGTGACGTGCCAACGAAGCGCTTGCTCCAGGATGTAGTGCACGTCGAAATGATCTTTCTTCCATTCAGAAACGGTACCGCAGACCTCTAGCGACACCGGCCGCTTTTGCCAGACATCCTGAATGCCAGCCCGCACCACCTGCTGCGGATAAATATCCAACATCTCTGGCTCGAAGTAAGCATCATCAGATTTCAGCCGCATGTCGCCGAGACAATCCAGCCGCCACCCCGCGCCTCGGCTAGTTCCGTACGTTAAGGCTTGCTGTTCATCAAAGTTCATCAGCAGCGTTGTATGGGGAAAAGCGTCGAACCAGATGTCTATGAGCGCCTTCTGGTAAGGAAACGTTGGCATGTAGGGACTCCAGCCTTCACCCCAGTAGCCCACAGAAGAGATGTCCACGCTGTCGAGGTACGGATTACCGTCATAGCGTTTTCCTGCTTCGGCCACTAACTCGCCCCAATACTTCAGGTACAGAGGGTCGGAGAAATCCGGCTGCCAGATAGCTCCGTCCTTGTCGCTGGGTTTGTTGGCCCGCCGCGCACCGGATTTTTGATACCACTCGGGAAGTGGGTCCTTATTCGAATACGGCATCAGACGCATCGCCAGTGTCTGACCGTGCGCTCGCGCCTCTTCGAGAGCGAGATCGATGATGTCCCAGCGGAATTCTCTGTGCTCCGGTTCGAGCGCGTCCCAGTACCAGCGGAGGTAAGCAATAGTCGTGTCCGGAAAATTGGGTTTGTTCGCAGCTTGCGGAAGCGTCGTCACCGGCCCGGCTTCGGACCATTCCAGCTGGGGATTTAACTCTTCGCCATTGAACCTGTTGAAGGTGGTGATTCCCATGCCAGGATTTATCAGCACGTCGTCTATCGGGACCGGGCGAAGGATCACGGTGTCACGCTGCGCATAGGAGAGGCTAGTCAAGAAAGAAAGTACTACCAACCACGAGACCTTTTTCATGGATGTTCTCCATTACTCCGGACGCACCTCCAGGAGCAAATGCCCAGCAAACTCAACCTGCAACCGGGCCTTGTGGCCGGGAACAGTCCCAAAACGGACGCGGTTGACGTAGTCATACAGGCTGTATTTGCCGTCTTCGAGGCCACGGAATTCCATTGGTCTTTTCGGTGCTTGCCATAAAAGCCGTAGGACATCGTCTGATCTCGACCAATGACGTGCGTTTCGGGCTGGTCAAAACCGATGTCATAAAGATGCCCGAGATACTGGCCGTGCGAGAGCATTTTGTCCTGATAGATGCCGAGCCATTTTCCGAATTCCGCCTCTCGCGCCGCCGTCAGATCGGACTTGCTTCTCTTCTGTACGAGTGAGGGCAGCACAAACTGGGTGCCCACTACGCCGCCAACGCCGAGTGTGGAGGCGAAGTCATTCTCGCCATCGCTTAATTCGACGTGATCTTCGCCAGTTCAGTTGCGATCGGCACGGACTTTGTAATCAGCTTAGTAGGTGCACTTGCAGTACACGCACGCGGCAAGCCAGTTCTGTGGTTGTGCCACCGGCCGACTGAACTCATAGAGCGGCAGTTATACTCCTTTTGCCCAATTGGTATCGCTGCCTTTTTTCAGGCGTATGGTCAGTGAACCGTCTGGATTAGTCTTTTCGTAGCAAGCCCAACGAACTTGTCGCCGCACACCTTTGACTTCCAATTCAGCACGCAGGTTAATCTGCTGCCCGTCCAAGCCCTTCGGCAAAATGAGAGATGCCTGACGTAGCTTGCACGCGTACGGCTGGCCTGCATCAAGATTTCCGCCGACTTTCACCTTGCCATCCGGAGTCTCCGCGTACACACCCAACACCCCGGGCACTCCGGCCACGCCGTCATTGACGATACCCACAATTAATTCCATCGTGTCATAACGTTTCCTCTGCCAGACTAGGGACGGGCGTACGCGGTATCCAAGGCTTTGCTCCATCGCGCGGAGCGAGTCGGGGTATTTCTCGTAGTAGCGGCGGACATTATCTGCCTCTGTCCAGAGGCCGAAGTAGTTTGTACCGATGTCCAGCGCATGGTAACCCGCACTCTCGCGATACGGCCGGTCCATGGGTCCGCCGACGCGGTGAGGGTAGTCATCTCCAGACTGAGTCTCGTCGTCCCTCCCCACAAAAGTCAGCATTTTGGGTGACAGCTTGCTTAGACAAGCTTTCTCCTCAGCCGCAAACTCAGGGAGCACATAGTGACGATTTCCGCCATCTTCGAGTATGGTCGCAATCCATGGTGGCCGATGCCCAAGCTCCTCGATCTGGATCGGCTCGTCCATAATCAGACTGTCCGACCGCAACCAGCATCCCGAGCGCACAGCCAAGTCCTGCACCTGACGGTTGCCGACGTTGCTGATATCGGGCTGCGCGTTGACGGCCAGAGGAGTTTTCTTCCATGCACTGATCTGCAACTCCGTCATGTGGACGAACGTCTTCTCAGCAGTTAAGTAATCTGGAAACGGATTGGGCAAGTCATTGGTGTGACCTTCACCCCAGAAGCCATACATCATGAGATCCATGAATTCCAGGTGCGGGTCACCGTCGAAGCGCTCGGCGAGCAATTCGTTCAACTCGGTAAAAGCCTTCTGAAACTCGGGCGAGTCATAGCGAGGCTCACAAAAATCGAAATCGACGCGGTGTGCTTTAGATTTGTGGCCGATGTTAGCCACGGGAACTTTCACGCGTAGAAAGTCTGGAAGTGCGAGCTTTTGTGGCTGGATGTTCGGACTGGAAAGCTGGATACGAAACCCGACACCGAGGCTGTGGCGCTTGGCGGCATCGAAGGTAGCCGCCCAAACTGGCGACAAGTCCAGCTTGCCGGGACTGGTCTGCACATCGCGCCAATCGCAACGGATGTACAACACATCCGTGAAAGGCAGCGACGCCATTTTTTCTACAGCCTGTTCCAGCGTTTCTTTTCCGCATTGCACCGGTAGCGCTGGACCGTTCTCTTCCCACGCATAGCCCACAAAACCAGTGCCGAAATTTCGGATGTGATCGCGGGAGGGCTGCGTGGTAAAGATTGTGAACCAGCCTTGGTCCTGCGTGACTCCGAACGGGCCCTGATCGAGGCGGTTGGTTACTTTCGGGCAACCGAAGTCATAGCCTTCCCACTTGTGGTCCTCTACATCCGCCCACATCGGCCGTGATGCAATCAGACTGCTTGTTCCTGCCAGAACTGCTCCGGCCTTGAGAAAATCTCGCCTGTGCATTCCGTTCCCTCCTCGCGTTGCCGTTGAAAGTCGGCCTCATGAGCCAATGGTCGCGTCAGACCTCTTGGCGCAGATTCGGACGCAGAGTGAGCGAGCCATCCTCGTTCAGTTTCTGGTGACAAGCCCACCGCACGGGGTAGCGCATTGCCTTCACTTCGATTTCCGCCCGCAGTTTCAGACCTTTCCACTTGGTTCCCTTCGGCAGCACGAATTGCGCCTGCCGGATTTTGCCCGGCAGAGGGTACCCGGGATCCAGGCAGCCACTCTTCAGCAGCTTCCCGTCCTCGCTTTCTACCGTCACCCGCAATACTCCGGGGACACCGGCGATACCATCGTTGGCAAACCCGGCGATCAGTCCTAGATAGCCCCCATCGTCATAAGCCCAGATCATCGTCGGTCTCACGCGATATCCGATGCGGCGATTGATCCGGTCGAACCATGCGGACGAGGCCTGGTAATAGGCCTGCAGAGTCTTTGGGTTTATCTGGTGAAAGTTCCAAAGCGACCAGTAATTCGGGCCTACATCCATTACATGCGCCATCATGTTCTCCGCCGGCGATATGCCTTCGTGCCCAGCTTGCGGATCAGGAGGTTTGCCGGGAAGCGGTTGTTCCAGCACCGCGGCTATCCAGGGCGGGCGATTACTCAGGGCTTCGATCTGTTCGTTCTCGATGAAGATCGTGTCGCTTCGAATCCAGTTATTGCTGCGAACCGTGCGGTCCACAAGTTCTGAATTCCCAACCCGGCTGTAGTCGGGCTGGGTATTGGTCAGCAACGGGGTTTTGCTGAAGTTCTCCAGCTGAACTTCGAGCATATCGATCCAGGTCCGCTCCGCCGTTTGGTAATCGGGAAAAGGATTGTTGGCGAACGGCCAGGTGTGCCCTTCACCCCAAAACCCATACATAAAGGTGTCTACGAACTCAATGAGGGGACTACCGTTGAACTCCGCCGCCAGAAGGCCCACTAATTCTTTGAATACCTGTTGAAAGAATGGATCGTCAAACCGGGGCTGGTAACGCGCATGCGGGTTGGTTAAGTATCTTTGTGCCGCCGCGCTGCTTTCAATGGGGCTAAGTACCAGATCCACCTTTGGGACCTTATTGAGCACGAAATCCGGCAGTGCAGGCGCGTGGGTATAGTCTGGCGCGCTCATCTGAATGCGCAGGCCGATGCGCTTGTTGTTTTTCTTCGCCAGTTCGAAAACGAGTTTCAAATAATCCGGGAACTCCAGCCGACCGGGTCGCGACTGCACTTCCCGCCATGTCGGGCGTATGTACAGCTGCTGTCCAAGTGGAAACCGAACCAGCTCTTCAATTGTTTCCGGGATGTTGTGCGATTTGATTTCATCCGTACCCATGTCGGCGGTGATGTATGTGATCAGACCCTTTCCGTAGTTGGGCACAACTTCCTCGGAGGGGGTGGTGGTCATCACCACTTCATCGGTGGGGATCACGGCATCGGGCGGGTACTGGGGGAAGGGCCCCTGGTTCAGACGGTCGCTCACCGGCGGCCCGGAGCCAAAATCATATCCGCTCCAGTTATGCGCGCGGACTAATCCATGCGCTTGGCTCGTCCCGAGTTCGGCAGCGACTGCCAATGCAACACTCGTTTTCAGGAAGTCTCTGCGCTGCATGGACATTATGTCCTCCTTCCTTCCCCGGTGTTCGTGCGATCGGCTTTATCTGACCTGCCTGGGTGCGCGCGTGCTAAGACACCAATCCTCTCCTGGGTCGCACCAGGTCTGCGACAGCGGATCGGAACCTACAAGCGCTTCCGGCCCGGGCATTGTTTTCGGTCAGCAATCCCCTGGGCGAGAAACCGGCTAGAACTGCAGCTTTAGAGCAAACTGAATCTGACGTTGTGGTATTACCGTGCCGGTGATAACGCCAGCGGCGCCCGGGCCATCGGTGATGTAGTTATCCGGCTGAGAAAAGACAGCGTGGTTGAAGGCATTAAAGAATTCTGCGCGGAATTCCAGGCGAACCTGCTCGCTGAGGTTGAGGAACTTTCGCGCGGACACGTCGGCGCTCTTTTCGCCGGGTCCTTCCAGCACATTTTTGTGTGCGTTGCCGAAGCAATAACACGCGGGCACCGGAAAGTCACCTATGTTGAACCATAAGTTGGGGCTGGGATGCGCCAGATGGCCGCTGCCAATTTGATCTGTGCGCAGCAGCCCCTGAGAACCGGTATTAGTCGGATCGTAGCCCATGGCCGGCGAGAAAGGGAAACCCGAACGGAAGGTAACAATTCCACCGATGTGCCATCCGCCAAGAATCTTGCCCAGAGCTCCGCCTTGGTTCAGGAACGGCTTGCCCCTGCCGACTGGCAGTTCATAATCGACGCTCGTAACCCAACGCTCGCGATTATCAAAGTCGGCCAGCCCTTTTTCCGCCTGAAGATTGTAGCTGTCCTGCGGCCAGGGCGCGTTGCAGCAAATTTCCGGCTGGTCGTTGATGGCCTTGCTGTAAGTAAACGCGCTCAAGAAGTACAGACCATGACTCGTACGCTTTTCCGCCTTGAGCTGAATGGCGTGATAGGTTGAATTGCCGCGATTAGAGATGCTAGTGAACGGGCCGTACTGCGGATAGGGCCGCCGAGACTGGTCGAAAGTGGGACTTGCAATCGGAATCTGGTTGCGGTCCATGAGAACCTGCAGGTGAGTCCCTTTCGTGCCTACATATGCCGGAGAAATCACGATTTGCCCTGGCAGTTGGTATTCGATGTTGAGATTCCACTCGTCATAAACAGCGGTATGGGGATTCCAGTCCTGGCTGGTAACCCCGGCGAACGGCGCCTGGCTGGGACCAAGCGCAGGAAACCCGGTGGCTAGTGTCACCTGAGAGGGGGTCAGGCCATCGCTTTGGAACGTAGGCTCAAAGAAGAACGGGAGATTGTAAGCGAGCTGCAGGGGATCGCCCGTGCGGATTTCCTGGAAGGTGAAGAAGCGCCCGTACCCCGCGCGAATCACCATCGGGCGCGATTGGAACGGACGATAGGACAGCCCAATTCTCGGTGCGAAGTCATATTTATCAGTTGTGGCCAGATTCTTGGGGTAGCCCGGCGTACCGGCAGGAACAATAATTCCTTTGGTGTAGTCGAAATTGCTCTGCCGATGCTTGGCATCGTAAACCGCAGTAGCGTAGTCGTAACGCAACCCAAGATCCAGAGTTAGGTTCGGCAGGACCTTGTAACTGTCCTCTACGAATGCGCCGTAAGTATGCTGGCGGTTATGAAAGAAGGTAACGGTCGAAATTTTTGCAGAAACCGGAAGGCCCAGGAGCATGTCTGCGATGCTATTGCCGCTACCCATTTGATTGCCAGGATCTACGGCGGTGAATTGACCGCTGAAAGATAAATTCCCGCGCGGTTGCGCGATCTGCTGCATGTTGAACTGGTCCCAGCGGATCTCAGGTCCCACCTTGATCATGTGCTTTCCGTGCACAAGACTGACCGTGTCGTTCAGCTGGAAACTTTGACTGATAACCGTGGTCGGCGTGAACAGGGGCTCACCGAGTCCCCGATATCCGTTGGGCGCGAACCGTGTCAGTCCATTTACCGATGAGTCGTTCGGGACACCCGGCACCTGGAAGCCTGCCGGTGGGTAGTGCTGGCCGTAAGTAGGAGAATTAGAAATGTAGTAAATGCGGTTGAAACCGTAGCGAAGGTCGTTCACCAGCTTCGGGCTAACCGTATGGGTGTAGCCGAGGGCAAGACCGCGGTTATGCAAAGGACGATTGCCGGTGTTGTAATTACCTCCATCAGCAGGTCCCCGAAATGGCGGGGCTTGAAAGCGATGATCCTGAACCAGAGTAAAACGTTGGAAAAGCTGGATTTTAGACGAGATATTCTCATCGACTCTCGCATCCGTCTGGTCCACACGGTGTGTGCCCGGCGCGTTCACTCGGTAGTTGTTGCCCTGCGCGCCTGGGACGTTCGGCGCCGGGTAGAGACTCGCGTAGTTCAGGGCAATGCTATCCAGGTACTGTTTAGGAATGATGTTGGCCTGTCCTGGGATAGCGAGACCCGTCGTAGGATCAAACCCGAAACCGTCTCGCACCGTGGATCCATTCACAGTGCGTGTGGTAGCAGGATTAAAGATTTCACCCTGGTAGACCGGCCTGCCCAGCGCATCCACACCCGATTTCGGGCCGAGCAGATCGCTGAAATCACCTGTAGTCTCAGCCACGCTGGGGACAGTCTCGAAGACAGTTTGCGCGGAGTTAATGCGCGTGCCCTCATAGTCACCAAAAAAGAACACCTTCTGCTTAATGATCGGCCCGCCAAGCGTACCGCCAAACTGATTCTGCTTGTACGGCGCCTTCTTGTCACTCGGCGACTCGAAGTATCCCCGGGCGTCCAATGCCTCGTTGCGCAGGAACTCCCAGGCGCTCCCGTGAAACTTGTTGGTCCCCGACTTCGTCGTGGCGTTGACTACGGCTCCGCCGCTGCGGCCGAATTCGGGCGAGTAGTTCGATGTCTGGACCTTGAATTCAGCGATTGCATCGACGCTGCTGACTATCGCCACATCCCCGTTGTCGTTGGAGTTGTTATCGATTCCGTCCAGAATGAAGTTATTCTGATCACCGCGAGTTCCATTGACCGAGAAACTTCCCCCAGCATTCCCGTTGGTCGGCGTTTGTGCGCCGTTAACCGGTCCCTCTGTTATTTTGGCGACTCCTGCAGTGAGGGTAGCCAGGTCCGTATAGCGTCGTCCATTTAAGGGCAACTCCTCGACTTGCTGGGCCGCGACCACATCGCCCAATGCGGCTGCCTCGGTCTCCAGCAAGGGCGGTTCACCGATCACGCTAGTGGTCTCGGTCACCGATCCAACCTGCAGGTTGAAGTCAAGCCGAATGCTTTGCTGCACATTCAGAACTATGCTCTGGCGCACTTCCTTGCGGAATCCGCTGGCCTCGGCCGAAAGAGAATAGTTCCCGATCTTCAGCGGAGTAATGACGTAGTTGCCGTCCGGACCGCTTTGGACCGCCGTCTTCACGCCAGTATCAACGTTCGTTGCCGTCACCGTGGCACCGGCAAGAACGGCTCCGCTCGAATCTCGAATAGTCCCGACTACCGACGCAGTGTCGACTTGCGCCAGTGTGGTGAGGGCGGTGCTGATCAGGCAAGTGAAGGCCATAAACAAAATGGTTCTTCTCACGGGGCTCTCCTTTCGCAGATCACATGTACTTCGCGGATGCCATATATTCCCAGATCGTAATCCTCTGGGAAGGCTTTTAATTTTTCGGTACCCTGGTTTGTCCTGAACCGCTACTTCACGCCAATCGGGAAAGGAGAAACTCTCGCCCTGTCCCTTGCCGCGGCCACCGCGGCGGTGGTGCCTTCCGAAAGCCTCCCAGGGGTGGCGCCGAAGCGCGTTTATTTGGGCCGCGCGAGCAAAGGCATAGCGATCGGAACAGGCATGGATGTTGACGCTTCCAGAGTGTATGAGTTTCTCGCCAGCTGGGGGATTCCCTCCAGGGAGTGCTGCTTTTCCAATTGCTGCGACGCCAAATCGAGCCATGTCCGCTCGCCGAAATGGGATGATCACGCGTGCGAAGAAACCCAATCCGAGCTACGCCCAAAAAGCCAGTTTCTTTTTATATCTTTTCCTTTCGTTTGTCTATAAGATCACGCTCCGGAACCGGTTCTGCATCTTTACCTTGATATCAAGCATCTATACATCGAGCTACAATAAAAGACCCCAGGATTTTCCAATGCGACCGAACTTAAGTTCCAACAGGAGTGGAATCCACCTCTGGCTGCTGCTATGGAAAGCAACCAAGGGTGTAGAAACGCAAGCGCACCGCAGTGTACGGGCCACAGGTTTGTGTTTGAGCGATTTCGGAGTGCTCGAAGCGCTTTTGCATAAGGGGCCCCTTCCAGTGAGCGCTCTCGGAAAGAAAGTCCTTCTTACCAGCGGATCCATGACGGCGGCGGTGGACCGACTGGAACGTCGCGGTTGGGTTGAACGGAGATTTACCGCATCGGACCGCCGCTCTCGCATCGTCTGTCTGACAGCGCAAGGAGCGAAGCTAATTCGCCAAGTGTTTGCGGGTCACGCGCACGATATGGAGGCGGCGTTCTCCTCTCTTGATAAGCCAGAGAAAGAGGTCCTGGCGAACCTGCTGCGCAAGCTCGGGCATACGGTAGAGGCTCGCACCGTCACTAAAGGCAGCAGGATTCAGAACCAACAAGCAAGCAAGGAAAGGAGTTAAATCATGTCAGAACGAAAACGGGTTTTGGGAATTTATGGGGCGGCATCATCGCATTGGGTAGGGGATGGCTTCCCGGTGCGAACAGTCTTTCCGTCGCAAGGAGTGCCGGAATTGAGCCCTTTCCTGATGCTGGACTATGCCGGTCCTGCGCACTTTAAACCAGCAACCCGTCCACGCGGTGTTGAAGAGCATCCGCACCGCGGTTTTGAGACAGTGACAATCTCCTATCAGGGCAGTCTCGATCACCGCGATTCCGGCGGAAACGCGGGCACGATCAATCCCGGCGACGTTCAATGGATGACTGCCGCTTCCGGTGTAGTCCATGAAGAAATGCACGGAAAGGAGTTCACGCGAAAGGGTGGCGACTTTGAAATGGTGCAACTGTGGGTGAACCTTCCGGCAGCGCAGAAAATGTCCAAGCCTCGCTATCAGGGCATCGTGAATGCACAGATTCCTCGTGTGGAGCTTGGAAATGGTGCATACGCACGTGTCATTGCGGGCGAATTGAAAGGTATCAAGGGACCTGCGACAACTTTCACCCGAGTCAATGTCTTCGATGTGCGTCTGGACCCGGGTGGACGTGGCGAACTCAGTCTGCCAGCAGGCCAGAATTCCGCGATTGTGTTGCTGCGAGGAAACGTTGTTGTGAATGGTGCATCTGCCCTGCGAGGGGAAGCGCAGATCGCGCCTCTCAGTTCATTAGGAGAAAGTATCGAGCTCGCCGCGAAGGAACCATCGTTGCTTCTGGTATTGAGCGGAGAGCCGATCAACGAGCCGGTTGCCAGCTACGGCCCGTTTGTGATGAACACAGAGGCCGAACTGCGTCAGGCTTTCGAGGATTACCGGGCAGGCAGAATGGGACACGTGTAATTCATGCTGTTCTGAGCTGTAAATGACACAGCTGACAAATTCAACTGAAAGCACTTTCCGCTCGGGTGCGGAGCGTGCTTGAAGAATCCAAAAGCCGACGATTTCACGAAACTCGCGGCGCCTGCGATCAATCATTGTGGGCGATGGCACGATGCAAGGAGGATGATGAATAAAAGCCGCCTGGAAGCGTTCAGCGACGGGGTTCTCGCCGTGATCATCACGATCATGGTGCTGGAGATGAAATCACCGGGTGGAACCAGTCTCGCGGACCTAAGGCCAGTGATAGCTGTTTTCCTGAGCTACGTCCTGAGCTTCGTTTACATCGGAATTTATTGGAACAATCATCATCACCTGCTGCACGCAACTCAGCGCGTGAACGGTGCAACTCTGTGGGCCAACTTGCACCTGCTGTTCTGGCTGTCGCTGGTTCCATTTACTACCGCTTGGATGGGTGAGAATCACCTCGACTCGTGGCCTGTTGCCGTGTACGGGATCGTTCTGTTGCTGGCGGCCAGCGCATATTTCATCCTGACACGGGCTCTCATCAGAATTCATGGACACGGTTCAACTTTGGCCACATCTATTGGAAGCGACAGAAAGGGCAAAATCTCAATAGCTATTTACGCGGCAGCGATTCCGCTGGCGTTCGTGCAGCCGTGGATCGCCGCCGCTGGCTACGTCATTGTCGCCATCATGTGGCTGATTCCCGACCGGCGCATCGAGAGAAGGGTCACGCAATAGGCAGTTGTTTCCCCGTTTGGAGGATGTGCGCCTTACCATCTAAGCAGGTAGTCCTTTCCTCACCTTGTCCGATGACCACTCCTTAGCCGCGGCGACATCATCATCATTTCCCAGTTCGTGGCCGCCTCCGCGTCACAAGATCGAGACATCTGCTCCTTCGACGGTCGCCGCACAGTCGGCGGGCCGACCCGTTGTTCATGCTCAAACGGTTGTTACCTAGCTCCCCAGAGCGCCCATTGGTCTCGCTCAGTCAAGCCAATCTTGAGGAGTTCCGCAAAAGCTTTGACGCTGCCAATGCAGACACGCGCATCCTGCTGCTCGTCTCGCCCACTTGACCAAAATGTCTGCAGGGGGCCTCTGCAGTGGAACGCATTTTGGAGCAAGCTCATTCTGCATCGGTTCGAGTGTTTGTGGTTCGGGAGCCGATGCTTCCGACCGACTGGGACCGACCAACTCGACCAACGCTGAAGCGTGTCTCCGATTCGCGCGCGGTGCAGTTCTGGGACAAGAACCATTTGGTTGCCGCTCAGGTGAAGCAGCAGTTGAAGCAATTTCATGGAAATGATCCAAGCTGCTGCGAGGACGCAGGGCACTTGTGGGACATCGCCGCCGTGTACGCACCTCGCAATGGATGGGGTGAGGCGGGTCCAGTATTCGATGATGGGCCAGTTTACCGGATTGTGACGCAACTGAACGAACGTCTCAAGGAAATGTTAAACAGAGCGAGCGCCGCTTCATCGGCCCAATAGAAAAAGGAGCGCGAAGACAGGCTTCCCGCTCCTTTATTTTCGTCGTTCCTTAAGCGATAAACCTCGCCTGCCGTTGAGAGTCCACTACGTCGTTTTTAGGTCGAAATTTCCCCCGCTGACAATCTGGTTGAAATTGTTGACGCCGATGATGTCCAAGCGGGCACCCTCCTCGGCGCTGGCCGGCGGATTTCCGATCAGGCAGAACACCGACAGAACACCTTCGAATTGCTGCCAGATGTTGCGTCTGTGAGCAGGACACGCAGCATAAGCTTGCCACCGCAGAAGGCTTCATTGGGAGCCGGTCGACAGCCATAAGGCACAAAACTCAGCAGCTGAGTGGCAACCCAAGTACCGCTGCCGCTGGCTCCACTGGTGTACGTACCTGAGACATTCGTGCTTTTCGGGTTGAAGGAGAATAAACCGCTTCCCATAATTCTGACTTGCTCGCCGTTAGCAGCTTGCGCCACTTGCGGGACTGGCATGTGTAATTGGTAGGTTTCCGTCTGGCTGTCGGCGAACAACAATTCTTTTGGCAATGTGCCGGTGCCCAACATTAAGCAGACGACAACTGCTACCGTTCGCCCAAAAGTGCATGAAGAACAAACGCGGGTCTTCCGTTCCTCCATCGCCGAGTGAGCCTCTTTTGAACCGCTCGAAGGACCGTCAGAATGTCATGTTACGCGAGGGCCTGCCGGAAAAAGGCCAAGCTGGCCGTCCCGTCTTTTTCGAACGATCCACGTCCTTCGATCGAAATGCCGCCAGAATAGCCGGTCCTTTTCAGTAGCCGAAAAAATGTCGTGTACTCGCCATCCTCCGTCAGGGTGTGTGGCCACAGGCGGCCGTGCGGGTTGGCAAAGTGCAGGTGTACGATCTCGCGTCGCGCCGTGGCCAGGATTTGCGGGTCTTCGTGCTCCTCGCGCAGATGAAAGTAATCAATAATCATCCGCACATTGTGATGCTTGACGCGGCGCACCATTGCGAGCGCCTCGGCGCCGCTATTCAGAATGTTACTTTCTTGCCGGCGGAGCGGCTCGATTGCCAACACGATCTCGTGCCGGCGTGCTAGGTCGCCGGCCATACGCAGGAACTCGGCAATCTGCTCGTTCGCCCGATCGCGCGAGAAACCCTGGGGAACGTTGCGCGAGCCGGCGCTGCCCCACACTACCACTGAGGCGCCCAGGCTGCGGCAACGCGCGAGGCAGCCCTCCACGTATTTTCGCAGTTCCTCAAGCGGTAGTTGCTCTCCCACCACGACCAGGTCCTTGCGCCGGATGAAGCTGTTAAAGGCGTGGCAACGGATGCTGGACGACAGCACGGTTTCCCTGAACTGCCGGAAATCGTCATCGCTCATGGCCGCGATGTCGGCCGCGGCAGGCTCGACATAGTCGAAGCCGAATTTCGCTGCCGCGACCACGTCGCGCGAGCATACGCCTATGGTGACACGCCTTGGCTTCGCCGATGCCGCCGCGCACAGCGTCGTAGCCGCGATCGCAGCCAGGAACTGTCGTCTCGTCGCCATCAGCCGTTCCCGTCAGACTGCTTCTGGAACGACGTAAGGCGCGCGATACGAGCCACGCAGCATGCGGTTCGCTTCATCGTCGCCAACCACTTGCTGGCTGGATGGGTCGTAGTTGAGCGTCCGACCGAGCCGGTAGGAAACATTGGCCAGATGGAGGAGGGTACAGGAGATATGTGCCTCCTCAATCGGCGAATGGATGTTCTCTGCCCGGCGGCTGCGAACGCAATCGACAAAGTTGGCGAAGTGGTCGCCATCGCCCTTGCCCGAGGGTCCCGGTCGGGCCTGATTCCCTAGCCACGATTTGTAAGCGTCGTAGGTGTCGATTGCCAGGTAACCGTCCGAGCCATAGAAGATGTTGCCGATCGTGTTCGTCTTGGCGTCCACGGGACCAACCGGCCCGCTCTGATTAGCACCCGCAGGCTGAGGTCTTGGCGTGCTTGGCGGGGTGGCCAGTCCTGCCGGCGGCGGGCCGGAACTCTTGTACGCTCCAGTGCCGATCTCTGCCTCGTGATTCGTGATCCAAGGCCGCACCTCCAGTTCCATCATCTTGCGCTTGCCGGAGGAATCTTCGAAGCAGAAGGTCGCGCTGACAACGTTCGGCGTCTCCTGGTCGTCATCGAACAGGAAACGGCCGCCCCCTGCTAAGACCTGCACCGGAAAGTTTACGCCCAGGCCCCAGCGCGCGATATCGATCTCGTGAATTGCCTGATTGCCGACCTCCCCGTTGCCGGTATCCCAGATCCAGTGCCAGTTGTAATGGAAGCGATTACGGGTGAACGGTTTGAGAGGTGCGGGACCGGTCCAAAGATCATAGTGCACGCCGGCGGGGACAGGCTCCGGCGTTGCGTGCCCGATCGAAGCCCGCCACTTGTAGCAGAGAGCGCGCGCCAAGTAAACGTCGCCGATCAGCCCTCCGCGAACGTGCCGAATCGCCTCGATCATGCCGGGATTGGAACGTGCCTGGCTGCCGTGCTGGCAAATGCGGTTGTACTTGCGCACCGCCTCCACCAGTTGCCGCCCCTCCCACCAGTTATGCGATGCCGGCTTCTCGACGTAGACATCCTTGCCGGCTTGGCAGGCCGAAATGGCAATGAGCGAGTGCCAGTGGTTTGGCGTGGCGATCGAGACGGCGTCAACATCCTTGTCCTCGGGCAGCTTGCGTATATCGACAAAGGCTTTCGGTCGACTGACGCCGAGCGCTTCCACCTCGGCGAGACGGCGGTTCAGTACGTTCTCATCGACGTCGCACAGGGCCACTATCTCTACTCCGGGGACTTTGTGGAAACCGCGGATGTGATCGTGTCCGCGGCCACGCACTCCGCACACCGCGATGCGCACGCGATCGTTCGCGCCCAGCACTTTGCCGCCCAACGCCAACGTCGCTGCCCCGAGTGTCACTGCTTTACCAGTACCTTTGAGGAAAACCCGCCGATCCATGGCCGTGATTCTCGTTTCGTGTGAGGCTCTCGTTCTGGGAAAGACATTGTATAACGCCTGCCGCCGGCGAAGGGTTGTCATTGAAGTCGTCCATTCTCAAGAGTGCCGTATGGACTGCAGTGTTCGGAGCGGCGGGGCTATAGCCGGGACTGGCTCAAGCTGCAGGCATGGTGACGAGCGCGCACCCAGCGGCAAACGGTCCTGGAACTGGTTTCGAAAACATCTCAGCGTGATGAACAGACACGCCACATGACAAAACCCCTCAAACATCCGCCGGATACGGTCTTGCCGCACCTGCAGACCCCGGAAGTTACTGCGCCTGCCATGGTGCGCTCGATTTTCCTGCGCCGACGATAGCGCCGCAGCTTGCGCCCTTCCTGGAACCGCTTCTGTCGTTTTCATTCCAGAGAAGGCGGGATTGACTCGACGCTGGGTCTCCGGAACCGGTGAGCGAGCGCGTTATCACCCTACTCAACGATCGCCATCAGAAACAGAAAAGATCTGCTGAAGGTTGGGTGTACCCCCTCGAAAGAGTCGTGCTCAGGCAACACCGAACTAAGCGGGACCGAGCACCTGTTCAGGAAGATTACTCGGAAAGTCGGGATTCCGAACGGCCTCAGCTGTACTGTGCGAGGCACACCTTCGGCACAGTCACAATGGCGGAGATGAGAAATCCGGGCCTAGTCAAAGAAGTCATGGCGCACCAGAGCCTGAATACGACGATGGGGCTACGTTCATCCCGAGACGTCTCAGATCAAGTCGGTCATCGACCGTCTCTACCAGCCGAAGTACGTGATGTAGCAACAGCCGCAAAAATGGCCACAGGGACCGGAAGAGGATGGGTGGCGGTGGGCCGCGAGTCGTTAAAAACCGTTTGGTGAGCGCGGAATGCATCCTATAAAAAGGGAAGTCAAGAGAAATATTTTCCCCTCCCCTCGCCAGAGGCAGGAATTTGGCCGATTGCATCCAGCCCCGCCTCTTTCCACGAAGGGTTTTGGAGTTAACCGCCTTAAACACGCCGCGTAGCGGCGAGTCCAACCCCAGTTGCTGGTCCCAGGCCGACTGTTTCATGATGCGGTGGCGCTCGACGCCATTCAGTTCCCGAAGCTGCGCAAGCTTGAAGCGTTGGCTAAACCTTAAGTTGCCAACCATGATCCTATCCGAGACTCGAGGCCGATAGCTTTGTTGGGTTATCCGAAGGGGCATAGGATCGAATTGGAGACTCGTGCCGACGAACGGCACACCAATGCCTAATTCCTTCCTAGATACTCTCCCTCGAACCCGAGCATCATAAGAACCGATTGGCCACCACCATGAGCCCAGAGATCAGCTGGGGTTGCTTACGACGCTCAAGCTGCTTGCACGTTCAGTTGATTTAGTTGATTGGCGTCGAAACGGTCTCCTTTCTTCTAAATGGTCAAAGTTATCGCCGCGATCTTGCGGGCCAGCGTGAGCTGAGCCATGTCGGGCTCCATGCCTTTGGCCAGCAATCTCG
>Ga0209804_1001053_pt1 | contig 18752 bp, 25 predicted proteins | sample GraSoiAngelo_139_FD_185896 | JGI IMG/M metagenome (GOLD analysis project Ga0209804, IMG submission 185896) | Grasslands soil microbial communities from the Angelo Coastal Reserve, California, USA - 14_0929_12_20cm (SPAdes) (version 2) | ecosystem: Environmental > Terrestrial > Soil > Grasslands ... | reverse complement strand
CAGCCGGAGTAGAAACCGTACCCGCGTTTGTTGCAGGATCAACCACGGTCGCAGTACACGTTGAAGGCTGGGCTACAATCACCGTGGATGGAGAGCATGAGACGGTTGTCGTCGTAGGTCGCAGGTTCACAGTCTCAGTGAACGCCGCACTGGTGCTTCCAGCATGAGCAGTATCAGTCGAAGCCGGAGTGTAAGCGCCAGTAACACTGACAGAGCCAGACGCAGACGCAGTGAACGTTGCAGTACATGTCGCAGTTCCAACTGGATTCGTGCCCTGCGCTAGAGTGCAGGGTGTAGTTGTCCCAAAGTCGCCCGAAGGGCTGAAAGCTGCAGTGCCCGCTGGTGTAGAGACTGTCCCAGCGTTGGTGGATGGATCAACTACTGTTGCGGTGCATGTCGCTGCTTGCGCAACTAGAACTGTCGTCGGTGTGCAGGATACGGTCGTGGTGGTCGGGCGTAAGTTGACTGTTTCTGTGAAGGCTGCACTTGTGCTTCCCGCGTGTGCCGTATCAGTGTTGGCAGGGGTATAGGCGCCCGTCACACTAACAGAACCCGAGGCCGATGCGGTGAACGTGGCGGTACAAGATGCGGTTCCAACGGGGTTCGTTCCCTGAGCAAGCGTGCAAGGTGTTGTAGTGCCAAAGTCGCCAGCTGGGCTGAACGCTACCGTGCCGGCCGGGGTGGATACTGTACCGGCGTTTGTGGCAGGGTCAACCACCGTGGCGGTACATGTTGCGGCCTGAGCAACCAAGACCGTGGACGGGGAGCATGATACAGTCGTGGTGGTTGGTCGTCGGTTGACTGTCTCAGTGAATGCAGCACTGGTGCTTCCAGCGTGGGCAGTGTCAGTCGTTGCTGGTGTATATGCGCCGGTCACGCTCACAGAGCCGGACGCGGATGCTGTGAATGTCGCGGTGCACGTCGAGGTCCCGACCGGGTTGGTTCCCTGAGCGAGAGTGCACGGCGTTGTTGTTCCAAAGTTGCCAGCAGGAGTAAAGGCAACTGTGCCCGTTGGAGTTGAGACTGTTCCGGCATTGGTGGCGGGATCAACAACTGTAGCGGTGCAGGTCGCAGCCTGAGCAACCAGGACTGTAGTTGGTGAGCATGATACGGTTGTCGTCGTAGGTCGCAGGTTGACTGTTTCAGTGAACGCCGCACTGGTGCTTCCAGCATGAGCAGTATCAGTCGTTGCTGGAGTGTAAGCGCCTGTGATGCTGAAGCTGCCTGCGGATGACGAAGTGAATGTAGCGGTGCAGGTTGCAGTTCCGACTGGGTTAGTTCCCTGGGCTAGTGTGCATGGTGTCGTTGTGCCGAAGTTGGCCGCTGGAGTGAACGCTACAGTTCCAGCAGGTGTCGAAACGGTTCCGGCGTTTGTGGCAGGGTCAACAACAGTTGCGGTGCATGTAGAAGATTGAGCGACAATTACGGTCGAGGGGCTGCACGTGACGGTGTTAGTTGTCGGTCTAAGATTGACGGTGACTAGTGCAGGAGTGGCGTTGTTGTTGCTAGTAGCGTGGCTCGAATCACCGCTGTAGGTTGACGTGATGCTAGCCGTGCCTGCGCTCGTTGCAGTGAAGGTAGATGTGCAGGTGGCAGTGCCAGCAGTTCCGCCCGCAGCTAGATTGCATGTTGTGAAGCCGCCGGAGACGCCGCTGACTGCCATCGATATCGTTCCAGTAGGAGTGCTGAGTGTGCCTGAGGTCTGAGTGACGGTAACAGTACAGGTCGAACCCTGGTTAACAAGAACTGGGCTTGAACATGATACCGTGGTCGTTGTTGGATTGGTGCTCACTCCTGACGCGATCGTCAAGGCGATGACTACTGTGTGGACCGCGGCTCCGCTCGTTCCCGCAAAGCTGAGGTGGAAGCTTCCGACCGGGGAAGAAGTCGTGGCCGAGATCGAGCAGACTGTAGAGTTGGTATTAGGACTTGGACCCGGCAATTTTAGACTGTTGAGCGTACATGAAACTGTAACCGATCCAGCTGGGGCGAAAGATGTCGAATTGTTCGTCAGTGTTACTGTCCCAGCAAAGTGGTTCAGGCCGGTCAACGTAATTGTCGTAGTCCCGGGCGTTCCTCCCTGAGTAATACTCACACTAGTCGGATTCGCAGCAATCGTAAAGTCCACAATCCTCACCGAAATCACACTCGTTCGCAACTGCGCGTTAGCGATACCCCTCGCGGTGACAGTGAAGTTTGCAACAGCTATCGTCGTGGAGGGAGAAATCGTCAGTGTCAAGTTGTGAGATGCGCCAGGTCCCAAAGCCAGCGCCGTTGTCTGGTTCAGGGTAGAAGTCGGTCCCCCGGTCGATACGGTGACTGACGGGGCTACGCTAATTGCAAAACTTCCAAGGTTCGTATACTTGACCTGCTCGCTCACCGGGTTCGTCCCTGTCGAAGGACGAGTAATAATCTGGATTGAAGGAGACGCTGCAACCGAAAACTCTCCCACCGTAACGGTAAAAGATGTAGCCGATCCGAGGAAAGTGTTTCCCGTTAACGGGACAGTAGTAGAGTCTGGCCTTGCCACTACGGAAATCACGTAGGTTCCCGGAGGCGTAAGGTTGGCTGTCGTCGCAATCGTGAGGGAGGTGACCATCGTTCCCGGTGTAGCTGATTCAGTGGTAGCCGTTGGCGACATTGAGGCAGTTAGGCCCGCAATATTAGGCACGAGTGTTGCCCAGTCGATACAATTTAGTCCGCCGCAGGTGAACCCGTTTCCAACATTTGCGGCGACATTAATGGCCGACTGCGTCTGTCCAGCTATGATGTTGAAGCTAGTCGCTTGACCAGTTGCCGGTTGTGCTACAAAAAAGGGAACTGTCCCGGCAGCGCCAGTCGTATAGGCCGCCCTCTGAGCGCCCTCAGGGACTGAAGCGGTCGATCCGTTCTCGATAATTATGCAGAAAGGCGGAGTACTTGTCGGATTAATCTGGGATCCGCAGCCCGTCTGGAAGTCGACGAGAGTACTCGTGGCAGTATTTCCCACTACATTGAATACTGCAGTAAAGAGCAATCCAAAGGTCGGAGCAGTCGTAACACCAACCCCTCCTTGGGCGGAAGCCGCGAGCTCAAGAGTGCCAGCACCTGCTTGGGCAGGGCACGAGCCGCCGACCTTGGGAAGACCGTCAATACATTTTCGGAGAATTTGGAGCGTTGATCCACTGATCGTAGTCAGAACCGTGCCGGAAATATCAGCATCAAAAGGCTTCAGGACCGCCGAATTCGCTGTCAGAATAATGTCAAAACCGTTAATCGCCGAGGAATTCGCTATTTCTACGGCCACCCTCAACTGGACCTGGCCGCCCGGGGTTTGAGTCGAAACATCGGTGACGCTCATTCCTGTAAACGTCTGGTTAGTTGTTGGAAATGTTCCAGCATTGTTGTTACATGCGGTACCTGTGGGCGGAGCCCCGTTAGTTAGAGGGTTTCCAGGGTCTGTGAGGCAGACCACTCCAACGGGTAAAGCATGGGCTTGTTGAACTACGATGCCTGATCCTAGCAAGCCCGCGGCAACTAATAGTAACGGAAACAGCAGAACGACTATCTTACGATTCAAACGGAATTCAGCGAAAAGGGCTTCACCCCGGCTGGGCATATAAGAGTTTTCGACCGAGAACTACTCCGTTATAGCCAAGAGCGACAGCAGATTGCTTTGGTATGCTGAAAATATCCCGCACTAACAGCGAACAGAGCAAGCCCGTCGCGAGCGGGAAACGATTTACCCAACCCTCCCCCATCGACTCTTATCACGATAAGTATCAGAAACTATAGGGGTCAAACGCGATTATCATCCGAAACAACTGCTGGGTCAGATAGCATTTCTGAACACAGAGAGCCCCTCAGGTGACGGTCGAGTCGCTGGTCGTTACTATGACTCCACGCAGAAAAAAATGCGACATTCAGAGTGATCAGACAGCCTAAAAACAAAACTTCGCTCACGATCATTTTCTCTTTTCAATGGTAAGAAGATCGCATAGCAAGGAAACATTGCGGACCGAACCCACCAAAAAGATAATCGAAGGAATTCTGATTCTCAAGAAGCCGGTTCAGCGAAAACTCGAATACCAGGCACTTGCAAATGCTCACAAAATATCTAGGGATATCCGCCACTTCGACCAGGAACATTTGAGCAAACTCCCTAGTTCAGATCAACAACGCAGATTCGATGAACCCTAGAGGCATGCGTGGTCATAACTCAACAGAATAACCGTGTCAGCCACCAACGGCTGCTGAGCCCAGAGACCCGGAGTCAAAGTATTCGCTCCCACACCCACACACATGGACCAGCTCACAGACGGGCTCTCAGCCTGAAACCCGACGGTATCATTCTGACCCAGAGGCTGACCCCAGACCGCAAAAAGATCCCCAAGAGTGAAATTATGGGCAGTCCGCGATTTCACATGGATGACTGAAAATCCCCGATACGGATTCGCCGGCGGATCCATATAGACAGGGTAATAGTCATTAATTCCCAGAGTCGCGTACTGATTCGTCGCCCAAGGAGTTGACGGAGACCCTGCCGGCGGGGGAATGACAAAATGGGTCTGCGTCGTGTTCTTAGGGTCCGTAACCTGAATCGACAATTCCAGAAGATAATTCATAGCGACCGGTGGCCCACCAAAAAGATTCAACGAAAAACCCAGCACTAAAAGGATCGAGACCAAAGCCACGACTGGAATAATGACCGCCCCAAGACGGCGCCGCCTAGCTCCTGGCCTCCCTGAAGCAGTCAAACCAACAGAACATTTCATCCTCAAAAGTATAGGCTTTTCCCCAACCCCGATCCAAGGCCAGAGACACGCGGGAAAAAGCCCAAGTGCCGAGAACGTACCTCCCGGCATGACATGCTGCAGACGGGACAGCTGACCAGGCAATATTCTCCCGACCGACGCAAGCATAATTACCTACGACAGCACGCCTGCTACTAGCAGTTCACGCGAGGCAAGAAGAAGACATTGGCATCCAAATCCGCCTTTAGACTTCTCATAGTTCTCGTGATTGCCTTTCTAATCGCTCCTGGAATCGCATCTATTCCAAGAGCCCACGGGGCGCTCACGGGGCTGGTCTGCTTAGTGGACCCTTCGTTCACAACTCCGCCCTCGTTCTGTCCAACCTCGTCCGAAACCCTGTCAGGTTCCAACTCAACTTCCGTCGGTCTACAGCTAAGAGTAGCGGTGAACATCAACGACTCTGACGCCCTCAACGGTTTTGATATCACACTGAAAGCAGACACCACCGTCCTTAAGCCTTTTGACGCAGACCTCACGGGCAGCATTCTTAGCTCGATTGGAGGCACGATTCAAGTCCTAAGGAAATGCATCGGAGTTGTCCCAGTCGTAGGAACCAGTTGTGCTTCAACAAGCACTTCAGGCACGATCGAACTGGCCACAGGAGTTCAGGGAGGCACAGGAGTCACATTGCCTCCAACCAGCGGGCTTCTCTTCACCGCGGTCTTCAGCATTGTCGGAAATGTAACGACTGGGACCTCTTCGGTCGGCTTCCAGACTGGCTGCGGAACGGTGCAGAACCCTACTAGTAATCCTCCTAACTGTGTGACCATTGAGAACGGTTCCGCTTTTGCTGTCCCGGAGAATCTCATGACGGCAGCATATTCTACGAGTAAGACAGGAGTGCCCTATTTCCACGTATCAGGAAGTCCGACAAGCGTCACATTCGTGAAAGGGGTCGCAGGGACAAAGGCCTCGACCATAGCGCTGATCGAGAACGACACTTTCTCCTGCGGTGGGATCAATTGCGTTGACGTGTCTTTTCTATACGCCAATTCTACCGGACCCACCGCCTCAGTCTCGCCACCATCGATCACCGACGGCGGCACAACAACGCTGACCATCACAACCACGAAATTCGTGGCCTTTGGAACGTACATTGTCTACGTTGTGGGTCACGCAGACACTAGCAACACGCCACTCTCTGGAAATCTCTACATGGGCACATTTTTGACAGTCACTATTCACGTATCCGATTTCAACTTAACTGTCAGCGTTTCAACCCTGACGATAAAACCCGGCACATCGGTAACCGCAACAGTAACGGTCAGTAGCCTCAACTCGTTCAGCGGCACAGTCGCGTTATCAACCAGCATCTCGCCCGCAATCCCAACGACAACCCTCACCCCAACAAGCGTTACGGTCTCAGCAGCCGGCTCAGCCACGTCGACGCTCAACATCACGATGCCTGCAACCAGTCAGACGGGTCCGTTCATCATCACGATAAAGGGGGCGTTCCAGTCCGCCTCTCACTCCACGACACTGTCAGTCTCTCCAGGACTCCCCGTCATCTCCATCACACTCGCAGTTTCCGCCAGCTCCGCGAAGATCGGCGACGTCGTTAAGATAACCGTAACAGTACAGAACACGGGCACTGCAGCTGGCAACCTTCTACTAGGGGTAAACTGGGGCTCAGTCGCAGTCGCCGGACCAACCAATGTCACAATAAACGCTGGGGCAACCCAGACGATAGTCTACAACTGGACAACTACCGGGTTCAATGCTGGCAACTTCAACCTGACCGCAGTGGCAACAGGGGGAAACCTGCCCTCGAGCCAGTCATCAACACCTTCGGCCCTTACATTGACGTCCACCCCGCCTTCTCTCCTATCCGGAAACTTGATCTGGATAGTCGTGGGAATAGTTGCGGCGATAATCGTCATCGTCGCAATAACGCTTCTAGTACGCCGGCGCGGAAAAAAACCAAGTATCTAAAGTAACCGTCGGTCGCATATAGGCGCGACAAGACCAAGGATTCGTTTGATCTTCAACGACCATTATTCTTCTTACCGCGCTCACGCGCAGGCGCAACAACTGTCTTGCCGGATTTTCTCTTTTTCCTAAAAAGGAGCCCACTTATTACCGCAAGTGCCGCTCCTGTGCTCGCCAAATAGATTAGACCGCTGTAGTCGGGAGGCGGAGGAGGCGGATAGGTCACGGTGACATAGATCGTATCTAGAGTCGGCCAGCCAGCGAACACCTCTTCCTGCTGGCCGTTGCCGGTGACAATATTGTGTCCTGAGATCCTCACATAGTATACTCCCGGAACAAGATTGTTAAATTCCACGTGGGCCGCAAAGTCGGTTGTCTGATTCTCAAAAGACTTTGAACTAGAGGAGGAGTTGAAAATCTGGACTAGAGCCCCCGAGCTAGGGTTTCCACCCCGGAGCTCTGTCCCCATCTGGTCAAGCACTAGTAGATTTAGACTTCCAAGATGGGGAAGCACTATGATAGTGCGTGTCAGATTCGCCTTGCCGCCGTTCTGAGAAGAAGCGGCGAGTTGAACAGAATAGTTCCCAGGAGCTTGAAAGGTATGAGTCATCGTCGGCGACGATGTCGTGTTAGTCGTTGAGTCTCCCCAGACCCACTTATAGCTCGTAATTGGATCCGTAGGTGGGTTACTCGCGTCAAAACTTCCGCTGGCATCAAAGACCACTGGATTACCGGACAGGATTGCAGGCGCGGATGCTATCGCTGGCGGAAACGCGGGATAGTAGTTGTAGAACGCAACAACTCCAGAGTTCCCGAAGACTCCGCCCAGGCCCACGTAGGGTACGAGGGTGACCCGCGGATTGGCAGGATCGGATCCAGGGTTGTAAAGGTAGACCTGCTCGAAGGTGAAAACACTCGACCCAGGGTTCCTGACGGAGAAGGTGGCGTTGAAAAGAAAACACCTCCGAGGTCCAGGGATCACTGTTCCGAGTACCGACTGTGAAAGCTCTATCTTCCCCAAACCGTCCCCTGGAGGACAGACAGAACTAGGGGGCTGGGGAATACCGTCAATGCAGTCGACGGTCGGCGAGTTCCCACTGGACCCGAAGACATTATTGAAGTAGCTAATTCCAGAGCCCAACAGAACACTACCATAACCATAGTTGGAATAGTCGAGCCTGACATCAAACTCGTTGAAACTCTCTCCCAACGTCAGATTGAGGAAGACACCGATGGTAACTTTTCCCGTCGAGACTGACTCGTTGATGAACGGCTGAGGGCTCACATAGAGGGTGGACACGCCGGATGGCGCCGAGTTCACAGCCACCTGGAGGGGCGCGTGCCCGATTGAGACGGATAGTAGAAGGCTCAGGGCGAAAATAAAGACCGCAACCTTCGCAGCTCTTAACGAGAATATCCCCCTAGTAATCTTGTATGGCCGAGAAATAAACTGACGGGTAGAATATCGGCTTATCGCTGGAAGGCAGAGGCTACAAATCCTAGCCGTGAAGCCCGATTGCTTGAACCTTGCCGGCCATTCTCGGCCCAAGCAAATCGCAAACACTGCTGAATTTTCGGGAGGTCCGAAACTCCATCTTCTCATCCCTCGTCACCATGGTGATCATGGTGAACCGCGGAGTCTCCAGAAGATCAACATGGACTACCTCGTCATAGTTTACTGCAAAATTGTCCTTGTTTGCAACCAAGATCTGGTCGGGGACGAGCTTCGCAAGCTTTTCCCGATCCAGTGATTCCTTTCCACTCTTGAGAAGATCCTCGACCGCGCCTCCCAACATCCCGAGAAAAGTGGAGGCGGCATAAGCTGCACCGCCTCGCTGGCCAACGAAGGCGAAGATCATACGCCTTTCTGTAACGAACAACCTCAGGTGTTCATTTCCCATAACCAGGGATGTCACAATGGGAAACTCTCCCATGACTATCTCGGATCCCTCGTTCACGTTGAAAGCCGCCTCCAAAGGTACCTGACAGCAGTTCCCAACATCATCTACCTTGCTTGCGGCCAACAGATTTCGTCGTGGGCCCGGAAACAGACGTCGCAAGAGGCCGCTTCGTAATCTACCAGCCTCTCAGACTGCCTAAATTTCCAGTAATCAATATAACCCGACAAAGTCGACGGGAACCCTGCGCCCCGGTGGCTCAGCCTGGTAGATGAAACACCAGCCTATAGCATTGCCTTGGTAGGAACAAACAGAGAGGCAAGGGTCACGAGTTCAAATCTCGTCCGGGGCTCCAATACCACCACACCCTAACGCGGGTGACGAGCGTCTTAACTTCGGCTCGAAGAGCGCTAGCCAGCGGAAGAGAGTCGCCCGCTCTGGACTCCCCAACGGTTTTAAGCTTCTCTGCGAGATATGTTCTGCTGTGAATACGATTCTACTTCTCGTCGCAATCGGATTCACCGGCGAGTACACAATGGTGATGCTGGTCCTGGGATGGCCCACAAGGCTCATTCTCCTAGGCTCACTCATCGGTTTTGCATTTTACGCGGCAAGACATCACGGCAAGCATCACAGATCAGAAGCTTACGATAGTAGACTAACAAATGTTCAGATGGAACGGGCGAGGGAATGGCTGATAGGGATGAGGCGCGAGAAAGAGAGCCGCGTGGAAGAATGACTTTCACAATGCCTTCCACCAGTTCTATCTGAAATTGAACCCCACCCCACAAAGTCCTAAACGCACCTCCCATATCACGGAGGCCGGTAACTGGATCAGCTAGCGAATAGGCTAATATTGGCCGACTAATTTCTAGGGAACCACTTTGAGGGCTAAGATCAGCGTGTTAGTACCATTGGTTCTCCTCATTTTCGGAGGATTCCTCGGAGCGATCCGGACCCTCCCGGCCCACGGGACAACAGGTCCTGTCGCCGCGTTCGAATATGAGCCCTGTCTCGCCTGCGCCGCCCCTGGCTTCGTCGCATTCTTCAACGCATCCGGCAGCGCTACCACTTCGGGAACCTTACTTTCATACACATGGGACTTTGGTGACGGCAGCATAGCCACATCGAACAGTCCGTCTACGTGGCATGACTTCTTCATGGCAAAATCAAACGTGACTCTGACGGTGAAGGATTCTGGAGGTCTCGAAGATACTGTTACTCAACACTTTGTCTGGAACGTGGTTCCCAGATTCAACTTCCAACCTACAGACCCTGGAGTAAACGACCCAGTACTGTTCAACGCGACCTCCAGCAACGCTTACCTTGGAAGCTACGGGGTCATAACAGACTACGCCTGGAGCTTCGGAGACAATAGTCAAGGTTCAGGTGTCTTAGTGAAGCACGCCTACTCAAGCCCAGGGTTATTCAGAGTAAGCCTCACGCTACCAAACAATGGAAACAACGGAGACCCCAGGGTATCCACAACAATCCAGGTCAGGTCAAGTCAGACTGGCCAGCTGCTCCTCAACACAGTCTTCGATGGCGACAATGTTACTGTCTCGGGATTCTTCAACTTCAACAGCACCATCAAGACATTGTCAGGACAAGCCACAGTGACAGTGACCAACGCGACCAACCACGAACTTCTTTTCATGAAGACGTTTTCGATCTCATTCACAGCCAGATCCAATGGGATGATCAGGTTCATCTTAGTTGCAAGCATTAGTCCATTCAAGCTTGGCGTCACATGCACCACAGACTCGAAGAATAATACTTCAAGCTGCTTCGTCTCCAGAAACCCTGACGTGGACGGAGACGGAACAGTAGACATCATAGACTTTGGAATGCTAGCCATCCGGTTCGGCGCCACGACTGGCTCCACCAACTACATGCCAGCAGTAGATCTATCCGACCACGGCACAATTGACATCATAGACGCTGGTATCATGGCGACAGACTTCGGCGCGGTAGTATTCCAATAAATCGCTCCCCCGGACCCTCGAAGTCTCCCTTTCGGTCGGGCCCCTTCCAATCGCACATGACTACACAGAATGCCGCATACTGTTCTCCGGACCAGAACCAAAGGCCCTTGCCCAACACTAATCGTTTGGCTCAAGCCTTCTACCAACGAGCAAACTAGTTGCGCTCGGATAAACTTAGGAATCCTCATCGCGACGCCCATGACCGTGGAGGATTATGCAAAACAAAGTCCTCCGAAGAAGACCGCTGTCACTTCAGATCATAACAGCCTTAGCGTTACTCTCGCTGCCAACTGTCTCCTTTGGCGCGCGAATCGGCCATGCCTCCTCCTCTACACTCGTCTGTCTGTCCAACACGCCATACTCATGCCCTTCATCGCCCGCCGTCTCTTCCGGGCCGTCGGAGGAAGCGTAAACGGCTCAGCCTGGTAGATGAAACACCAGCCTATAGCATTGCCTTGGTAGGAACAAACAGAGAGGCAAGGGTCACGAGTTCAAATCTCGTCCGGGGCTCCATAATCAATTCAATTCTGGCAATGGCTGATTTCCGACCCTCACTACCGCTCTGCTGGCCATTTGATAGGGCAATTGAATTCTTGGACTGCTCAACTGTTTTAAGCACCATCCGACGATCATGATCCTGGGAATATACTCCTTCTTGTCGTGGCAATAGGTCTCTCCAGCGAATACGCTCTTATGATGATAGTCCTTGGATGGCCGACACGGATCATCCTGTCGCGTCCCTGATCGGTCTAGCCTATTACGCTACGAAACGTCATGGCAATCATCACGGATCGAACGTGTACGACAGCAGACTCACAGATGCACGTATGGATCACGCCAGAGAATGGCTGATATCCGTCAGACTAGAGAACCAGAATCCTTCGGAAGACTAGATCACCTTCCCTATCGTTAGGTTCCTACATAACAATAATGGTAGTCTAGTCTCCAACGAACCTCCTTGACATTAGAAGTCCTCGCGATAGTACCTCCGCTTCTTCTCTACCGAAGATCTATGGGGAACATTCCCGCAGTCCCTCTGGGATAAGCTTAAGACTCCTCATGAACGAGCCTGACGTGGGAGGAGGATTATGAAAATAAAGGTCCTCCATAAGGCGACTCTTTTCCGGGCAATGGGAGTGCTATCGATATTTGTGCTAACAATTCTCCCGTTAAGCGTGCATCCTGGCCACGCTACTTCAACCCTAGTGTGCCTCTCGAGTACGACGGATTCGTGTCCTTCGTCGCCCGCCGTCTTCACCGGGCCGGTGGGTAGCACGATAAAGGTGCACGTGGTTATAGCCAACGCGGCTTCCTTCAACGGGTTTCAGGTATGGCTCGGCACATACTCAAGCACGCTGAACACGACAAGCATAGACCTGACTGGAAGTATTCTCCCAGGACCAAGGGTAAGTTTAGAGTGCATAAATGGTCACGGTTGCGAATTCTGGCTCGGCAGCGGACCGGGGACTGATGCCCTTTATGCCTCCGGGAGTTCCTCCACAGGGTCTAACGGAAACGCAACAGGTCTCCTGTTTACAGTCAATTACAGGGTACTGGCAACAGGGACTGGAGTGCCTCTGGGGCTCTATTGGCAAGTCAGCCCGTCGGGCCCGGACGCAGGTGAAGTCGAGGTTTCATTCGCCACCGGCGGCACACTCGTACCGGTCCAGAACGGCACATTCAACAGCTGTGCAGGATGCCCTGGCAGTGGGAATGTCTCCCTACAACAGACGGTAGCATTTCGAGGCATCACGGCATCGATAACCGGCTCCTTAGAGGTGAATGGAACTACAGAGACGCTTACGGGAACCGTAAATATTCAGGCGGTTAACGATACGACAGGAGCTGTGATATTCTCCGGGACCTTCAGCATCTACTACTATTTCGGAGCGGCAATTATGGTCAAATTCGTCATGGTAATACCCTCGACCCCGGTATCGCTCGGCGCAATATGTAGCATCGACAAAGCCACGTACCTAGGCAGCTGCATGCTCGCTCGTAACCCTGACCCAGCCCGCTACGGCTCGATAAACATCATCGATTTAGGAATGCTTGCGGTTCGCTTTGGAGGCATCGAAGGATCAGCGAACTATATGCCCTCTTTGGATTTGGCCGCAGATGGCTCTATAGACATCATAGATGTCGGCATCGAGAGCGTTAACTTCGGCGCACCCGTCTTCTACTAGCTACACCAGTCTCCTCTCTGTTTTTTGACCATCGAAGCGTCCGATGGACGCGACAAATTACTGGGGTCTGGGCATTTTCTCTACTCTATCACGCCACGCGGGCCATTTGCCCATCTCTTCTAGCGCCGACTTCTCAGCCTGCTCCTTGTTCATCCAGCGAGTCTGCATAGCAGAGGCGACCATATCGTCATACACTTTTTCAAAAGGCAAAAGCTTCCCCTTCATATCAGTGCAATGAATGCAATAGGGATTGTCGAGATTCTGAGCCCCATGCTCCTCGCGCGAGGCCAACGGTCGACCGCAACTCTCACACTGCATCGCAAGGGACAAAGACTAACCCAAAAAGAACAATCGCACAAACACTAGATAACCATACTTGGACGTACTAACCCCCAGCGCGGTAACAAGAGCGCGCCCATCTCTGCTAAACCATTAATAATCCGGCGCCCTTCAACCTACAAAGAACGCTGGGGAATGCTTCTATTGCGGAGAAAGGGCCAAACGGCTCCTTTCACACTATTCATACTCATACTTCTATTCGGAAGAAAAAAAACCGAAATGGAAGAAAACAAAACCGCACCGAACCCTATTGAACGAGAAAACATCCCAGTACCCGACATACTCAAGAAGACCATCACAAGCATCGATGTCGCTAGATCTCGCGACAGACTGCGACTTGCTAGTTTAGAAAGAGACATCATTGGAGACGCGCTCACAAAGATCTACGAAGCAGAAACCAGAGGACAGATCAACGACAGCGAGAAAAACCAGCTCCTACAACGATACAAGACAGACCTCAAACGGGTAGACGGCGAAATAGACACCTATAAGAGGACTGTAGACCTCTATGAACTCGAATCTGCCAAGGAAGACCTTCTCAAAAGCTTCCAAGAAAAAATGCTAGAAATTGACCTGAAGATAAGCCAGATCAGACCGACCGTAGCCACGCCAATTGAAACATCAGGCAAGCCTCCCGACTCTTCCAAGACAGATGCACCCTCAACCCCACCCCCTCCGAACCCCCCCAAAGAACGACCCCCCAAGGAGAAGCCTAAGAACAAAGCAGAAGAACGCCTAGAGACCATCCGAGAAGAAGTACTCAAGGCCATGGAACGCCTCGAACAGATCGAAACAGAAGGCTGAGCAACACCCTGTCCTGGACAGACAAAGCTCGCATAAGCGCCGCCGCCCAAGCAGTAAGAGAAATCAGAGACAACACAACAATCGGGCTCGGCAGCGGAAACACAATCCTCCGCGCCCTCGAACTTGCCTCAGAACGAGTCAAGAAAGAGAACCTCAGGATCACCTTCATCCCAACCTCCTACCAGACAGAATTAGCCGCAAAGAAACTAGGTCTCAAAACATCAAACCTCGAAGAGGACACAGAACCCGACCTAGCACTGGACGGAGCAGACCAGATACAATGGCGAACCCTCGACATGGTGAAAGGCGGAGGAGCAGCGCTCCTACGAGAAAAGATCGTAGATTCAACCTCTAAGAAACTGGTCATCATAGTTGACGAGAAGAAACTGGCTAAGACCCTGGGGGGACCCCAGCCGATACCCGTCGAGATAGTTCCCTTCGGCTATTCGTCAACGGTCGCAAGAATCAGAAAAATCTCCGAAAAAGCCGTCCTAAGAGAAGCCGCGGGCAAAGCGGGACCAGTGATAACAGACAACGGAAACCTCATCGCCGACGTGTTCTTTCGAAGCCTACGCCGACCAGAAATTGTCCACGAGAAACTAAAGAATATCCCCGGCGTCATCGAAACAGGTCTTTTCCTACAAATGTGCGACGTCGCCTACGTCGGTAGAAAAGACGGCCGAGTCGATATTCTCCGCCGAAGCTAACGCATCTAGCGCCGGATGATTGTCGTCCTCTTTCACACAAAGTGCCGGGGGCGGGGCTCTCGAAAGAGGCCTTCTATCGAACCCGCGACCTCCGGATCTCTCAAACCAGATTATGAGTCCGGCGCTTTGGCTCCCCTTTCGGGGTCTGACCAAACTGAGCCACCCCGGCAAAAAGGCCGGCGCAGGGTCTACTGCTAAAAAGCATTGGCCCACGAAAGATTAAACGGAAACGAAACTAGAGCACAGGCAGCAAAGGACCCCAGGCTTGTCGAGCCACAAATTTCTCACGCTAGATGACGTGGAGACAAGCAACAAGAGGATCTTTCTGAGAGTGGACATCAACGTGCCGCTAGATCCATCTACACATTTGATCCTGGATGACACTAGGATCAAAGCGGTCTCGCAGACCCTCGCTAGACTGGAAGATGCTAGGGTCATACTCGGATCCCACCAGAGCAGGCCAGGCAAAGACGACTTCACGAACATGCAACCACACGCCGAGGCACTAGCAGAATGTTGCAATCAAGAAGTAATGTTCGTCGAAGACGTCATCGGTCCCCACGCCCGCCAGAGAATAGCAAAAGTCGAACCCGGCCAAGTGCTCGTCCTTGACAACCTGAGATTCTGCGCAGAGGAAAACATTGACGACAAGCCTGAGAAACTTCTGAAGACCCACTTTGTCAAACAGCTCTCACCACTCTTCGATCTCAACATCAATGACGCCTTTGCAACTGCTCATAGATCGCAACCTAGCATCGTGGGACTGACAGATGCACTTCCAAGCGCTGCAGGACGATTAATGGAAAAAGAGCTCAAAGCAGTCTCAGGACTGCTCGTGGAGCCCCGAAGGCCATGCGTCTACGTTCTCGGAGGCGCTAAAGTCGAGGACAAGATCCCCGTCATAGAACACATTCTTGCGCGCGATAAGGCTGACAAGATTCTGCTAGGGGGAGTACCTGCAAAGCTTTTCCTCAAGGCAATGGACAAGAAAGTCTCGGCAAACGACGAGAAAGACATGGCTGGGCTTCAACTTCATATCAAGAACGCAAGATCACTGTCGATGAAGTACAAGGATAGAATCGAGGTCCCAGTTGACCTTGCATATGCGGATACTCGTGGAAAGAGAAGTGACAGAGGTATAGATGTCCCTTTGAAAGAGTCAGCTCTAGATATTGGAGCCAAGACTATCGAAAAATATTCGAAGGCGTTGGACGGAGCTGCCACTATTGTCGCTAACGGACCCCTAGGAGTATTTGAGAGAGATGGGTTCGACCTCGGCACAAAACAGGTCCTAGAAGCCATGGCGAAGAGCAACGGCTACACAGTCATAGGAGGCGGACACCTAGTGGGTCTCGCCTCAATCCTTGGTATAGATGAAAGATTCAAACACGTCAGCACAGCTGGAGGCGCAATGCTCTCACTCCTCTCTGGCCAGAGCCTTCCCGGTGTGGACGCACTCGTCAGAGCAGCAGAGAGAATGCGGAACCAGAAAAACAACTGAACACCCTTACTCAGTAGAACTTATCTTAGCCTCAACTCCCACCACGCGACAGCCCCGGTAGCTCAGTGGTGGAGCGACAGCCTTGTATCCGCAGCGAGAAAGCTGTAGGTCCCGGGTTCAATCCCCGGCCGGGGCTCCAAGATTCGCGGAATCCACTCATCTAAAACGGCTGTTTGCCCGCGACGGACAATAAGTCGGGCATAAAAATTTCGCATGTCGTTTATTAGACTCGCAAGTCTAAACCCAGGCTGAGGAAAGACGCGGCATGTCACGAAGGCCATGGAGGCGCCGCTCAATAGTGATTGCTGCGATCACTGTCGCGCTTTCCATAGGCATCGTCTTCGCAAGCCTCCCATACTTGCAGCCGCCCAACACCGCTCACGGCTCTATCAGTTCGACCCTCAGTCACCTAGTCGATCCAGGAACATCGTCCCATGTCGGGTTCTATGGCCTCAGACTTCCAAACATAACAACCAGCGAAAGCTTCTATGTTGGAGTTGACGTCATTAATGGTACCGCAAGCTTCTGCGTTCTCGGATATCAGCAATATGAGAATTGGGCCTTGTCCTACAAGGCGCCGCAATGGCCTGCCTTCCCCTCGGGCAGCTGTATTTTCGGCCCTACCCAACAGATATCTCAGGATACACTGAAATTCGCAATCACCCCCGGAACCTGGGTGGTGGCTGCTTTGAACACTGGCCCGACACAGTTGACTGTCTCCTTCTCGCCTGCATAGAAGTCTGAAAACAGAACTACTGCAAGTCCTCAATCCTGAAAAGCCTATCGGATTCTACTGCTCTGCTCGCGATCCTCGGAGCAGCGAGAAGACCGCAGACGCGAGAATGAAGATGGAGAAGATCGCTAGAGCGTGCTGCAATCCAGAAAGGAAGCCAGCAAGAGAACCATTCGACGCCTGGACGCTCATGAGCAGGTTCGAATTTCCAATAATGCTAACCAGCCTGTCGTAAGGGACATCGGCAGTCATCAACGCCAGCACCAAGGGTATGCTGGCAACGATACTAGTGTTGATAATAGTGGCTCTTACAGCGGAAGATATTCCCCTCTTTGAGGCTGGAACAGCGCCCATGACAGAACTCGCGTTAGGGCTGCGGAATAGACCGATCCCAAATCCGACGAGGACCAGACCTGCGGCAATCTCAGAATAGGAAGTTGCCTGATCGAAGCGAGACAGTAAGAAGAACCCTAGGGAGGCTATTACGAGGCCGAGCGTGCTGAGACCTCTCGCTCCCCATTTGTCCGAGAGTGAGCCGCTTATCGGTCCGACTAGAATCAGCGTTGCGTCGAGAGGAATCAGAAATATCCCCGCGTGAAGAGGATCGTATCCTCTTACGAGCTGGAAATAGAGAGTCATAATGAAAGCAAGCCCCGCAAACGCGAGGCCACTGAGCAGATTGGCAATGTTTCCAGCGGTGAATAGGCGAATTCTGAGCAGGGAGAGATCGAGAACTGGAGACTTGGTTCGACGCTCGACAAGAAAGAAGAAGACCATGAGGACTCCGCTTGACGCGACGAGAACTAGGTTCAGAGTATCTGTTAGACTACCGATGGTTAGGCCGAGCAGTAGAAGAGTGATCGAACTGGAAAAACTGGCCGCGCCAAGCAGATCGAACTTTTCTCCCCGCGTCGGCTGAGAGATCTCTTTCAGTCTCCGACGCGACCAGTATGTTCCGAAGATTCCGATCGGAACGTTAACCAGGAAAATAGACCGCCAGGTGAAAAACTGGATGAGAATACCGCTAAGAGTATAGCCAGTAATTGTCCCAGCGTTAATCGCGACCTGGTTTATCCCGATCCCCTTTCCCAGCCCTTCACCAGCGAAGGCATCCGTGACAATAGCGACGCTATTGACGAAGAGAAGCGCGGCACCAACGCCCTGAACAAGCCGGAAACCTAACAGCTCCTCCGCGGTCATGGAGAGACCGGAGAGGAGTGAGCCGATGGTGAATATGGCGAAGCCCATATTGTACAACCGGACCCGGCCATACAGGTCAGCTATCCTTCCGATCCCTACCAGAAGGACAGTTATCATGAGTCGGTAGATCGTGATGAACCAGACACCAACAACCAGATTCGTGTTCAACGCGACAACCACCTGGGGCAGACCCACGACAAGGATGCTCGAGTCCAGCGTGGCCATGAAAATGCCGACTGTAGTGACGGTTAGAACGACCCACTTGTACTCCAAGCACAAACCGCCAGACTAGCAGGCGTCTCCGAGCCTCCGCCCATCGAGGTATAAAACGCCCCACGAGAAATAAGGCCGCGACATCCCTAGATAGGACGATACGCGAAGACTCGCCCAGAACAAGCCTGAACAGAAAATCAGGGAAGGGAGTTTCATATAATGCCAAGTTCACGCTTGCATGATCCCACCAGTACGCCATATGAAAAATGCTGATTCGGCTGTTCTAAGCGAAAAACGGATAGTCTCGCCCAGAAACGTTTCGGACCGGAAATGGCCGTTTCCTAAAATTTTGAAAATAAAAAATTCCCGCGCCACAAAACTCGCAGTTAGGAGCTAATTAACAAAGAGTAATCATCTCCTAGGCTTCACGGAAAGAATCGCAGACTGTTCTGCTTCACAATTAG
>Ga0209804_1001052_pt1 | contig 18766 bp, 15 predicted proteins | sample GraSoiAngelo_139_FD_185896 | JGI IMG/M metagenome (GOLD analysis project Ga0209804, IMG submission 185896) | Grasslands soil microbial communities from the Angelo Coastal Reserve, California, USA - 14_0929_12_20cm (SPAdes) (version 2) | ecosystem: Environmental > Terrestrial > Soil > Grasslands ... | reverse complement strand
TGACCCCGGCGGGCGAGCGCATCGCGCTCGAGACGATTCGGCATCACCGGTTGCTCGAGCTGTACCTGGCGCAGCACCTGGGCGTCGGCCTCGACAAAGTGCACGGCGAGGCGGAGAAGATGGAGCACGTGCTCTCCGACGATGTGGAGCATCGCATCGCAGCCGCGCTGGGGAATCCCACGACGGATCCGCACGGCGACCCCATTCCCTCCCCGGAAGGGGCCATTCGCGACGTGCGGTATCCCGCCCTGACGGCGCTCTCGCCGGGCGAAAGCGGCGTGGTCGCGCGGGTCAGCGACCGCGATCCGGCGACGCTGCGCCGCCTGGCAGACCTGGGCATCCTCCCCGGGGTCAGGCTGAAGGTCCTGGCCCGGCGGTCCAGCGGCTGCCGCGTAGAAGTCCAAGGGCGCCCCGTCACCGTGCCGCGGACGCTCTGTTCGGAGATCTACATCCAGTAAGCCCGCTGCCGCCCCGCTCCCGACAGATGAATATTGAGGCTTGACAGGTGAATTTAGTATGCTCTAAAATAAGTTTGTATCGAGAGAATTGGTGGCGCGGGGCCGTCCGTCCCGCCGCCGCCCCAGCGCGGGAGGGAAGCATGGCACGGGACTACGCCGCGGTCGACGCTCGCGTCCCGCCGCATCCGGGACTCCAACTCGCGGCCCGCGACGCGATCCTGGGCAAGACGCGGGGGCTGCGCGCGCTCCTGCCGTTCCTCGGTCCCGCCTTCGTCGCCGCCATCGCCTACATCGATCCCGGCAACTTCGCGACCAACCTCCAGGGGGGTGCCCAGTTCGGCTACGCCCTCCTCTGGGTCGTGCTGATGGCCAACCTCATGGCCATGCTCATTCAGACGCTCGCCGCAAAGTTGGGCATCGCGACCGGCTTGAACCTCGCCGAGATGTCCCGCGCCCAATTTGCCCCGTGGGTGAGCTACTCTCTCTGGATCTCCCAGGAGATCACGGCGATGGCGACCGACCTGGCCGAGGTCCTGGGAGCGGCGATCGGCATCGCCCTGCTCACCGGTCTCCCCCTGTTCGCGTCGGCGTTGATCACCGGGATCGGCGTCTTCGTGATCCTCGGGCTTCAAGGCCGGGGCTTCCGCCAGCTCGAAGCGTTCATCGGCGGCTGCGGAATCGTGATCGCGCTGTGCTACGTCGTCGAAACGATCCTGGCCAGGCCGAGCTGGGGGCAGGTCCTCTACCACTCCGTGGTCCCCAGCCTACCGGGGAACGACGCCGTCCTGCTGGCTGTGGGCATCGTCGGCGCGACGGTGATGCCCCATGTCATCTACCTGCACTCGGGCCTCACCCAGGGCCGCGTGCCTCCGGCGAGCGAAGAGGAGACACGGCGCATCTACCGTTTCTACAAGATCGACGTGCTCCTGGCGATGGGGATGGCGGGCCTGGTCAACATGGCGATGCTGTACATGGCCGCGAGGGTGTTCCACTTTTCCGGTCACACCGACGTGGCCGACATCACCTCGGCGTACAAGACGCTCACCCCGCTCCTGGGCGGCTTCTCGGCCCTCGTGTTCGCGATCTCGCTGATCGCGTCCGGGATCTCCAGCTCCCACGTCGGGACGATGGCGGGCCAGCTGGTGATGCAGGGGTTCGTCAACTTTCGGATCCCGATCTGGCTGCGGAGGCTCGCGACGCTGTTCCCGGCCCTGGTGGCGATCTATCTCGGCCTGGACCCCACCCGGACCCTGGTGATCAGCCAGGTCGTCCTCAGCTTCACGCTGCCCGTGCCGCTGATCACGCTGATCATGTTCACGCGCAATCGGGCGATCATGGGCCGGCTCGTCAATCACCCTGCCACGACGGTCCTCGCGGCCCTCTGCACCGTGATCATCATCTTCCTGAACGTCATCTTGCTCTACCAGGCCCTTGGGGGGCAGCTCCCGAAGATTGGGTGATCCGCCGCGCCCTTGACCCTGCTCGTCGCCGCCACGTATACTGAACCCGTCCGCACGTATGCGTCTGAGACATCTTCCTCAGGGGAGGGACAGCCATGGAGCTCACAGGCAAGCGTGTCGCGGTGCTGGCCGAGGATCACTATGAGAATCTGGAACTTTGGTATCCGGTGCTCCGGCTCCGGGAGGCCGGCGCGAATGTGACGATCGTGGGCCCCAAAGCGGGGGAGGCCTACAAGAGCAAAGAAGGGTACCCGGCCAAGGCAGACCTGTCCATGGACGACGCGCGGGCCGCGGACTTCGACGCGGTGATCGTGCCCGGAGGGTACGCCCCGGATCGGATGCGGCGCCACCAGGCGATGCTGACGCTCGTCCGGGAAGCGTTTCAATCGGGCAAGGTCGTCGCGGCGATCTGCCACGCGGGCTGGGTGCCGATCTCGGCCGGCATCGTCAAGGGGAAGACGATGACCTGCGTCAGCGCGATCAAGGACGATGTGATCAACGCCGGCGCCAAATACGTCGATCGCGAAGTGGTCGTCGACGGCAACCTGATCTCTTCCCGGACGCCGCCGGACCTCCCGGCGTTCTGCCGCGAGATCGTGAAGGCGCTGAGCGCGGCGAAGGTGGCGGCCCGGGCCTGACAGACCGCCGGGGCATCGGACGGCGCTCCCGCCCGGGCACAGCGGTCTCGTGCTCGTGATGGCGGACGCGGGGTCCGGTGTGACCCTGCCGGGCCCCGCGGCATGATCCTGCAGGGGTTTCCCGCCGGCCCGATCGGCGCGAACTGTTACATCGTTGGCGACGACGGCACCCGCGAGGTCTTTGTGATCGACCCCGGCGACGAGCCGGAGCGGATCCTCGAGGCGCTGCGGCGTCTCGGGGCCCGCCCGCAGGCGCTGGTCAACACCCACGGACACTTCGACCACATCCAGGCCGTCGACGCCGTGCGCCGGGCGACCGGCGCCCCGTTCTGGATCCATGAGTCGGAGAGGGAAATTCTCGACCACGGGCCGGCCCGGGCGAAGACCCTGTTTGGGCTCGACCTGCCGCCTTCGCCCGTGCCCGACCGGTGGCTCGTGGACGGCGACCGGCTGCGGGTGGGAGGGCTTGTGCTCACCGTCCGGCATACACCGGGCCACAGTCCGGGGGGTGTCTGTCTACTCGGAGACGGGCTGGCGTTTGTCGGGGACACGCTCTTCGCCGGGAGCATCGGCCGGACGGATCTCCCAGGCGCCGACACGGCCGGCCTGCTGGCATCGATTGCCAGGGTGCTGCTGCCGCTTCCCGACGACACCATCTGTTACCCCGGCCACGGCCCGGAGACGACCATCGGCGAGGAGAAGCGGACCAACCCCTTCCTGGCGCCGCTCCTGCGCGGGGCGGGCGGGTCGGCTGCGAGCGGGGATCGTTAACCCCGCGCGATGTTGCCCGAAGCCGCCCGGGCGGCCCCGCGTCTCGTGTTCGTGCACGGCGCGGGAGCAACAGGCGATGCCTGGGATCTCCAGCGCCTGGTCTTCCCGGCCGCGGTGGCCGTGGACCTGCCCGGCCACCGCGGCGAAGAGCCGGGCCGCCGCCGGATCGAGGACTACGCCGCCTGGCTGCGCGAAACGGTGGACGAGAGGGCCTGGCGTCCCGCGGTGCTTGCCGGTCACTCGATGGGGGGCGCGATTGCGCTCGCCTACGCGCTGGCCTTCCCCGAGGACCTGGCGGGGATCGTCCTCATCGCCACGGGAGCCCGGCTCCGGGTCGCCCCGGCCACGCTCAACGGCCTCCAGACCGATTATCCCGGGACGGTCGATCTGATGGTCAGGCAATTTCTCGCCCCGGGCGCCGACCCTCGGCTCGCCGCGCGCCTGGCGGCGGCGATGCTGGCGGTGCCCGCCGGCGTCACGGTGGGCGATTTCCAGGCGTGCGACGCGTTCGACGTAAGGGATCGACTGGGAGAGATCCAGGTCCCCGCGCTGGTGATCGGAGGGAGCGAAGACCAGATGACGCCGCCGAAGTACGCCGACTACCTGGAAGCCCACCTGCCGCGGGCGCGGCGCGTGAGGATCGAGGGTGCGGGACATATGGTGCACGCCGAGCGGCCCCGCGAGGTCAATGAGGCGATCCGCGGGTTCCTCACCGGGCTCGGTCTCCGGACGTAGCGCACGGGCCATGGCGATCCGCCGCACGCCGGGGGCGTCACGCGGCCGGCACCGTGCACCACTCCCGCGCGACGTCGCCCAGGCCCTCGCTCCCGGTCGGGGTGACCACCACGGTATCCTCGGTCTTGATGTGGCCGGCGTCCGGGTGCAGGTATTCCGTCTCGATGGACAGCACCATCGAAGGCTCGAGGGTCCCGCGGCTCTGCTCCGCGACCTCGGGCGGTTCGTGGCTGACCATGCCGAGGCCGTGGGCGAGAAAGCGGCCGTACCGTCCCCAGCGGCCCGCCGTCACCGCTTCGGTCCCGATGCGCCACAGGTCGCGGCAGGCGAGGCCCGCCGTCACCGCTCCGCGGATCCGCTCCTGGGCGTCGAGGCAGGCGGTGAAGAGGTCCATTGCCAGCGCCGGCGGCGCGCCGATCGAGCCCATCCTGGCGATATCGGCGATGTATTCGTCCATCTCCGCGCCCGCGTCGACGTGCATCGGCCGCCCCCGGCCCCACTGTATGGAGGACGGAGCCCGCAGGAACCCCGGCCCCACGTTCGTGAACACGTAGAGAAACCCGGCGCCCCGCTCCTCGATCCGCCGCTGCACCATGCCGGCGATCTGACGGGTGGTGTGCTCGGGGCGGCCCTCCGCCAGGACGGCGCGAATCGCCTGGGCCGTCACCTGGTGGACCTGCCGCAGCCGCTCCAGTTCCGCCGGCTGCTTGACGGCGCGGAGCTCCCCCAGGATGGGCGTCGCGTTGATGAACGAAGCGTCCGGCAGGCCGGACCGGAGCGCGTCCAGGGCGTCCGCGGGCAGGAACGACGATTCCACGGCGATCGTGGCGCCCCCGAGCTCCTTGTCGCGGAGGGCCTGGGCCGCGGCCGCCGCGGCCGCCGCCGTCATGCTGGGGCCCCGCGTGATCCAGCGGCGGTCGGCGATCCAGAAGGGGCCGAATGCGTCGATGTAATCCTGCTCGTTCAGGACCCCATCCTGCCGGCCCACGTAGAAGGCCGATTCCGGCTGCGCGGCCGGGATCCCGACCACCGAGAGGTACTGCCCGCCGCCGAACCGCGGCGCCCGCGCGTAGAACGAGAGGTAGTACCCGCCGGTGAGATAGCGGACGTTGTGGCGCGTCGTGGCGAGGATCACGTCCGCGTGGTGCGCGCGCATCACCCGCTGGAGCCTCTCCGCATCAAACGGCAGCATGGGCCTGACCTCCGGCTTCGGCGCCGCGTCCGGCGGCGCCCGCGCTACCCTTTTCGTGTCTGGAGAAACGTCATCCTCCGCCCGGGGCGAACGGCGCCTGCGCGGAGCATCACCTGCTGGAGCCCGCCGTAGAGGCCGACCGGCAGGAAGATAATGAGCAGGATGAGCACCAGGCCGTAGATGGTCTCCGCCATGCCGATCAGCCTGATCCCGAACGTCACGCGCAGGTACTCGGCCAGGGCGATCGTCAGCGCGGTCCCCACCGTCGGTCCGAGGAGGGAATACATCCCCCCCAGCACGGCGGCGAACACGATGCGAAGGGAGACGCCGATTCCCGACAGCGTCTCCGGGCTCACGTAGGTGATGTACTGCGCGTAGAGGACCCCGCCCGCCGCCGTGAGCGCCGCCGACAGCGCGGTGATGCCGAGCTTGAACCGGGTCACATCGATCCCCACAGACGCGGCCGCCGTCTCGTCCTCCCCGATTGCCTCCAGCGCCGACCGGGCCATGCTCCGGTCCACGCGGCGCCAGAGGTAGAGGCCGCCGAGCCACACCACCACCGAGGCGTAATAGAAGACGCGCTTGTCGGCGAACTGCGCGGCCAGCAGGCTCGCCTGCGCCGGCGCGGGCCGGAGCGTCAGACCGAGGGAGCCGCCGGTCCATCCCCGCCCGGCGATGATCAGCAGGCGGACGACCTCGCCGACGGCGAGCGTGACGAGGACGAAGTAGTGGCCGACCACCCGCAGGCGGTAGCAGGGATAGCCCACCACGGCGGCCACGGCGACCGCCCCCGCCACCGCCGCGAGGCCCCCCACCCACGGCGTCAGCCCGAAGACGTTCCACAGCAGGGTCGCCGTGTAGGCGCCGATGCCCAGGAACGCGCCGTGCCCCAGCGAGACCAGCCGGAACCGTCCCATCAGCGACCACGCGCCGGCGATGAACGACCAGATGAAGATCTGGACGAGGACGTGGAGCACGTACTGGTGCATCCCGCCCATGGGGACCAGCGGCACGGCCGCAATCAGCGCGATGAGGGAGACCGCGAGCGCGCGGGGAAGGGTCATGCCCGCCTCGCGAGGATCCCGCCCGGCCGCGCGAACATCAGGGCGATGAAGAGCACGAAGGCGAGCACGTATCCCATCTCGGTGGAGAGCAGCACGCCGCCGAACGAGATGATCTCGCTCAGGATGAACGACGCGACGAAGGCGCCCACCATGTTCCCGAGCCCGCCCAACACGCAGATCATGAACGTGAGGGGACCGAACGCGGCGCCGAAATACGGATGGACGGGATACTGGATGATCAGCAGCGCCGCCGCCACCCCCGCCATGGCGCCGCCGACCGCCGAGGTGACCACGTAGACACGCTGCGGATCGGCGCCCATCAGCCGCATCGCCTCCCGATCCTGGGACACCGCCCGGATCGCCGTCCCCATATACGTGCGCGTGAGGAAGAGGTAGAGGCCCAGCACGGCGAGGACCGCGACGCCGAAGGCGAGCAGGCGCGTGAACGGGATGAACATCCCCCCGGCCTGGAGGATCGGCAGGTTCAGGCGGAGCGACCGGTGGTCGGTGGTCCAGAGGAGCGTCATGAAGGACTGGAGGAAGAAGAGCAGCCCGCCGGTGGCCAAGAGCTGGTTGACCGGGGGGCTTCCGAGGATGGGGGAAATGATCAAGAGGTGGACCGCGATCCCGAGAAGCCCCCCCAGCCCCACCGCGGCGAGCCCCGCCGCCCAGAGCGGCCACCCGTACAGGGTCACCAGGAAATACACCCCGTACATGCACACGGCGACGAGGTCCACGTAGGCAATCCACACGATGTCGAGCACGCCGAAGATCAGGTTGAGGCCCAACGCGAGGAGGGCCAGCACCCCCGCCAGCAGCACGCCGTTCAGAGCGGCCTCGGCCAGGAAGATGGGATCCATCATAGGCCCAGGTACGCTTTGCGGACGAACTCCTGCTCGCTCAGCTCGTCCGACCGCCCTTCCATCTTGAGCCGGCCGGCCTCGAGGAGGTAGGCGCGGTCCGCCAGCCTGAGCACCTGCCGGACGTTCTGCTCGACAATCAGGATCGTGTACCCTTCCCGGCGGATCCGCCGGATCAGGTCGAACAGGCGGAGGACCATCACCGGCGCGAGCCCCAGGGACGGCTCGTCCAGCAGGATGAGCTTGGGCCTCGACATGAGGGCGCGACCGATGGCGAGCATCTGCTGCTCGCCGCCGGAGAGGCTTCCGGCGCGCTGGCGCCGCCGCTCCGCCAGGATGGGGAAGAGCGCGTGCACGCGCTCGAGGCTCTGGCCGAACGCGCGGCGGGCGGGGGGAAGAAACGCGCCCATCCGGAGATTCTCGGCGACGGTCAGGTCCGGGAAGATCCGGCGCCCCTCGGGCACGTGGGCGATCCCGCGGGCGACGATCTCGTGGGCCGGGCGCCCCGCCAGCGACTCGCCGTCGAAGATGAGGCCTCCGGCGCGGGGGCGCAGCACGCCGGAGATGACGCGCATCACCGTGGTCTTGCCCGCCCCGTTAGGCCCCACGATCGCCACGGTTTCGCCCGCGGCGACCCGGAGGCCGACGTCCCAGAGCGCCGTGAACTGCCCGTAGCCCGCCGTGACGCCTCGGAGCTCCAGCATCTCAGCCGAGGACGATCTTCTCGCCCAGGTACGCCTCGATCACCCGCGGGTCCCCGGCCACGTCCCTCGGCCTGCCGTCGGCGATCTTTTCGCCGTGATCGAGGGCGACGACGCGATCGACGATCCGCATCAGCGTCGCCATGATGTGCTCCACCCAGACGATCGTGATCCCGAGCTCGCCGCGGATGCGCGTGAGGAGGTCGGCCGCGCCAGCCATCTCCCCCGGATCGAGGCCTCCCAGGCTCTCATCGGCCAGCAGCAGCCGCGGGTCGGTGGCGAGCGCCCGGGCAAGCTCGAGTTTCTTGAGCCCGGCCGCCCCGAGCATCGTCGTGGACGCATCGGGGTCCGCCGGCAGCCCCACGAGCTGCAGGACCTCGCGGGCGCGCTCCCGGGCCTGCGCCTCGGTGCTCCTGGTGTTCCGGCCGTAGTGGGCGGCCAGTGCGACGTTGTCCAGGATGGGCAGTTTGCGGAACGGGCGGGGGATCTGAAACGTCCGCGCGATCCCGCGGTGGCAGATCGCGTTGGGCGCGAGCCCGACAATCTCCTCGCCCCGGAACCGGATGGACCCCGATGTGGGCGCCAGCGCTCCGGAGACGCAGTTGAAGAGCGTGGTCTTGCCGGAGCCGTTGGGCCCGATGAGGCCCAGGATCTCGCCCTGCCGGACCTCGAATGAGACGTCGTCGAGGGCGGTAAAGCCCCCGAAATGCTTCGCCAGCAGGGAGACGGTGAGCACGCGCCCGACACACCGGGCGCCGGGAGGAAGCCGCAGCCCTTCCCCGCGCCCGGAGCCTGGGTGCCGGCGCTACTGCAGCGCCAGCGGCGACGACCGCGGAAGGAGCACGGCCGGCTTGACCTGCGCGAGCGACTTCGGATAGACGATCTGGAACCGGCCCCCGATCACCTGGTCGACGACGGGAAAGGCCCGTTCGTTCTGCCCGGCGAACCGGTGGCCCTGCGGATAGAACTTGACGCCGTAGCCCATGATCGTACCGCCGTCGGGGATATCGGTCTCGCGCGCGGCCCTGGCGATCGCATCGGGGCTCCACCCGCCGTACTTCTGGATGGCCCGCGGCAGCACGTCGGTGAGGAGGACCCCGAGGTTGTTGAAGCCCATGGAGACGTGGGGGGCGAGTTCCCCCTCACCGAACTCCGTGCGGTAGCGGCGCACCATCTCCTGCGTCATGGCCCAGACGCCCGGCCGGAGCCCCTTGGGATCCAGCAGCTGCCCCGCCGCCGGGTCCACCGTGTGGAAGCCCTCGACCCGGTCGGCGCCGATGTTCCCCTTCAACTTGTCGAGCTGGCTGTGCCCCGCCCCGTGGCCGAGGTAGGCGCGCACCCGCAGCCCTCCTTCTTCCGCCTGGCGGAGGAACAGCGCGATGTCGGGATTGTAGCCGGTGTGGAAGAGGACGTCAGGGCGGGCGGCCCGCAGCTTCGTGACGAGCGAGGACAGGTCCGGCGCCTGCGCCGAGTAGGCTTCCTTGAGGACCACATTGAGCCCGAGCTCTTTGGCCTTCGCCTCGTTTCCGGACGACACGTCGGTGCCGTAGGGTCCGTCCTCGTAGATGATCGCGAGGCGCAGGTCCCGGGCCGGCTTGCCGAATTTCTCTTGCGCGTAGTCGGCGATGTATTGGACCGAGAGCTTCCCGACCTGATCGCCGGTGGGCTGGGGCCGGAAGACGTACTGGAGATCGCGGCCGTCGAAGACCTTGGATGAAATGGCCGTGGTGATCCAGAGGAGCCTGTGCTCCTTGTCCACCCGCTCGGCCAGCGGCACCGCGTGGGCGCTCGAGTAGATGCCGGCCAGCACGTCCACCTTTTCAACGTTCAGCAGCCGTTCGGCCTCGTTGAGCGCGATATCGCCCTTGGACTGGCTGTCGCCGTCCACCTGCACGATCTTGTACTTGCCGGCGACGCCGCCGTGCTCGTTGACGTAGTCGATGATCATCTTGGCGCCGCGCCAGGAGTTGAGCGAGCCGCCCTCCGCGAACGGGCCGGTATGGTCATACAGCAGGCCGATCTTGATCGATCCCGCGGGCGCCTGAGCGGTCGCCGGGCCGGTGAGCCATACCGCGCCGGCGAGCATTAGGGCCGCGCAGGCCAGCGCGAGCCTCCGGAGCATGGGCCGCCCCATCATACGTCTGCCCCCCCTGTGCATCAACTCGCCCCAGCGGGCCCACGCCCGAGCGGCACAGGCCGTCCCGGCATGCGCAGCCCGGCTGGAGGTCGGGAGCGTGTTCGGGGTGAGTTCGCGGGGTTCCTCCGGGAACGGGCCCAGGACACGCGCGTGAGGCTCTTGAACGTTGTTGGGGTGATGCGCGACCCATTCCCCCGCGGGCACGCGATGGACCTGACTCGATCGGACCTTGCGTCGGCCCTCCCAGACCTCGATGGAACGAAGCGTCTCCCGGGCCTGCGGGCGGGCGCCGATGTCTGGCGCGACCCCGACGGGATTCCCCACATCATGGCGGCGTCGGCCCCCGACGCGTTCTTCGCCCAGGGGTTCGTGCACGCCCAGGACCGGCTGTGGCACATGGAGTTCGACCGGCGCCGCGCGTGGGGGCGATGGGCGGAATGGGCCGGCCCGGCTGCCCTCGGGCAGGATGTCCGAGCCCGCCGGCTGCGGATCGGCGCGAGCGCGCGCGCGGACTACGAGGCGCAGAACGCCGAGACGCGGGCGATGCTCGACGCGTATGCGGCGGGGGTCAACGCCTTCCTGGCGGCCACGCGGACCCTGCCGGTCGAGTTCCGGCTCCTCGACGCGCGCCCCGAGCGGTGGGCGCCGTGGGACAGCCTGGCCGTATTCAAGGTGCGGCACGTGGACATGGGCGCCTGGGAGGCGAAGCTCTGGCGCGCCCGGCTCCTCCGGCATCTCGGGCCCGGCCTGACGGCGAAACTCTGCCCCGGTACCCAGCCGGCCCCCATGCTGATCGTTCCGCCGGGAGGAGAGTACCGCGGCCAGGCGTCCGATGGGCTCGAGGTCTTCACCGCCGGCGGGTGCGCGCTCGCGGGGATCGAGGATTGGGATGGCGGCCATTGGGGCGCGGGCGACGGCGGTGCGGGCAGCAACAGCTGGGCGCTGTCGGGACGGCGGACGGAATCGGGCAGGCCCCTGGTCGCCGGGGATCCGCACCGGGCCATCGAGGTGCCCAACGTCTACTACCAGATGCACTTCGCCTGTCCTGAGTTCGACGCGATCGGGCTGTCGTTTCCAGGAGTCCCCGGCCTGCCGCATTTCGGCCACAACCGGTTCGTCGCGTGGTGCGTGACCCACGCGATGGCGGATACCCAGGATCTCTTCATCGAGCGCTTCGACCCGGCCGATCCGGGCCGGTACTGGTTCCGGGGCGAATGGCGGCGCGCCGAGGTCATCCGAGAGACCGTCCATGTGCGGGGCGCCGATCCGGTCGAGATCGAGGTGACCGTGACGCACCATGGACCCATCGCCCTTGGCGATCCCACGCGCGGGCCGGGGGTCGCGTTTCGCTACACCGCGACCGCCGCGCCGAACCGGACATTCGAGGCGCTCCAGCCCATGCTCCGGGCGACATCGGCCGATGCGCTCGAGGACGCGATGCGGCCGTGGGTCGATCCGGTGAATAACTTCGTGTTCGCGGATATTCACGGGGCGATCGGCTACCGGACCCGCGGCCAGGTCCCGGTGAGGGCGGAGATGAACGCGTGGCTGCCCGTGTCCGGCTGGGACGGCGCCCACGAGTGGCAGGGCGCGATCCCGTTCGAGGAGATGCCGGCCCAGCGGAATCCGGAGACCGGCTGGATCGCGACCGCCAACAGTAAGATCGCCGGGCCCGAGTATCCCCACTACCTCGGGCTCGACTTCGCTTCGGACCATCGGACGCGGCGTGTCGTCGCGCGCCTCCAGGCCCTCGAGCGTGCAACCTCCGCGGACATGGCGGCGATCCACGCCGACCGGATGTCGATTCCGGCCTGCGAACTGCTCGGGCTCCTGGACGGGATCTCTCCGGCCGGCGCCCTCGCGCGGCAGGCCCTCGAACGGCTCCGCGCCTGGGACGGGGCGATGGACCGCGACGGCGTGGCGCCGACGATCTATGCTGCGCTCCGGGAGCGGCTGATGCGGGATCTCCTCTCTCCGCTCCTCGGCCCCCTGGCGTCCCAGGCCTTTGCCACGGTCCCGGGCGGCCCGGTGACCCACGTGGCGCGTCTTCGGGCGCTGCTCGCCGGGTGGATCCGCGCCGGAGACCGCACGATCCTTCCCCGGGGGCTCGACTGGCCGGGGGCGCTGACCCGCGCGCTCGATGGGGCGGCGGCCGATCTGGAGACGGCGCTCGGCCCCGGCATCGACGCGTGGCACTGGGGGCGGCTGCACGCGACGCGTCCACGCCATCCGCTCTCTCCGATGGTTCCCGCCGCGGCGGCGCTCCTCGATCCCCCGCCGGTCGCGGCAGGCGGCGATGCCGACACGGTTCAGGCCGGGGCGTTCATCCCCGCCGCGGGCTACGGGGTGACCCTGGCCTCGGTCGCCCGATACGTCTTCGATCTAGGCGATTGGGACCACAGCGGCTGGATCGTTCCCCTCGGGGCGTCGGGCCACCCGGGGAGCCCGCATTACGCGGATCAGGCGCAGGACTGGGCCGATGTCCGCCTCCGGCCGATGCGCTACACCTGGAGCCGGATCCACGCGGAAGCCGAGCGCCATCAGCGCCTCGAGCCTTGAAGGCGTCCTGAGACCGTATCCGAGAACCTATTCGGCGTCGGTTGGAATGAAAATATTTCTTGGACTTCTTGGCCTTTCGACAGCGATAGGTGGTCTTGTGGGGGTTTGGTATTTCGGCACCGGCCATGAAGTTCATGACACAGCGGAGATGGTTTTCTATGTTGCAATCTGCTTGGGGATGGCTGTGCTTGGCTTTGGGTGCGCCATGGGGGCTAGGCCAGGAGCGTGGACCGTTGTACTTACCGCACACCTTAGAGCGGGGATCAGAGCGCGGCAAATTGCGTGGAGGCCAAAAACAATCTGCTACAATAATGTAGCGAAATTACTACGTTTCTGTTATAGTTATTCGACTCATGGAAGATAGGCTCTTCGGCTCCTCGGTCAGGACAGACACCCTGGTCACAATAGGGCGGCTTCAACGCACCTATGCATCCGAAATCGCCCGAGTTCTTGGCCGGCGCGTCATCGAAATCCAGCGCGCCGTGGCTTCGCTCGAGCAGGCCGGAATCGTCGTCAGCAATCGCATGGGCAACATACGGATCGTGGAATTGAACCCGGTCTTTCCAGCGAAGAATGAGTTGTACGCTTTGCTTCTACGGATGAGCGAGATGTCTATCTATGCAGGGTGGTGGTCAAAGATCAGGCGTCGCCCACGCGCAATGGGTAAGCCAGCCGCTCGCCTCACGGCGGAATGACGGGCAGGACGACGTGCGACGGCCGGTCCGCGTCGTGAAAGACGGTCTGGACGGCGGTCTGCGAGATCTGCTCGAGCCCGAGGGGCCCGCCCGTGTTGGGGTTGACGTCGAAGCGGGGGAAGTTGGATGAGGAGATGTGCAGGCGCGCCCGATGCCCTCGCTGGAAGACGACGGCGGTCGGATACAGCGTGATCGTGAACTCGTAGGCGGTGCCCGGCTCCATCAGCGCCGGCTCTTCGCGCGAGTCGCGGTAGCGCGCCCGGATGATGGAGTCGCCGATGTTCAACTCGTATCCGTCGGGGTAATCGCCGTTGGGCGGGTAGACGTCGATCAGTTTGGCGGTGAAGTCGGTGTCCGGCGCCGAGGAGGCGGCCCAGAGCTTCACGATGACGGAGCCGGTCACTTCCATATCATGCTCCAGGACCGGCGTCGAGAAGACCAGGACATCCCGCCGGGCGGAGAGCGGCAGGGTGTCCCTGGACCCATAGACGTGCGGGCCGCCCCGCTGGTCGAAGCCGCCGCCCGGCATCAGCTCGTACCCGACCGAGATGTTGCCGCCGATGGTCGGCACCGGATCCGCCGGGTCGAAGACATACCGCGAGGGGGCTGCGCCCGCCGGCGGCTTCCGCGGCGCCAGCCCGCCCCCGGGCTGCAGGTAGAAGGTCGTGGGTGTGGCGCGCCGGAGCGGCCATTCGTGCTCGAGCCGCCACCGGCCGCCGACATCGAGCCGGCGGGATTCCACCGTTTTCCGCCCAGAGCCGCCGCCCATCACGAAGATCGTGACCGGCGGCTTTTCCAGCAGGCCGTTTCGCGCCCCTTTCAGGACCGCGTCGAACCAGCGCAGCCGCAAGACGTTGTAGCCCAGCGGGGCGTCGGGGCCGAAGTCGGCGTCTCCGGCGTACGAAAGATCGAGATTCGCCCCTCCGTGGATCCACGGCCCCATGATCAGCCGCACGGGGCTCCGCTTCCGCCTGCTCAGCTCGACATAGTTCGTGACGGTTGAGCGGGCGTAGGAATCGTACCAGCTCCCGCACAGGTAGATGGGAACATCCGCGTGCTGCTCGTAGAGGTCCTCGATGGTGTACGCGGGACGGCTTCGCCAGTACGCGTCGTAGTCGCCGTGCTGGATGATATCGAGGAGCCACCGTTCGTAGGAAGGGACATGGCGGAGCGGCGTGAGCCCTTCCTTGGGGGGACCCTGCCCGAGCCAGTCTCGCACGTGCGCCCAGGCCTCCTCCAGGGTGGCCCGCTTCACCGGGTCGGCGATCGCCTCCCGGGATGTCGTGGCCATCTTGAAGGCGTAGAGGAAGAAACGCATCTCGAGCGCGCCGCCCTGCCGCATCGAGGCGGTGTGGTAATTATGGAAGCCCTGGCTGACGAACTGCGCCGCCAGGCCCGGCGGGTTCATCGCGGCGAGGCTCGTTTGGGTGCACGAGGAGTAGGAGAGCCCCATGGTCGCCACCCGCCCATCGCACCACCGCTGCGCGCGCACCCAAGCCAGGGTCTCCACGCCGTCCGGCGCTTCGTTGCCGAACGGATACCACTCTCCGTCGGACGCGTAGCGGCCGCGCACGTCTTGCAGGATAACGGCGTACCCGTGGCCGGCGAAATACTTTGCGGTAAGGACGAGGTCGGTCCTCAGCTTGTCGTAGGGCGTGCGCTCCAGAATGGCCGGCCATGGGCCGGGGATCCCCTGGGGAAGGTAGATGTCGGCGGCCAGCCGGACGCCGTCCTTGAGCTGCACCGGCACGCTGCGCTCGCATGTCACGTCGTGCATCGGCACGCATCCCCCCCGATCGCGTTACCGCTGGCAGGCCCGGCAGTAATAGGTGCCCCGGCCGGCGACCCTCGCGGGCACGAGCGCCCGGCCGCACCGCGGACACGCACCCCCGCGCCCGCGCGCGTCGAGCAGGGTGGCCCCCGGTCTGCCTGAGCGGGCAAGGCCGTCGGTGGCCCGCCGCAGGACCGCGCGGATGGCCCCATGCAGCCGAGCCACGTCCGGGGGGCGGAGCGATTCCACCGGGCGCGCAGGCCGCAGCCGGGCCTGAAAGAGGATCTCGTCGGCGTAGAGGTTCCCGATCCCGGCGACGAGGTCCTGACGCAGCAGCAGGCCCTTCAGCATCCCGCGCCGGCCTCGCAGCAGCGGACGGAAGCGGTTCAGGGTGAACCCGCGGGCGAGCGGCTCCTCCCCCAACCGGCGCAGCCCGGAGAGGCGGTGCACCCGGGCGGCGGGGAGGAGGTCCATGTGCCCGAACCGGCGCTGGTCCACGAAGCGCAGTTCCTCAGCGCCGAGCGCGAAGAGCACCCGCGTGTGGGGATGCAGAGGTGCCCCGGCCGGGGCGATCGCGAAATCACCGGTCATCCGGAGGTGGACGATTAAGGTGAGGGCGCCGTCGAGGTCGATCAGGAGGTACTTGCCGCGGCGGCCGACGCGCTCGATCCGCCGGCCGCGCATGAGCCGGGCGAATGCCCGGGGGGCCGGCGAGCGGATGGTCTTGGGGCTCAGGACCCGCACCCGGTCGATTCGGCGTCCGGCCGTTCTGCGGCGCAGCGTCCTGGCGAGGGTTTCGACATCCGGCAGCTCAGGCATGGGACTCCGCCCCCTGCGGGGGCTCCAAACCGGAGTGGTGCCAGCTCCAAGCAGATGTTGCCATCAGGCGAGCACGGCCGCCGGCAGGAACAACCCCCTGCGGATCATCCCGCGGCGAAATCCTCGTCCAGCAGATCGGTGACGAACATGTGGCCGGGAGCGTGGGTGATCATGAGATCGACCTTGGCCGTCCGTGCGACCGCCTGGGGGGTGACCCCGCACGCCCAGAACAACGGCACCTCGCCGGGCTCGATCCGTGACGCGTCTCCGAAGTCGGGATGCGCAAGGTCCCGGATGCCGATGGCTCCCGGATCGCCCACGTGCAGCGGCGCTCCGTGGGCCCGCGGGTACCGGCCGGTGACGAGCACGGCGCGCGGCACGCCTTCGCGGGGCACGGGGCGCATGCTGACGACCACCGGGCCGTGCAGCGCGCCCGCCGGCCGGCAGGCCATCGACGTGATGTACATCGACGCGTTCCGGCCATCCTCGATGTGGCGCACGGGGAGACCCGCCCGCTGCATGGCTCCCTCAAAAGTGAACGAGCACCCGAGGAGAAACGCGACGAAATCGGGACGCCAGTGCCGCGTGATCTCCGTGACCTCTTCCTCTAACTTGCCATGCCGGTAGATGCGGTACTTGGGGAGGTCGGTGCGGAGGTCCGCCCCGGGCGCCGCGTACGCCGGTTCGGCGCTGCCGGGATCGGTCACATCGATCAGGGGACACGGCTTGGGGTTGCGCTGGCAGAAGAGCAGAAAGTCGTAGGCCGTCTCCCGGGGGACCACGACCAGGTTCGCCTGGGCGAAGCCAGGCGCCAGTCCGGCCGTAGGTTCTCGCCATTCCCCGCTGCGCATCAAGTGCCTGAGATCGCGGGGCCTCAGCCCCTGGACCGCCGCGAGATTGCTGATCGGTGGCATCGCCCGAGTATTCCGCGGGGAAGATGAACGCTCCTGCGCAGGGTGGGCTCCTTGTCCTCCTCCTACTTGTTGCCCGAAGGCTCGGACGGCGGTGGCGGTTGTGGCGTCGCACCGGCGCATTCGCGCCACGGGCTGCCGGGCCGCGGCGTGAAGTTCCAGCCGTGGGCATCCGTGAACCTCGGGTCGGCATAGACGGAGTCGGTGTCCTGTCCCGACGTCCGCCGCCACCCTGCCAGGCCGAAGTGGTCCGACCAGTCGAAGAAAAATGGGGCGGCGTTGTAGGGGTTCCACCAGTCGTTCCGCCTCGACCTCAGGGTCGTCAGCACGAAATCCCAGCCTGGAATCGCCAGGACGTCCTGGCCGCCGCCGCTGCTTGCGATCGCATTGCCGCAGAGGGTCAAATGCTCCGCCCGGACGGCCATCACGGCGCCTGTCTCCCAGTTGGTCACCGTGCGGGAGGACTCTCCGCCGACCTCGAACTGGCCCTTCCCGTTCCCATACAAGGCGCTGTCCTGAAGCGTCAGGGAGGAGGACTCGGTGGTAAACACCCCGCGCTTTCCGTTTCCGCACGCGACGGTCCGCAGAATGGCGGTCGGCCCCTGGCTGGCCTCGATGAAGGCGCCATTCAGAAGATTCCCGCACAAGAAGCCGTCACTGATCGTGACGTTCTGGTTGTCGGTATCGAGCCAGAGCCCGTGCGCCTGGTTGAAGACCGCCCTGTGGTGGCTGATCGTTCCGCCGTGGATGAGCAGCACCTTGATCCCGGCCATCGCCCAGTCGTAGAAGCCGCCCCAGGCTCCCCGCCAGTTGTTGCTCGACGTCTCATTGCGGTCGTAGCGAAGGGACGTCACCTGCGCGGCTTCCATGCCCCGCCCGCCGTTGTAGTTTGCCGTGTTCCGCAGGGCGGTCACGTTGGTCGACTTATAGACACCGAGTCCCCCCCAGTTATTCCAGCGGAACACGGTATCGTGCACCAGCAGGTTGGTCATCTGGTCGAAAAACACGGCGCTATCGTCGAGCGGCGTCGCGGCATGCTCGAACACCAGCCCGCTCACCGTCAGGTTGGCCCGGCCCGAGGCCGCAAAGAGCGTGAGGCGCACCGCGACCTCGACGGCGGCGGTGTTCGGATCGACGCCTCCGCCCGGCAAGAGAGAGATCGTTCGCCCTGCCTCGTCGACAAGAAATGTCCCCGGCGTCAGGGGAGTAGGGGGGAGAACCTGGCGCAGCAACTGTCCGTTGACGAAGACCATCTCGCGCCGCCGGACAATGTCTTGAAGGGCCGGCCATCCCCGCGGAACGGGAACGGGACCCCAGGTGTAGGGCCACGCGTGCGTGAAGGCCGTTCCCGAGCGTTGCCACCCGGTCCAGATGTCGGCTCCGGAGATCACAGCCTTCCCGGCCTCGGTGGCTTGGAAGGTCATCGCCGCGGGGGTTCCACCGTCGGGCAGCGACACCGCCTCGCGATACGTGCCGGGGTGAATCAGTACCGTGACCGGCGCGCCGTTCCTGTTCGCGCCGGCGGCCAGGTGAACAGCCCGGCCGATGGTCCTGAGCGGCAGCGCCGCGGTTCCCGGGTTGGCATCGGAGGCGACCGGGTTCTGGTTATCCACGTGGAACACGGACACCGGCACAGCGGCCGTCCCGCGTGAGGGGCGCGCCCCCGCAGCCAGCAGCACGAGCACGGGGACCATGAACAGCATCGAAAAGGCGGCCTTGCGGCCGCCCCCGACCGGTCCCCCCCGCTCGCGCGTTTCCCCGTGCCTACAGCATTGGGCCAGGATGTCCCCTGAGCGTCGGTGTCAGCATTTCCGCCACGGGCTGCCGGGCTGCGGCGAGAAGTTCCAGTTTGCGGGATCGGTGAACAGGGGGTCGGTGGAGACGGAGTCTGTATCCTGGCCCGATGTCTGCTGCCAGTCGGCGAGGGTGAAATGCGCCGTCCAGTCGAAGAAAATTGGGGCGGCGTTCTCAGGATTCCAGAAGTCATTCCGCCCG
>Ga0209804_1001050_pt1 | contig 18785 bp, 14 predicted proteins | sample GraSoiAngelo_139_FD_185896 | JGI IMG/M metagenome (GOLD analysis project Ga0209804, IMG submission 185896) | Grasslands soil microbial communities from the Angelo Coastal Reserve, California, USA - 14_0929_12_20cm (SPAdes) (version 2) | ecosystem: Environmental > Terrestrial > Soil > Grasslands ... | reverse complement strand
TCGGTCTCCCAGATAATGTCGATCATCTTTTACACTTGCTCGCTCCTGTTCGCGCCACATCATCAGGGCCTGCCGGCCCCGCCCCCCTCAGTTCCCCTCGCGTGCCATCCACTCCCCTGTTGAAAATCGGATATTTCCGGAGCTTGATGCCCTCGTCTTCACCGGCGCGCAGGCAGCGGACCCCATCTAAATCGACTCCTCAGATCCAACACCATCCCGGCCCCACTGGCTTGAACCTGTGCCTGGAATTCATTGAGAGACTCCGAACCACCTCTTGCGCTGCCTGAAGTCGTGCTCTGAACCGGTCTCGCGCTGTACGATTTCAAGAACCATCGTAATCCGAGCGTATAATCGCCAGGGTCTATGGCACTCGTCCCTGGCACAAGGTTCGGGCCGTACGAGATCCAGTCGCTCCTCGGGGCCGGCGGCATGGGCGAAGTGTATCGCGCCCGAGACACGCGGCTACAACGTACGGTCGCGATTAAAGTTCTGCCCGCACCTCTGTCCTCGAACTCAGATCTGCATACCCGCTTCGAGCAAGAAGTTAAATCCATCTCGGGGCTGCAACATCCCAACATCTGCGTGGTTCATGACATCGGTTCCGAGGATGGCGTTGACTTCATGGTTATGGAGTACGTCGGCGGGCAAACGCTGGACAAATTGATTCCTCCGGGTGGTATGGCAACGGATCAAGCGATCAGGTACGCCGCACAAATCGCCGATGCTCTCGCGCGCGCACACGCCGCAGGCATCGTACACCGCGACCTGAAGCCCGCGAACATCATGGTGGACGAAAACGGACTGGTCAAAGTGCTGGACTTTGGGCTCGCCAAACTTGCTCCCCCGGCGTCTGCGATGAGCGGCGAAGATGCCACCATGGCAACGACGCCAGGGATGGTCGTGGGCACAGTGGCCTACATGTCGCCGGAGCAGGCGGAAGGAAAGCCGATCGACGCGCGCAGCGATGTCTTTTCATTCGGTTCGGTGCTCTATGAAATGTTGACTGCTCGGAGATCTTTCGAGGGCCAATCCAGCGCCGCGTTGCTCTCGGCCGTCATGCGGGACGATCCGAAGCCTTTGCAGGAAGTCAAACGAGAGGTCCCGCCGGAAGTACGCCGCATCGTTACCCGCTGCCTGAAAAAAGACCCCACTGCGCGTTACGCCGGTGGCGCCGAACTCGCACAGGAACTCAAGAGCTGTCGCGACCTTTTGTTCCCCGAGTCGGGCTCGATATTAAGCCCTGCAAGGATTGTCAGAGAGGTACACCGCCCGCGAGTGCTGGTTCCGCTCCTGCTGACGGTTATTGTTCTTGGCACAGGAGCGGCCTGGCAGGTAAAGCGCTACCGTGACGCTCGCTGGGCGCGAGAGGTGGCCTTGCCGGAGATGTCGAAACTGTCGGACCAGGGGAAATTTGGCGCCGCTTACGCGCTCGCTGTGAAAGCTGAGAAATCGATTTCTGGCGATACCGCGCTGGCCAAGCTGTGGCCAGCAATTTCCTACCAGCTTTCGCTCGAGACAACGCCGCCCGGCGTAGACGTCTACCGCCAGGATTACGGTAACGTCAATGCGCCCTGGGAATTCGTCGGGAGAACTCCGCTGAGGAATATCCGCCAGCCCCGCGGGATGTTCGTCTGGAAGTTCGAGAAACCGGGTTTCGGTACCGCTTTGCGGACGACACTCGCCTTGATTCCACGGTATTCGGTGCCTCCCGGCGATCCCGTAGAGGGAAGCGTTACGCTCGACGAGGTGGGAACCATTCCTCCGGGAATGGTGAGGGTCTCGCCGGTAAAATACTTCAAAACACTATTTATTCCGGGCTATGAAGGAATGCCGGAGTTGGCCCTCAAAGATTATTGGATCGATCAATATGAGGTGACGAACCGCCAGTTCAAGGCCTTTCTGGACCAGGGTGGATATCAAAAACGCCAGTATTGGAAAGTCGATTTCCTGCGAGACGGAAAGCGTCTCTCGTGGGAAGAGGCAATGGCGCTATTCCGAGATAGTGCCGGGCGGCCCGGACCGAAAGAGTGGATCCAGGGCGAATATCCCAAGGGACAAGACGGCTTCCCTGTTACTGGGATTAGCTGGTACGAAGCGGCGGCTTATGCGGAGTTTGCGGGCAAGAATTTGCCCACGATCTATCACTGGAACCGGGCTGCAGGACCGTTTTCCGCAGCGTTCATCGTGCCGGCAAGCAACTTCGGCGGCCCGGGTATTCTGCCGGTCGGCAGTGAGCCGGACATGAGCCCGTGGGGAAACTACGATATGGCGGGCAACGTCAAGGAGTGGATCTGGACCGAAGCAGAGTCCGGCAAGCGCTACGTCCTCGGTGGAGCCTGGGACGAACCCAACTATATGTTCATCGACCCGGACGCGCAGTCGCCCTTTCTCCGTGCATCGAATATTGGGTTCCGTTGTGTGAAGTATATTGAACCTGAATCGCTGCCCCAAGTCGCGACCGATCCGATGCCCTCGCCCCGGCGCGATTTAACTAAGGAGAAACCGGCCTCCGACCAACTGTTCCAGGCCTACCGCGGCGTTTATTCCTATGACAGGACACCCCTGAACGCATCGGTTGAGCCTTTTGGCCAGGACGAAGAGGATTGGAAAGCCGAGAAGATCACTTACACGGCGGCTTACGGAAACGAGCGGGCCATCGCCTACTTATTCCTTCCAAAGAAAGTCAAGCCGCCATTCCAGACGGTCCTCTTCTTCCCCGGATCGAATGCACTCCTGCTACGGAAGTTCTCGCTCTACACGACATCGGCTCTGGACGCCGTTCTCAGGAGCGGCCGCGCCGTGCTGTACCCCGTTTACAAGAGCACTTATGAACGAGGCGACGGCATGGAAACAGATGTAGCGAGCATAACCAGCGACTGGCGAGATCACGTCGTCATGTGGGTGAAGGACGCTTCGCGGGCCATCGACTACGCTGAGACGCGTCCTGAACTGGATCGGAGTAAGCTGGCCTACTACGGCTACAGTTGGGGCGCGGAAATGGGAGCCATTGTGCCCGCCGTCGAACCACGCATTAAGGTTTGTATCCTCGCGCTGGGTGGACTCGACTTCCATCGATCGCTTCCTGAAGCCGATACCATCAACTTCATTTCAAGAGTTAAGCAGCCGGTCTTGATGCTGAATGGACACTACGATTTCTTTTTCCCCGTGGAATCCACTCAGGAGCCTTTCTATCGGCTGCTGGGTTCGAGGAAAGACCAGAAGAAACACCTGCTCTACGAAACCGGTCACAACATCCCACGCAACGAACTGATCAAGGAAACACTGAACTGGCTGGACCGGTATCTGGGGCCAGTGAACTAAATTCCGTGTCCATCGCTCGTCCACGAACCTGCTTGGAACCGATCTCGTTGCCGCGAAGTTATATCGCCGCGGACCTTGCATCTGAACACTGATAGTCTGTTCAACGTGGGTAGTGTGCAGGTTGCGGCCGCCTCCCGTCATCCGCCCACAACAGATCGTGTGTGTCGGGAGCTTCATTTTGCCAGAGCCGTCTGGAATCGGGGGAGATTTTGGTGCTATCCAGCCAGGTCGTTTCCTGCTGATAAGCGGGACAGATCGGCAGCCAGGAGGCTACGCGTGAATCGCTTTCAGGCAGGAGTGTGCAGCCTGGTTCTGGTCCTTACCCTTCCAGGAGCAGCGGTCGCGCAGCAGCCTGCTGTCCATGGTGTGCCCGGTGATCTCGCCTGGCGAAACGCTCCTCTCAGCTGGCACGTCCAACATGGCGAACTCACGATTCGTTCGGAAGCAGACCGATTGGTTCGTTGATCCATTTGATGGCACAGTTCACAACACAGCGCCCATGCTCCTGTTTGGGCCGGCAGATGACTATGTCCTCAGCGCAAGGGTGAAAGTCGGATTCAAAGCGAAATGGGACGCGGGAGCTCTCGTGGTCTGGGCGGACGACCATCATTGGGCGAAGCTCTCGTTCGAACTTTCACCAGCCGGACAGCCAACCATGGTAACCGTGGTCACGCGGGGGCTATCGGACGATTGCAACTCCATACCGATCTCCGGGAACACGGTCCATCTGCAGATTGCCAAGAGCGGTTCCGCGTACGTTTTCTATTCGTCGTCTGACGGGAAGAACTGGCAGGTGTTGAGAGTCTTCAACATGGGAGAAAGATTAAAGCCGAGAGTTGGGTTCGAATCACAATCTCCGGCGGGCGAGGGAGGGGAAGTCGTTTTCTCCGGGATCCACTACAGCCCGCAGAAAATCACGAACATCTACAAAAGCGAAGTCTTCTAAACGGCACGTGTTTTCCTCTTCGCATCGGTCTGCACTCGTGCTTGGAGTTATCCGCCTTCCACGCATCGGTCGGCAGACAAGAAGTAGTTCCCCCCTGCAAAACTTCGGATCAAATGATCTAGACCACCTTTTATTATAATGATCTAGACCACCTTTTATTATATAGACAACCTGTTATTATATAGACAACCTGCTGCCAGAAATGCGCAGCTCCAAAAGCCAGTGGCGTCGGATATGAGCGCCTGGCGGTCCGGGATGCGGACAGCCAGGGCCGCACCATTAGTTAGCAGTAGTCAGTAGCTTCTCCCCGTGTCATCTTTCCAAAACGCCCGCCCAGAGCCAGAATTCAGGTGTACAATGCACGTGTCCTGCCACGTAGCCCTTGGGGGGAGGGCTATTGGGGAGGATAAAATCGGAGAGATTTAGGCCCAGATCATAACGAATGGTTTGGGCCTTCTTGTCTGCCACAAGCAACCCGGAGGCCCCCAAATCCCCACTCTGACTAGAGTGGGGATCAGCCAACTACAGCCCAGGTACGCCACGCCAGCACGTGCGGTAAGGGTAGTCGGTCGACACCTAGCGGGAACGCTGGCTTTTGTGCAACGAGTTGTCGGAGCCGCTGGTCATCCTCGCGAACCCCCGCCGGTTCCCAATGATTGCAAAGTATCGGAACTCTGTCAGCCGCCACTGACAGCGGGGACGATGGAGATCTCAGATCCGTTCGAGACGGGACTGGCGAGTCCGCCCGTATATCTGACGTTCTCTGCACCAATGAAGATGTTGATATGTTGCCGAACTTGTCCTTGCTCCGTCACGATGCGATCTCGAACCCCAGGATAAAGTGTCCATAGACCGGACAAGGCGTCGGCCAGAGTCCCCGCTAACTGTTCGATCTCAACCGTGCTGCGCCCGGCAGTAAATTCGCGCAAGGCACCTGGAATGTGAAAGGTCACCGACACAATTAGCTCTTTTTCGTTTGCTGCGACTTGGGCGTCGTTGCCGATTTCGCTGGGGATGAAGTCCTGTGCGATTCTCTGGGCGATGCCTTTGATTCGCCAAAGGCGTCCTCGACGAGCGCACACCGTACGCAGACCACCGATGGCAACCCTTCGAGTATCTTTTGCCATGTTCTTCCTTCGTCGCGCGAGCCAAAGAGTTGTCCGCTCCGCGTCCCTAAGTAAATTCCGACCGGATCGAATGAATCTGCGGACATTGCATCACGCAAGACAGTTTCGTAAGCGCGTTTTTGTGGCAAGCCACGCATGAGGGGCTCCCACGAGGCCCCAGCGTTGCGAGTTCGATAAACCCGCAGTCGGCCTTCGCACGCGCACCGAAACTCATCGGACTCGACTGGAACGACATACACCCAGTCGGGATTTTTGGGGTGTATGACAACGGCAAAACCGAAATCCGACGGCACGCCATTAGCAATGTCCGTCCAGGTTTCAGCGCAGTTGTCAGAGCGATAGAGTCCCCAATGATTTTGCAGGAAAAGGCGTCCTGGACGATCAGGATGCAGTGCGATCTTGTGTACGCACTGCCCGAATTCGGGATACTTATCGGGCATGAACATAGCGCGGATGCCGCGGTTTTGCGCTGTCCATGTGCGCCCCGCATCGTCGGTGCGGTAGACGCCACCGGCGGAAATTGCCACGTACATGCGCTGGTTGTCAGCCGGGTCGAGCACAATGCTATGCAGCGACAGGCCTCCATTACCTGGCATCCAGCGGGGACGATGCGGATGATCGAACAGACCACGCACTAGCGACCATGTCTCGCCCGCGTCGCGGCTTTCGAACAGCGCCGCCGGTTCCACGCCGCAATAGAGGACGTCGGGTTCCTCGGGCCGACCGAGTGTTATCTGCCAGATGTTCTTCAAGGAAACACCGGTGTCAGGGGGAAACCGAATGCTGGCCTGCTGCGGATTCGTCCAGCTCTTCCCGAAATCTTCGCTGGACCGCAGGAGGGTGCCCCAATAACTCTGCGTCGAAGCCCAGATGCGGTGCCGGCTTCCACGCCCATCATAGGCCAGCGCGTAAACCGTGTGCCCGTGGAAGTAGGGACCACCGACCTCCCAGCGGCTGCGCTGAGCATTCGAGCGAAGGATGAACGCTCCTTTGGTCGTTCCGACCAGCAAAAGAAAGTCTCCCTTCCTGACATGGGCATGTCGCACACTGTGCAAGACGGTAGTCCTGGGTGCACCGGCGCTTCGATCGGTACCGGAATCAGCTGCAACGATTGCGCCCGACTGAACCGCCTCCAGAGCCGCCTGAACTTCACTCGCGCGTTGATAACGCTGCATCGGTTCTTTGGCCAAGCAACGTTGGATAGTCGCCCATAAGCCAGGCGGCACCGGAGGCCCGAGTGGCTTTGGGGGTTCGCGCATGATGATCGAGCTGATCTCAAAGCCAGTGCGCCCCTCAAATGGCAAGCGCCCGGAGGCGAGTTCATAGAGCACGACTCCTAGCGCCCAAAGATCACTACGGCCGTCGGCCGCCTCTCCACGCAGGATTTCAGGCGCCATGTAGGGCAAAGTGCCACTTACGCTCGAAGCGTCCTGTACGGTTGCAAAGGATCGGGTAGGACCTTCGAGAATCCCGCTTCCTACCTGTTTGGCTAGACCGAAGTCGAGAACTTTGACCAGGCCGTCAGCAGTGACGACAATATTCGCCGTCTTTAGATCCCGATGAATAATACCCCGGTCATGGGCTCGCGCGAGGGCACTCGCGATCTGAACGCCATACCGTAGGACTGACTCTGGCGGCAATCCCCCCTCTCCGCTCATGACGTGCAGAGACTTTCCCTCGACCAGTTCCATCACGATATAAAGCTCGCCGCCAGTCTCCCCAACTTCATGGATCGTACAGATGTTGGGATGAGCCAGAGAAGAAGAGGCACGCGCTTCATGGAGCAGATTCTGGCTTGCTGATGGATCCAGACCCAAATCCTTGTTAACAACTTTCAGGGCCACTTCGCGGTGCAACACTTCGTCGTAAGCACGATAGACAACTCCCATTCCCCCTTCCCCGATCTTCGATAAGACGCGGCAATGGCCGAGAACTTGGCCTATCATAGGGGGATTCCTTTCCCGCCCAATGCTAGGCTGGGCTTTGGACTTCCGTCAACGAACCCATAGCGGTATCAGCGGTATGAGAGCTCATCACATCAAGGTGCTTCAAGACTTCTAAAATTGCACTGGGGCCATCGGCATGGGACTGGGCGACATTGCTGAGGGGGAGCGTCAGCCGGTGTAACTCGCCTACGCATGCGTCGGCTAGCGGGCTTCTCCCTTGCCGGAATGGATTCTACGTTGCCGGACTGAAAATGATGTGACGCGTGCAGGTCTCAAAACTGAGCCGTCAACCCCTCCTTGGCAGCGATAGCGAAACGTGCATAAAGCTGAGGGTTGTCTATCTGATCTTCGTCCGTCACAATGGGGGCTCATACGACCTTCCATTATCCCCGTGACCAGTTAGCTCCGAGTTGCTGGAGGACAAAAGCAGACCCAGGATCTTGGTCACGATTCCCGACCGGCTGGAAACCCCCATTTTGATGGTAGCGATACGCAGAAAGGCCTTGACCGTATTTGCGCTGATCCCCATATTCTCTGCCACTTCCTTGTTGCTCAACCCCTGCAGCAACAGTGCTACTGCTTGCTGCTCGCGATGGGTAAGGTGGAATTGCTCGGAGACCTGGGACAGGGCAAGAGGTCCGGACATCCCTCGCTCCAGCACAACCAGGGTCGCAGTGTCGCTCGAACCTTTGCCATTGCTGTTCAGAAGAAACGCCCGGCAGAAATAGGTCCGGCGTCCGGACCTCAATTTTATGATGGGGTAAGCCCGGTTCCGGTTTGCGTGAGAGCCCTGAGTGCTAAAAAGACCGGGGCGGACCTTTTTGTGGAATACGTCCGCGAGGCTCTGAGACGTCGGTCCCGGATAGGTCAATATTGCAATCGCCTCATTGTTGGCAAAGAGCGGCTTCATAGAAGCATCAGCCACAAGAAAGCCCACTACCGGTGGCCAGGCTCGAAGTCCACCGCTGTCGCCGGCTGACCGGGACTTCTGCGGATTTGGTTCCGACGCTTGCATGATGCTTCCCTGTCACGCCCGGGATAGTGGCTCCCACAGCCCCTGGATACAAGTCACCTGCTCAGATCTCCGACAACACTCCGTCGACTGGGATTCCAATGATTATGCTGACCCAATCCGGTGGCGGCGATTCGAATCATCTCGCCGACTCGACCGACTTCACCGGTTACATCAGGCCTCAAGCGACCGCAGCCGATTTCTCTCCGAGCCCAGCATGGTTGCTAGCGTATTCGGCTGGCTTTGTTGCACAGTCTCCTCTGCTCGTCTAAGCATTCAGCGGATGACATAGTTATTAGTAAGGCGTCATCGCCGGACCCATGTTATTGCGGGTGTCCGTCTTCTCAGACGGCTTCGAGTTTTCGGGGGGGGCGGTATTATCGAACTTTGCTTGAGCCGACGCTCAGTAAGAGGGGAGGGGTGAAAAAAACACCACTTTTGACATACGCGTTTCGGCCACAGTGACAAATACCGATAGGATTGTCAAGAAAAAACGTCAGAAAAAACGTCGGCTCACCCCAAAAAGCGTCATCTACGACTGCGGGTCGCGTAAGTTTTTAACTACGTGCTCTTCCCAATTTCGCCCGAGGAGAGCTGATGCCCATAGATTTTCCTTGCTGGAAAACAAATTGCACGAGTTTGACGACCCGGGTGAATCTGCAGCGGTGCCGAATCCGCAAATTCTGTTGAGTTTGGCGCAAGATCTGCCGGCGATTTGGAACTCGCCTGCTACGGACATGCGACTGAAGCAGCGGATCGTGCGGATTCTGATCCGCGAGATCATTGCCGAGGTGGAGGAAAAAAGCCGAGAAGGTGTTCTGCTGATTCACTGGGCCGGCGGGCGTCATTCTGAAGTGCGCGTGAAGAAAAGTGAGACCGGTAGGAGCCGGCGGTGCACGGATCCCAAGGCGATCGAGGTCATTCGACAAATGGCTGGGAAGTTTGGTGACCAGCAGATCGCAGGCACGCTGAACCGGCTCAGGCTGCGCACAGGAGTAGGCAACAGGTGGAACGCGAGTCGAGTTCACTCGGCTCGTTGCTATTACCACCTGCCAGCCCTGGCGCAGAATGATCAGCCCAGCGAAGTAACTCTTCAGGTGGCCGCGGAACGCCTCAACGTGAGCCAATCGATTGTACGGCGCATGATCGAAGACGAAGATACTGCCAGCGCGTCAGGTGGTGGTTTGTGCGCCATGGCAGATTCCCTTGGACGCATTGGATTCAGAAGCGATCCGCAAACAGGCCACCGATCTCAGGAATCAAGCGCGGATTCCGCAACGGCAGAGTTGCGCTGGGCAGCAATTAATGTTTTCAGAGAGACAGCGAGGTATAGCACCATGTCGCAACATCGGCCGGCAGCTTACCCTCCTAGTTTTGTTCTCCGGTGTGGCAGCGACGCTCGCTGTGGATGTGGACCCGCTGACTGTTTTCGAGGTCGCTCAACGTCCCGCTGAAGTAGCTGCTGCTCCAATACGCTTTCTTGGCGATTTCTCCTGCCACCTTGGCGGCGAGCTGAGGGTTATCGGCAAACACGACCACACGCGCGCCTTTGTCCCACAGTGGCAAGCGGCCATCCTCGTTGGCAGCCGCGGCCTCGCCGGGTTGAATGTTGACAGCGCAGGCGACGGTGTCGTCGCGGAAAACCTCCGGCGTGCGAGCATCGACGAAGACAGCGGTGCGGTCGCCATTGAAGATGTAGGCGAAGCCATCGAGATCGGTCTCGACCGTGTTGCCGAGGGCACGCCACACCGGCAAGCCCAGCTGATAGCGATAGAAGTTGTCATAACCGGCGCTGACGAGTGCGGCCGCGACGCGTTTGCTCTTGCCGCAGAACGGCCCGTTGCAGGTGAGCACGAACTCGGCATGAGGATCAGGATAGAGGGCGGTGATCTGGCTTACTTCGCGGGTCACGATGGTGTTGTTCTCCGGGGGGATGTTCATTGCGCCGGCGATATGCGAAATCGCGTATTCCAGCGGGAAACGGACGTCGAACACCCGCATGCTGCCAGAGGCCAGGATCTGCTGAAGCCGCTCGGTGCTGATCTCGGTTCCGGGCTGGTTCGTTTCCAGAAGGCTGGTCTGAAAGATAGTTGGGGTCGCCGGACACTGCGCCTGAACGGGCAGCAAGATGGCGAACGTAGCACTTGCCACAATGGCAAAGATCAGGGCGGGGCGGGCCAAGCGGTTCAGTGTGCGATACATATTCTCCTCCTTAGAAACCGAAGATGCTCGTCACCGCCCGGCATGGCAATGTATAACCGGTGTTTTGCCGGTGATTAGGATGTGATGATCTAAGTTGCGGAATTGAAAAGCCTTTTGAGTTAAAATCAGGCCTCACCCGAGGCCGTTTTCCCGCATGCGTCCGGTTACAAAAACCCCGGTCATCGTCAGGTTCGAAGGCTACGAGCTGGATCAAGCCGCCGAGGAGCTTCGCAAGGGCAGTTTCTCTCTGAAGCTGCAGCCGCAGCCGTTCAAGATCCTCGCCTACCTTGCGACCCATCCGGGCGAACTGGTCACACGGCAAGAGCTGCGCGAGCATGTTTGGCCGGGCGACACGTTCGTGGATTTCGACCTGGCAATCAATCAGGCCATCAAGCAGATCCGGGCGGTACTGAATGACGACGCGGACCATCCGCGAATGATAGCCACACTGCCGAGGCGTGGGTACCGGTTCATAGCAAAGACGGGGCTCGCGGCAGGCGCGACCGAAGCAGAACTCGTTCCCGGCGAATTGCCTGAAGCGATGACGACGCCCGTGAATGTGGGTAGCAGCCCGGCGCGCAACGGGTGGCGTCAGCGGTTATGGGTGGCGCTCGCAGCCGCAGCACTTCTCATCGCAGTCGTGGTTGGTTATCGGTTTTCCACAAACAGCAGAAGGCCGCCGAAGGTCCGCATCGCGGTGCTGCCATTCCAGAACCTGACCGGCGATCTGAACCAGGAGTTTTTGGCCGATGGCATGACCGAGGAGATGATTGCGCAGCTCGGGGCAATGGATCCGAACCGGCTTGGAGTGATCGCGCGCACCTCGGCGGTGAAGTACAAGAACAGCGGCAAGGGCGTCGACCAGATTGGAAAAGAGCTGGGTGTCGATTACGTGCTGGAGGGGAGCGTGCGAGAGTCGGCGTCGCGCGTACGCATCACGGCCCAGCTCATTCGCGTGGCCGACCAGATACACATCTGGTCGGAGAGCTTCGACCGTAATCTCGAAGACGTCATGGCACTCGAGGTCGATGTAGCGCAGGCAATCGCATCGCGTATTGATGTGCGAGTGGGGCAGCGTCGAGGTCCACCGTCGCAGCCGGTGCAGACTAACTGGGAAGCATACGCGGCGTATTTAAAGGGCCGACACATCCTGCTCGACAGAAAGAGTGCAGCAACCATTATTGTGGCACTCGAATATTTCCAGCGCGCCCTTCAACTTGATCCAAATTTCGCTCTGGCATACGCGGGGATGGCCGACGCGTACGCCGAGCAGGCTGATGGTGACCTGGATCCGGCCAGGGCTTTCACGCTTTCCAAAGATGCGGCCACCCGCGCTCTCAGCCTCAATCCTGACCTAGCGGAAGCGCACGTGTCATTGGCGAACGAGTTGCTGTACCGGGAGTGGAAGTGGGCCGACGCGGAACGCGAATACCAGCGTGCGCTCGAGCTCAAGCCGACCTACGAAGAGGCGCATCATTCCTATTCGCACTATCTCACCTTGGCTGGGCGCCACAACCAGGCCATTGCTGAATCCGTGTGGCTGCTTGAGGCCGATCCGCTCTCGTCGCACATGAACTCACATTTGGGATTGGCGTATCTGCGGGGCGGACACTTCGAGCAGGCGCTGGCACAGTTCAACAAGACGATCGCGCTCGATCCAAACTACATCCGCGTGTACGTGCACATGGGCTATGCTTACGAATCACGCAAGATGTATGCCGACGCGATTGGGGCGTTCAGCAAAGCGGTGAGCCTTGCAGGTGAAACGACCGAAGGTCAACCAGAACTGGCTCGGGCACTCATCGAGAATGGCGAAACACAAAAGGGCTTGCAGCTATTGCGCCGCCTGGAAGCCGATTCCAAGCGGCAACATCTATCATCGCTCGATCGGGCAGCGATCTACACGGCCCTCGGGGAGCAGGACAAAGCGCTGGCACTGCTTGAGAGTGCGTTGCGGGAGCGCAATGGGGGCCTGCTCTCGCTGCATCAGCAACCGGCGTTTGATCCGCTGCGCGGCTCGGCACGGTTTGAACGGATCCTCCGCGCAGTGGGTGCGCCGGGCACGTAGCACCTCACTATGCTCAAGAAGCGCGTATCAGGCAGCGTATTGGCATCGCCGTCGAAGTAGTCTGAAAAGTCAGCCTGCCGTGGCGGGCGACCAGAATACTGCCGATCTTCTTAAACTCTCCGGCACGAATAGTGACATCCATTGAGCGCAGCTTGGCTTCAGAAACGCCGCTGCCGGAGGTGGATTCCCTGGGCCAGTCGGAGTTCGAAGATTGTCTTGGCCGATCGCGACCCTGCGGACCATCCGGAGAAAGGCAACGGCGCGAGGTAGGATCGTAGGCGCGCCTCGCCGTTTTAGAGCGGAAGGCGCAACCGCGTACCCAGGACGTCGATCCGGCATAGACGAAGCTCGCTGCGAGGATGACGTTCTTCCGCTTCGCCCAGTTTCCCTACGAATACGACCTGATCAAGCATGGACGCTGCTGCAATCGGGCAGCAGCGCGAGCAAGTGTTTGGGCCGGAACAGGAAGCGCTGAATGCTAGTCGAAGACCACAGTCTTATTCTGGTAAAGCAGGACGCGGTTCTCGATGTGCCAGCGGACGGCGCGGGAGAGGACTACTTTTTCCAGGTCGCGGCCTTTCTGCAGAAGATCGTCGAGTGCATCGCGGTGGGAGATGCGCACGACGTCCTGCTCAATGATGGGACCGTCATCGAGGACTTCGGTGACGTAATGGCTGGTGGCTCCGATGAGCTTTACGCCGCGTTGAAATGCCTGGTGATACGGCTTAGCGCCCACGAATGCGGGCAGAAAAGAGTGGTGAATGTTGATGATGCGATGCGGGTACCGGTTGATGAATTCATGGGAGAGGATCTGCATGTAGCGCGCGAGTACGATAAAGTCAGGACTGTGCCGTTCGAATAGGGCGAGGATCTTCCGCTCGGCTGCTGGCTTGTTGTCCTTGGGAACGGGAATAACCTCGTATGGAATGCGATAAAAATCAGCGATCGGTTTATTGTCGGGATGGTTGGAGATGATAACCGGGATTTCGCAGCGTAGCTCTCCACTGTGTTGCCGGTAGAGCAAGTCCGCCAGGCAGTGATCGTACTTTGAAACCAGAATTGCCATTTTGGGGCGGTAGGCGGAGCGGGCCAGGCGCCACGTCATCTCAAACTTTTCTGCAATGGGCGCAAAATGCTGGGCAAAGCTACTTAGATTGGGTTCGAAGTCGGCGGAATCAAATTCGACTCGGGTCAGGAACAGACTGGACTCTTCGTCGAAATGCTCATCGGCGTGCAGGATGTTGCCGTTGTGTTGGAAGACGAAGTTGGCAATGCTGGCGACGATTCCTTTGCGGTCGGGACAGCTGACGAGAAGAATGGCAGTATTTTTCATGAGCGGCGGATCTTCACGTCAGCACTGATGTTCTCGAACCCACGGAATCCGCCCGGGATACGCGACCAGCGCTCCCGGAAGTGAAACCGATGGCGACGATGTACCATCCTCCGCAGCCGTTGTAAGAAAGTCCAGCTGTCCTGGGCTAGAGGGTCGGTTAGCGGGGACGGGGCAGCGGCGAGGACCGGGCGCAGCTCCCTTTTTCATGGGCCCAATGGTACACCGAAGAAACCCCAGGCTCACAAAGTTGAAGTGGAACCCATCACTTCGGCGCTGAGAGCCCACGATTTCGACCGGGCCATAGAGCTTTGCCGTGCCGCCTTGCAGCAGACACCAAGGAATGCGCAGCTCTGGTCTTTGCAGGGTATGGCATTTGCTTCCAAGGGTGATAACAAGCATGCCCTGGAAGCCTTCCAGCAAGTGCCGAGGATTGCCCCTGACTACATTGCGGCTCTGGCTGGTGCCAGTCAGATCTAGTATCAGGCGGGTGATCGGAGAGCGATACCGCTTTTGCATCGCCTCGTCGAGCTGCGACCCTGGAGCCGCTCCTCCAAGCTAAAATCGAGACGCGAGCACCCTGGAGCTGGCTTCCACCGCATACGAGGACGCGAGGGATACTCCGCGCGCGGTCAGCGCCTTGCGACAGGCCATCCTGCTCGATCCAAAGGACGTGAATCTGTAGCTCGAGTTTGCCAGCATGTGCCGGGCACACCAGTCGTTCAAAGTTGGCATTGACGTAATAAGCGATGGCATGCGCGTGCAACCGACTGCGGCGGAGCTCTACCTGGCCCGCGGCGTTCTCTACGTCCAACTGGCTGACTGCCAAAGCGCAGAAGCCGACTTTGAGCACGCCCACGAACTGGATCCTAAGCAATCTTTGAAGTGCCACCGCTCAGGGCCTGGTCGCGTTCGAGCGTGGGCGAATCGAAACGCAACTACGATGCAGGTCTGGACGCCAGTCGCCCAGAGCCGAAGCTGTCAGCGAGCAGCGCTCTCTCAATTTCCGCCATCTCTTTGGCCCCGAGCCGAAATTCAAGAGCGCCAATGATGCCCGCGACTTGCTTGGGGCTGCGCACGCCGACGATGGCACCTGTCACGGTGGGATTCGCCAGGGTCCAAGCGATGGCCACCTCTCCCGGTGTGCGCCGGTGGCGGGCGCCAATCTCGCGCAACAATTCGACTATCTGCAGGTTGCGCGAGAGTAGCGGTTCCTGGAAGTTGGGCAGGTTCCTTCGCCAGTCCTCTGCCGTGAAGTTCTTGACGCGCTCGCGAGTCATGGCGCCGGTCAGCAAACCGGCGGACATCGGGGAATACACAATGACTCCGATACCGTTTTCCTGCGCAAAGGGGAGGATCTCGTTCTCGATCTCCCGAGTGACGATTGAGTATGGCGGCTGAAGCGAGGTGATAGGCGCAATGGCCATTGCGCGCTTCATCTGCTGCACATTGAAATTCGACACTCCGATGTAACCAACCTTCCCTTCCTGTTTCAGACGGGCCAGCGTCGACCATCCTTCTTCTATATCCTCGTCGGGCTCGGGCCAATGGATCTGGTAAAGATCGATGACATCGGTCTTAAGCCGCCGCAGACTGGCTTCACATTCACGGCGAATTGAGCCTGCCTTGAGGGAAGCCCCGACTTTGCGCGCCGAATCCCAAACCCTCTCGCATTTCGTGAAGACGTAGGGGCGGGGCGATCGGCCCTGAAGGGCGCGAGCGACCATCTCCTCGGAATGGCCGAGACCGTAGAGGGCGGCGGTGTCGATCCAGTTCACACCGTGGTCCAATGCGGCGTGAATGGCAGGGATGGAGTCGGCCTCGTTCTGCGGTCCCATGCTGCCGTACCAGCCGCCGCCTCCGATGGCCCAGGCGCCTATACCGATCGGAGTAATTTGAAGATCGCTATTTCCGAGTGTTCGTTTCACGATTTCAGGCGAACGTAAGTACTGTACTTTTCGTGATCTATATTCATGAACGGCCGCATGGCAATTGCCTGCCCTTCCACGGTTGTAGCAAGCCAATCCCCCTGCTCATTGTTGGCCGGCTTGGCTCGGAGCAGCTCCGCTGGTTCGAAGCTGGGCTGCGAGTCGGCAATCGCAAACAGCACCAGCGGACCCCGCATCAAGGCCACCAGATTAGGATGCTGTACGTCGATGCTTTCTACTCGCAGCCCCATTGGGAGCTCCAGCTCGATCAGGTCTCCATCCTTCCACGAACGGCGAACAGCAGCGAACCTTCCGGGCTCTGCCGGAGTTGACACCCGGCTCCCATTCACCGACACTGCGGTTCCCGGTCGAGTCCAGCCAGGAATGCGGAGATAAACCGTGAACTCGGCAGGCCTTGCGGCCGACACGTTTATGGCAACCGCATTTTCCAGGGGATATTTTGTCTGCTGGGTTAACCCGTAGCGTCCGCCACCCTGGCTCCACTCGACCGAAGAAGGCGTAAATAGATTGACGTACACGCCGTCTGGCGAGCGCAGGTATGTGCTGATGTGATAGTCGGCGGCGAGCTGGGGGAATGTTCCGGAACAGCAGGGCCATTTGTCCTTGTACCAAACCTTTTGCCCGGTGGTGGCATAATCGGAGTAGTAGAACGATGTCCCGTCAGCCTCGACCGGCCACGCGCCGAGAATGGTGTTGTACAGTACCCGCTCCATGCTGTCTCCGTATCTGGCGTCCTTGGTGACCCGCAGCAGGTAACGCGTGATTTTGAAATGCCCGTATGCCCCGCACGGGGTCTCGAAACTGGCGTGGGTCAGGTCAAGACTGTCGCCTAAGAAGCCAGTACCCGGCTCTCCAAAGCTTTCGTTCGGACCCCAGCCGCCGGTGGCGAAGCTCTGGGTTTTCACCAGCATGTCGAAGCCATTCTTCGCGGCCTCGAGGTGCTTTTCGCTGCCCAGAGTGATGTAGGCCTCGAGCGCGGAACTGAAGGCGTTCACATGGCTGTAGGCGTGCTCAAAGGGGAGAACGTTATTGCCTGCGGCGAGGGCGTTGAAGTAGGTCTCGTCTTCCAGGTAGCGCTTGGCCATGTCGCGGTAGAACGGCTTGCCGCTGCGCTGATAGGCGAGAAACAGATTTTCCGGTAGGGTGTAGGTTTCGTCCCAGGTATAAGAAGTATCCTTGTGCGGACGAGCGCGCTGTTCAAATCGTGAGAGAGCCTTCTCTGGCAGATAGGCCACGATCGCGCGAGTCAGCTTCTCATGGACGTCCATAGCCATGGGGTCGTGGGCGAACTCGTGTGCGTCGATGAGCCCGCACGACAGCTTGTCATACGTATATGCCGGGAGCCGGTAGTCAACGAAGAACTTGGCCTTGGGATCCAGCGTCTGGGCATAGCCCTTGACCAGGCGATTGATCTTGGCGCGCGTAGGCTCCGAGCCCGTCACAGCGTAGGCGCGGGCAAGTCCGGACACATACTGTCCGAAGCTGTGACCGGCAATAAAGCCGTGAAAATCGTTTTTTGCCAAACTGAAGCCGGTGAGGTCGTACCATCCGCCCATGTCTTCCCCGGGAGCAGGCAGACCGGCAATCTGGCGAAAGACTTTCAGCAAACGGTCGTCGTCCAGGTTCAAAAAGCGGGCGTGCAACTCGTCGAATTGCCGCTTCATCCGGCCATCTTGCAAGCGGACATCAGAGTATGGAAACGTCGACAAGGGCGGATTAATGGCGCCCGAGCCTTCCTCAGCGGCGGCTGAGGCAGGTAGGGCGCGCGAGACATACGAGGCGGCCGCGGCTGCCGTGCCGAGCTGCAGGAAGGTTCTTCGGCTAAGCGGAGGAGCCATGGCAAACCTCCTCGGAGGGGGTTGCAAGCAAACGTTTACTTTGTACTCGCATCCCGCGGCGGTTGTCAAACCGCGGGGTGCCCCTTAAGTGCCTAACCGGAATTCGCAGACCGCACCTGTAGCAGGTGTACCAGTATGCAAACTGGCCGTTGGTCGAGACATATCGTAATCGAGACAGGATGAAAGCTACGAAACCACTGTCGCTCGAGTCCATTTGACCTCGACAACGACGAGGAAATAGACCCGCTAACCGCTCAGGTCCTGGCCGATGGTGACAAAATCTATGAGGCGTAGTACCAGGAAGCCCTTAGGTTAGGTTGGGCATCATCGACAACAAGGGCCGCCTTCTGAAACGCGAACTCCCCGAGGACATGCGCGAGGACTCAGGTACCGACTTCGGCGGCTAGCAATGTGGAAGTTAAGTTGGGCTAGAGCTAGACTGCCTCGTCCGCGAATGCTCGTTGTCGCAGGGCCACCTGGCAGCGGGAAGAGCAGCCGGATTCAGGCTGGGCGGTCGTAGCTCGGCCGCCCAGGCAAACCGAGGGTATGTTGAAGATCGTTCATCACAACCTGGGCACGGCCAACCAACTGAGAGGTTCGGGAAGCCCAGTCGTGCTCAAACAGGTGCACGCGAAGGACGGTCATTTTGACTAGCTTGATCACCTCGTACAGACGGGCGCGGAGCAAGCGCTCTTTGGGCGCGCCGGGGAGATATCCGGCGAGGAAACGCTCCTGCGCCTGGACCAGTCCGGTCAGGTTATAGGTCGCGTGCCACCATCGCAGGTCGGCCAGGAACGTCCCGACGTCGAGGGCCGGGTCGGCCAAGCGAGAGCGGTCGAAATCGATCAGCGTCAGCCCGCCAGGAGTAACCCACACGTGCTCGGACTTGAAGTCCCGGTGTGTGATGGTTGGCGGCTCCTGGGGCAGGCGTTCGTGCAATTCCCGCGCACGGTCGAGCAGCGCCTCGACCGCTGCGCCCACTTGCGGCAGCAGCGCGGGAATATGAGAACTCGCCCGCTCGGTCGCTTGAATCTCGGTCACAAAAT